>Ga0068876_10002332_pt1 | contig 14186 bp, 13 predicted proteins | sample NOAtaG_6_FD_66442 | JGI IMG/M metagenome (GOLD analysis project Ga0068876, IMG submission 66442) | Freshwater lake microbial communities from Lake Erie, under a cyanobacterial bloom - NOAA_Erie_Diel5S_2200h metaG | ecosystem: Environmental > Aquatic > Freshwater > Lake | place: USA: Ohio, Lake... | reverse complement strand
GCCCCGCGATCGTCGACGCACACCAGCGGCTCCCAGCGCACCCGCTCCGCCCGTGCGGCCGCACGCCACGCCGCATCGCCGAGGCTCGTGTCGCGGCGGATGATCAGCGTCTCGTGCGGGGCCCGCTCCATCACCCCGTGCACGGTGCGCAGGCGCAGCGTGCGCGGGCGACCGCCCTCATCGAGCGCCACCGAGATCGGCGCGTGCTCCCAGCCCTCTTCGCCGATGAGCGGGCAGGGCTCGATCTCCGCGCCGATCCGGCGTCCGACCATCGGGACCGACTCGCGCGCACCGAGCACGTCGAGCGCCTCGCTGCGCACCTCGCACCAGGGCGGCGCGGGCCGCGAGAGGAACCAGCCTTGGGTGAGGGGCACGCCGAGCTGCTGCAGCACCACGAGCTCGGCCTCGACCTCGATGCCCTCGGCGATGACCCACGCATCGAGCCGGCCAGCGAGCTCGCCGAGCATCTGCACGAGCGCCCGCTTGGCCTCGTTCTGGTGCAGGCCCGAGACGAGGTCGCGGTCGATCTTCAGGTACTGCGGGCGCAGCTCGAGGATCTGCTTGAGCCCCGAGTAGCCCGCGCCGGCGTCATCGATCGCGGTGTTCGCGCCGCGGGCGCGGACGTGCTCGAGCACCTCGCGCATCGCGTCGAGGTCGTCGGCCTCGCCATGCTCGGTCAGCTCGAGGACGATCCCTCGCAGCGAGCTCGGCCGGTCGAGCGCGTCGAGCACCACCCGCGAGCGGATCTGCCGCGGATCGACGTTGATGGTCACGAAGCAGTTCGGCGGCTGGGTGCCGACGAGCCTCAGCGCGGTCTCGATCACCGCGCCCTCCAGCCGGTCCGCGAGCCCGTGGCGCGTCGCTTCGGCGAAGACCTGGTCGGGCGCGACCGGCTGCTCGAGGGCGAAGCGGGACAAGAGCTCGTAGCCCCCGACCCGCCCCCGCCGCGTCTCGACGATGGGCTGCCCGACGAGCGCGATGTGCCCCGGCTCCTCGATGAGCCGCAGGATGTCTTCCCGGCTGAGCGGTGCGCGGTAGCTCGAGTCACGCATCGGCCGCCTCGTCCGCCGTCCCGATGCCCCCGAGCCCACCGTGGCCGAGGCCTGCGCCGCGGCGCGCGCTGCCCAGCTCATGGCCTCCCGACGACGAGGTTCGCACCATTCGGTTCTTCGGATGGTACCGGATCGGCCTTGAGCAGGGGGAGGGAAACCGCAGGTCGCCCCGCACTGCCGAGACGTTCAGCGGGGGTCCGGCACCACGGTGTCGAGCACCCGCGCGGTCGAGAGCACCCCGGGCAGGCCCGCGCCGGGGTGGGTGCCGGCACCGACGAGGTAGAGGTCCTTCACGTCCTCGCTCGCGTTGTGAGGACGGAAATACGCGCTCTGCCACAGCACCGGCTCGAGGCTGAAGGCCGCGCCGAACATCGAGAGATAGTCGCTCAGGAAGCCCTCGGGGTGCAGGACGCGCGAGGTGACGAGGTGCTGATCGAGCCCGGGCAGCACGCTGCTGGCGAGGAAGCGCTCGAGGCCCTTGCGGTAGGGCTCGGCCTGGGTCTTCCAGTCCACGCCGCTCTGCAGGTGCGGCACCGGCGACAAGACGTAGAACGCATCGCAGCCGGCCGGGGCGAGCGACGGGTCGGTCGCGGTCGGCCGGTGCAGGTAGAGCGAGAAGTCCGAGGCGAGGACCTTGTTCTCGAAGATGTCGGTGAGGAGCCCCTCGTAGCGCGGCCCGAGGAGGATCGTGTGGTGCACGACGTCCTCGTACTTCCGGTTCGTGCCGAAGTACCAGACGAAGAGCCCCATGGAGTAGCGCGCGCGGTCCAGGCGCCCGTCGGTCCACACCTTGCGGTGCTCGGGCCGGACGAGGTGCCGGTAGGTCCACGCCGCGTCGGCGTTCGAGACGACGAGGTCGGCGTCGATGCGCTCGCCGCCCCGCATCCGCACGCCGCGGGCCGCGCCGCCCTCGACCACGATCTCCTCGACCTCGGCGTTGCACCGCACGGCGCCGCCGTGACGATGGATGAGGTCCACGAGGCCCGTCACGAGGGCGCCCGTGCCGCCCATCGCGAAGTGCACGCCCCAGTGCCGCTCGAGGTGGGCGATGAGCGTGTAGATGGAGCTCGCCGAGAGCGGGTTGCCGCCGATGAGCAGCGGGTGGAACGAGAAGACCTGACGCAGCCGCTCGTTGCGGATGTACTTGCTGACGAGGCCGTAGACCGTCCGGTAGTTCTCGAGGCGGATCATGTCCGGGGCGACCTTCGCCATGTCGCGGGCCCGGCCGAAGGGCGCGTGCGAGAGCGCGGAGAAGCCCACGTCGAAGATCTTCTCGGCGTGCGCGAGGAGCTTCTCCCAGCCGGCCACGTCTTCGGGCGCGAAGCGGGCGATCTCCCGGCGCATCGCCGCGAGATCCCCGGTGTAGTCGAAGGCCTGTCCGTCGCTGAAGCGGATCCGATAGAACGGCGTGGTCGGCGCGAGCGTGACGTGGTCGCTCATCCGCTCGCCGCAGAGCTGCCAGAGCTCCTCGAAGAGGAAGGGCGCGGTGACGATGGTCGGGCCGGCGTCGAAGACGAAGCCGTCGTCGCGGAAGACCCGGGCCCGGCCGCCCGGCTGCTCGAGCCGATCGAGCACGGTGACGCGGTAGCCGCGCACCAGCAGGCGCACCGCCGCCGCGAGACCGCCGAAGCCCGCACCGACGACGACCGCGTGGGGCGAGCGCTCGGTGGGGAAGCGCGGCGGCTGCGCCGGATCGAGCAGCGTGGTGCGCGGGGTGCGCAGGTGGGCGAGCGAGCGGCGGACGTCGTCGAGCATGGCGGGCGAGTCCTAGGGCCCAGCGCTCCGCGGGCAAGCAGACCCGCGCCCAGCCCGGCGCCCAGCCCGGCGCCCAGCCCCGCCGCGCTCAGTGGCTGAACAGCTCGTCGATCCGCCCGAGCAGCCGGATGGCCCGGCGGCGGGCGAGCCGGTTCGCGAGGCGCACGCTCTCGTCGGGGTCGCCCCCGTCGATCACCTCGCGCAGCAGCGAGATGAAGAGCGCGCGGTTGCCGGTGTTCACCGCGTAGGTGCGCGCGTAGTTCACGTGCACGGTGTAGAAGTGCCGCTCGGTGCCGCGCAGGGCGCGCTCGAAGAGCTCGCGGCCCTGCTCCGGGTGGCCGCCCATGTCCTCGGCGAAGGTGCTCGCGAGCACGCCCTGGAAGACCAGGCCGGCGTAGTGGAAGTAGCTCTCGTCGAGGGCCACCGCGCGATCGACGAAGGCCTGCGCCTTCGAGAGCTGCAGGACCATCGTGCTGTCGGTGCGGATGCCGACGTTGATCGACGAGGCCCACGCGTAGCCGGTCCAGAACAACGCGGGCGCGGCCTCGCGGTCGGTGTAGGTGCGCGCGAGGAAGCCGGCCAGGTCGGCGGGCGGGCCGGAGAGCGCGTCGTCGATGCCCGCGTTCCGGGCGCGGAGGTGGTGCAGGCCGATGTTCCGGGCCCGCTCGTAGAGCAGGCGCGCCCGGCTCGCGAGGGCGTCCGCCTCCTCGAGCTCGCCCTCGGCGTCCGCGATCTCGATCCGCTCCTCGACCCAGCCGAACGCGTACGAGCTGTACGCGCGCGCGAGCTGCAGGCCGAGCGGCTCGTTGTCCGGGACGACCGAGTAGATGCCCTCGAGCTGCATGATCGAGGCGGGCAGGCCCGCGCCGACGAGGTCGGTGTCCCAGTGCCGCTCGACCGCTCCGCCTGCGCGGGTGAAGAGCCCGGCGCTCGAGTTCGCGGTGAAGCGGGTGAGGTCGCACCCGGTGAGGGTCGGCACGAAGGCCGCGGAGAACGCGAGGACCGGACCGAGGACGAGGGCGTGGCGCTGCATCGTGGGCTCCATATGCGCGAGATCGGGAAGCCCTGTCAATCGGGGCCGCGGATTTCGCTGGAGGGCGCTACCCTCACGCCTCATGCGCCGTTCCCTCTGGCCCCTCGGACTCTGGCTCCTCGCGGGCGCAGGCTGCGTCGCCGAGCCCGGCCTCGTCCGGCACGAGCTCGCCATCCCCGGGCCCTGGGACCCCTCGGCCGAGACCCGCGCGGTCGCGGCGACGCAGTGGGTCGACGTCGTCGATTCGCCGAGCATCGCGCCGGACGGCTACTGCACCTCGACGAACGCCTTCGACTGCTCCTGCGTGCATCCGGCGTGCACGCCGGCCCTGCCCGGCACCCGCGAGCTCGACGCCTTCCTCCGCGCCCGCTTCCCCTACCTCCGCTCGGGCGGGCTCTATTGCTGCCGGCAGAACAGCGCGCGCGGCGCGACGACCCTCTCGGTGCACGCAATCGGCCGGGCCATCGACCTCATGGTCCCGATGGTGGGGGGCGATGCCGACAACACCCGGGGCGATGCGGTCGCCGACTACCTCGTCGCGAACGCCGAGCATTTCGGCGTGCAGCGCGTGGTCTGGGACCGCGCGTTCTGGAACGGGGAGCGCGGCTTCGGCCTGCTGAGCACCGCGTCCTTGCCGCACACCGACCACCTGCACGTCGAGATGAGCGTCGACGGCGCCGCCCGCCGCGCCCCCTTCTTCACCGTCGGCCCGCCCCCCGAGGGCTGCGAGCCCCGCTGCGACGGCGCCACGCTCGTCGGTGCCGACTGCGCGCGGACGGACTGCGCGTCGAGCGGGCCCGGTGCGACCTGCCTCCCCGCGCCCGCGCGCTGCGGCCTGCCCGAGCCGGCCGCGGCGATGCGCAACGCGTCCGCTGCCCTGCCATCGGTGAGCCCGGTCGCCTCGCTCGCCCGCTTCACCTTCGCCCCGCCGCGGCGGCTCTTCGACACGCGCTCGGTCGCGGAGAGCGCCGAGCTCGCGCGCTCCGACGGCGCCTCGAGCGGGCCGCTCGGCCCTTCGCGCAGTGGCCTCTACACCGGCCTCGGGATCGCTGGCGCGAGCTCCGCGTGGCTGAACCTCGCGGTGGTGCCGAGCGCGCCGACCTTCGTGAGCGTGCATGACGCCAGCGGCCCGCCGCCGCCGACCTCGAACCTCAACGCGGCGCCGCCCCGGGTGCGCTCGAACGGCGCGATCTCCACGGCGCTCGGCGGACTGCGGTTCACGAGCCTCGGGGACGCGCACGTGATCGCGGATCTCGTCGGGACCTTCGGGCCGGCCGGCGCGGGCCTGCGCCCGGCCGGCCCGCTCCGTGTGCTCGACTCGCGCGCCGCGGCAGACCGCCTCCCGGCCGGGGTCCCGGTCGCCCTCGACGTGCGCGCGCCGCCCGATGCGATCGGCGTGGTCGGCACCCTCACCGCGCTCGGGAGCGACGCGAACGGTTTCCTCTCGGCCTTCGACTGCGCCGCCGGCGCGCCCCCGACGAGCCTCGTGAACTTCACCGCCGAGCGGGTCTCGGCGATCGGCTTCGCGGCCCCGCTCTCCGGCGCGCAGCTCTGCGTGCAGGCCACGCAGCCCGTCCACCTCATCCTCGACGTCACCGGGTACCTCGTCGCGGACGGCGAGCTCGCGCTGCAGGCGCTGGCTCCGATCCGTCTGCTCGACACGCGAAGCGCGGACGCGCTCTGGGTCGGCCGGCTCGGCGAGGGGCAGACGATCGAGCTGCCGATCCAGACCCTGCCGGGGATGCCCGCCGGGGTCGCGGCGGCCGTGGTGAACGTCACCTCGGTCACGGCGTCGGGCCCCGGCTTCGTCACGCTGTTTCCGTGCGGCGCGCCGGTGCCGGCGACCTCCTCGCTCAACCACGACCTCGACGGACCGGTCGGCGCGCTGAGCGTGGTCGGCCTCGGGGCAGGGCAGCTCTGCGCCTACGCGCGCACCCGCACCGATCTCCTCGTCGACCTCTTCGGCGTGTGGGTGCCGACCCCCGGCGCACCCTCGATGCCCGGCCCCGGCCCCGACCCGAACCTCGACGACCCCGACGACCCCGGTCTCGACGGCGGCGTACTCGATCCCGACGGCGGCGCGCCCGATCCCGACGCAGCCGCGTCCGACGCGTCTTGGCCGGGCCGAGACGGCGGCGCGGATGCCGGCGAGCCGGCCCGGGGCCTCGTCGGCCGCTGCGGATGCCGCGCGAGCGGCCGCGGCACCCCGTCCTGGCTCGTCCTCCTCGGGTCGCTCGCGGCAGCGCTCCTCGGGCGGGCGCGGAGGAGGCGCTGATGCGGATCGCGACCTGGAACGTGAACTCGCTGCCCGCGCGGCTCGAGCGGGTGCAGGGCTGGATCGAGCGCGCGGCCCCCGACGTGCTGCTCTTGCAGGAGACGAAGCTGAGCGACGCGAGCGCGCCGCATGCCTTCTTCGAGGGCCTCGGCTACCGCTTCGCCCACCACGGTCAGGGGCGCTGGAACGGCGTGGCGATCGCCAGCAGGGTCGGCCTCGAGGACGTCGTCGTCCGCTTCGGCGAGCCGCCCGCGGTAGCGGTCGAGCTCGAGGGCGAGGAGCAGGTCGATCCGATGGGCGAGGCGCGGATGATCGCGGCCCGCTGCGGCGGCGTGCGCGTCGCGAGCCTCTACGTGCCCAATGGGCGCGCGCTCGACACCCCGCACTACCGCGGCAAGCTCGCCTGGCTCGCGCGGCTCGGTCGCTGGGTCGAGGAGACCGCCCGCCCCGATGAGCCGCTCGTGCTCGGCGGCGACTTCAACGTGGCGCCGTCCGACCTCGACGTGTGGGATCCCGCGCAGCTGGTCGGCGGCACGCACGTCTCGGAGCCCGAGCGCGCGGCGATCTCGCGCCTGCTCGACTGGGGCCTCGTGGACCTCTACCGCCTCCGTCACCCCGAGGGCGAGCGCTACAGCTGGTGGGACTACCGCGCCGGGATGTTCCACAAGAACTACGGCATGCGGATCGACTTCCTCTTCGGGACCGCGCCGATCGCCGCGCGCTGCGTCGGGAGCGAGATCGACCGCGAGGCGCGCAAGGGCAAGCCCACGCCCTCGGACCACGCGCCGGTCGTTGCGGACCTCGATGGGCCAGGTGTGGCCTTCGATGCGGGCTGGGGCGCCGAGGGCCGCTTCGAGAAGCGCCGCGGGAAGTGAGCGGGCTCAGGCCGGCTTCTTCGCCCGGTTCGCCTTGAAGCGCAGGTTCAGGGCCTCGACGCTGAGGGAGAAGGCCAGGGGGAAGTAGATGTAGCCCTTGGGGATGTGGGTCCCGAAGCCCTCGGCGATGAGCATCGCGCCGATGAGGACGAGGAACGCGAGCGCGAGGATCTTCACGCTCGGATGCGCGTTGACGAAGTTCCCGACCGGGGCCGCGAAGGCGAGCATCACGACGACCGACGTGAGCACCGCGGTCACCATCACCCAGATCTGCTCGGGCGGCACCATGCCGACCGCGGTGAGGATCGAGTCGATCGAGAACACGAGGTCGACGAGGACGATCTGGGCGAGGATGCGGCCGACGCTCGCGGGGCTTGCGGCCGCGGTTGCCTCCTCCGCGCTCGGCCCCTCCACCTTGTGGTGGATCTCGACGGTCGCCTTGCCCACGAGAAAGAGGCCGCCGGCGACGAGGATCAGATCGCGGCCCGAGAACGTACGACCGAACGCGGAGACGAGGTCGCCGCTCAGGGCCATGATGGCCTGGATCGCGAAGAGGAGCAGGATGCGCAACACCACGCTCGCGCCGATGCCGAGGCGCGTCGCACCGGCCCGACGCTCCTCGGGCAAGCGCGAGGTCAGCACCGAGATGAAGACGAGGTTGTCGATGCCGAGGACGACCTCCATCAGGACGAGCGTCGCGAGATCGAGCCAGGTGGAGGGATCGTCGATGCCGGGAAACACGGGCCGGCTCTGGGGTGCACCGAGCGAGGACGCAAGCGGCGTCGGCCCGCGCGGGCGCTATGTTCCTCCGGATGTCCGCCCTGCCCGTGGAACGGATCGACTACGAGGCCTACCTCGCCCGCGAGGCGACGAGCCCGACGAAGCACGAGTACCTGCGGGGGCAGGCCTGGGCGATGGCGGGCGGCACGATCGAGCACGCCCGCCTGCAGGGGGCGGTCATCCGCGAGCTGAGCATCGGGCTGCGCGGGCGGCCCTGCGTGGTCTTGACCTCCGACGCCCGCGTCCGCGTCGACGCCACCGACCGCACGACCTACCCCGACGCCTCGGTGGTCTGCGGACCCCGCGAGTCCTCCCCGGTCGACCGCCACGCGCTCACCAACCCCACCGTGCTCGTCGCGGTGCTCTCGCCCGAGACCGAGCGCGACGACCGCGGCGAGAAATTCGCCCACTACCGGCACCTCGCCTCGCTCGTCGAGTACGTCCTCGTGAGCCAGTCCGAGCGCCGCATCGAGGTCTTCCGCCGCACGCCCGAGGGCTGGATCCTCACCGACGCGGTCGCTGGCCAGTCGATGCACCTGCGCTCGATCGACGTGACCCTCGACGTCGACGCGATCTACTTCGACCCCGCCGCCTGACGGGCTTGCGCGGGCGGATCCCGCTCTCCATGACTCCGCCGTCCCGCGACAGGAGTCCCATGCCCCGCCACGTGCTCGACGAGTCCCAGATCCACCCGGCCATCCGCGATCGGATCAGCCAGCTGAACCGCGACCTCATCGACGAGGTCCAGGCGGCCATCGCCAGCCACGAGGTGGTGATCGTGGGCATGGCGCAGAACCCCGCGCCGCGCCGCGCCCGCAAGCTCCTCGATGCCAAGGGCATCGCCTACCGGTACCTCGAGTACGGCAGCTACCTCAATACGTGGCGTCGCCGCAACGCCCTGAAGATGTGGACCGGCTGGCCCACCTTCCCGATGATCTGGGTGAAGGGCACCTTCGTCGGGGGCTGCGACGACATGGAGAAGCTCCTCGAGTCCGGGGAGTTCGAGGCGCTGCGCAAGGGCTGAGCCGCGCTCAGCGAGCCCAGAGCTCGAGCTGCGCGCGGCCGGTGCCGGGGAGGTTCGCGTAGTGGAAGTCCACCCGGCGGATCACCCGCGCGCCGCCCGGCAGGTCGATGGTGCGGCTCGCGGTGTCCTCGGCGAACACCAGCCGCGTGCCTGGCGACCACGTCGTGCCGTCTCCGAAGGTGATCGTGATGTCGAAGAGCTCGAGCGCGCTGTGCTCGACCCGCAGGGCGATGGAGGTGAAGGTGCCCTCCGCGCCGCCGACGACGATGGTGTCGTGATCGGCGCCGCCGTTCACCCACCGCTCGCCGAGCCGGGTCCAGCCGGTCATCGCCTCGGTGACCGCATCCCTTCGATCGTCGCGCCGCTCCTCGCGCCGCTCCCGTCGCCCGCGCTGGGCATCTCCCAGGCTCGGCACGGACAGCGACAGGACGAGGGACGACAGGGCGATGAGCGAGACGAACCGGAACTTCATGCGACCTCCGAAGGCGATGCGCGCAAGGACGTCCGAGCGCTGCGGGAGATTCTATCTCCCGAGGGCGTCCGCTGACGAGGGGGTAGGGCTGCTCAGCCCGACCCGGCGAGCCGCTCGAGGCTGGCCGCGTCGAGGTCGGCGTTGTGCCAGTTCGCCGAGACCCGCCAGCCGAGCCGCTGGTAGAACGCGATCGCCGGCGCGTTCCAGTCCAGCACTTGCAGGCGCATCCCCCGGTAGCCCTCGGCGAGCGCGTGCCGGGCGCAGGTCCGGACCAGCGCCTCGCCGAGCCCGCGGCCGCGGGAGGCGGGCCGGACGTAGAGGTCTTCGAGGTAGAGGATCCGCCCGGTCCAGGTCGAGTAGCGATCGAAGCAGAGCGCCATCCCGACGGCCTCGCCCGCGTCCTCGGCGAGCCAGCCGAACCACACCGGCCGCGGCCCGAAGCCGTCCTGCCGCATCGAGGTCTCGTTCACCCGCACCGCCTCGGGCTCGCGCTCGAAGGCCGCGAGCTCGCGCACGAGGCCGAGGAGCGCAGGCACGTCGTCGGAGACGGCCCGCCGGATCACCGCGGCGGCGCTCATGGCTCGAGCCGCGCGAGCACGTCGGCGAGCGCCTCGCGCCACGGCCGCATCGGCCGGCCGAGGAGGGCCTCGGTCCGCGCCAGGTCGAGCACGCTGTACGCGGGCCGGGGCGCCGGCCGGGGGAACTCCGCGCTCGTGCACGGCACGACGCGCGCCGAGCCGCCCGTGCCCGCCACGATCGCCTGCGCGAAGCCGAACCAGCTGCACTCGCCGCCGTCGGTGGCGTGAAAGAAGCCCCGCGCGTCCTGCTGGAGGAGCGCGAACGTCGTGCGCACCAGCTCCTCGGCGCTCGTCGGCCGGCCCCGCTGATCGTCCACCACCTTCAGCTCGGGCTTGCTCCGTCCGAGCGCCGCGATCGTCCGCACGAAGTTCTTCCCCCACGGCGCATACAGCCAGCTCGTCCGCAGGTAGAGGTGCTCCGCGCCGCTCGCGAGCAGCGCCCGCTCGCCCGCGGCCTTGCTGCGGCCGTACGCGGTGCGCGGCCCGATCGGGGCATCGACCGCGTACGGCGCGCGCGCGTCGCCGGCGAACACGTAGTCGGTGCCGAAATGCACGAGCAGCGCCCCCGCCGCCCGGCAGGCCTCGGCGAGGTGCCCGACCCCTCTGCCGTTCACCGCCGTCGCCCGCAGTTCGTCGGCTTCCGCTCCGTCGACGTCGGTGTAGGCCGCGCACAGGATCACCCGCCGCGTCGCGGCCGGGAGCGTCAGCGTCTCGGGGCGGGTCAGATCGAAGTCGGGAAGGCGCCGCGTCGTGAAGGGATCGCCGCGCCGCACGAGCTCCTGCTCGAACGCGCGTCCGAGCATGCCGTCGGGGCTGACGAGGAGGGTGCTCATCGCGCGAGCCGCGGCAGCCGGGCCGGGTCGATCGTGGCGAGCTCCGGCAGCGCCGCGTCCTTCGCCGAGATGGTCGGCTCGCGCAGCGGCCAGTCGATGCCGAGCGCCGGATCGTCCCAGCGCACCCCGAGCTCGGAGGCGGGCGCATAGGCCGCCGTGCACTTGTAGGCGAAGAGCGCCTCGTCGCTGAGCACCTGAAATCCGTGGGCGAAGCCCGGGGGAATCCAGAGCTGCAGGTGGTTCTCGTCCGAGAGCTCGACCGCGACGTGCCGGCCGAAGGTCGGCGAGCCGACGCGCACGTCGACGGCCACGTCGAGCACCCGGCCGAGCGGCACGCTCACGAGCTTGCCTTGGTCGTTCGGGTGCTGGAGGTGCAGGCCCCGCAGCGTGCCCCGACGGCTCTTCGAGAGGTTGTCCTGCACGAACGGCAGCGCCACGCCCGCCTCGCGGTAGCGGGGCTCTTGCCAGGTCTCGACGAAGAAGCCGCGCGCGTCGCCGATCACCTTCGGCTCGATGACCAGCACGCCGTCGAGCGCAGTCGGACGAATCTGCATCGCCGCGGGAACCTACTTCACCTCGAGCGCGCCGGCATCGACGAGCTGGGCGAGCAGCCCGAGGGCGTCGTGCCGCGGCATGCCCGAGACGTCGAGCAGCTCCTCGACCGAGGTGCGCTCGCCGACCTGCGATAGGAGGAACCCCGCGCGGTGGTCGATCCCGAGCCAGCGCACGTCGCTCGCGGCGATGACCCGCCCGAGGAGCCGCTGGCCGCCTCCGAGGCGGGCGAGATAGAGCGCCGCGAGCTTGTCGCGGCAGGCGGCCGAGAGCTCCTTCGCCTGGGCGTGATCGGGGTGCTGGCCGAGCACCAGCTCGGCGGCGCGCAGCGCCCCGGAGAAGTCGCCGAGCTCGAAGCGCTCGACCATCTCGCGCTCGAGCCGGGGCGGGCCGTCCTCCTCGGTGAGCCGGGTGCCTCCGACGAGGGCGAGCGCGTCGTTCGACTCCACCGTCGGAAAGATGGGCGGCGGCGGGATCGACGAGGGCCGCCGGCTGCCGGTGCCCGGAGGCAACTGCCGGCTCCACGCATCGAGCGCAGGCAGCGGCGGAACCGAGAGGGCCCCTGTAGCCGGCCTCGAGAACGCTCCGTCGGGCAGTCCGAGCAACGGCGGAGGCGGCGGCTCGGAGCGGCCCGTCGACTCTCCCGGCAGCGCGAGCGGTGCACCCCGAAAGTCCAGGCTGACCCGCTGGCCGGCGCGGCTCCGGCCGTCCTGCCACGCCGTCGCGAGCCCCGCCTCCGGCTCTTCCTCCGCTCCGTCGCCGTCGCGGCCCAACGCTCACACCTTTCCGACGACACCCTTGAACATGCGGAGCGTGCGCTGCAGGCCTTCGTGCTGCTCCTTGAGCGCCTTCGCGTCGCCTTCCTTGAGCACGACCCGGGCCCGCTCGAGCATCGCGCGGGCCTTCTCGATCGCGTCGCGACCGAAGTCGGAGCCCGCGACGACCTCCTCGACCTTGGGCAGGAGCTTCTGGATCTCGGAGACGGACGTCTCGACCTCCTGCCGGGCCTTCTCGGTCGTCTCGTCCCCGCGGCGCGCGACCGCGTAGCCCTTGGCCTCCTCGACCATCGTGTCGAGCTCTTCCTTCGTCAGGCCGCTCGCCGCCGTCACCGTGATCGACTGGGCCTTGCCGGTCTCGAGGTCCTTCGCGTTGACGCTGACGATGCCGTCGGCGTTGATCTCGAAGGTGACCTCGATCTCCACCTGGCCCGCGGGCGCGCGGCGCAGCCCGGTGAGGACGAACTCTCCGAGCAGCTCGTTCTCGTCGGCGCGCTTGCTCTCGCCCTGCATGACCAGAATCTTCACCGCGGTCTGGTTGTCGCGGATCGTGGTGAAGATCTTCGAGCGCGAGGTCGGGACCGTGCAGTTCTGCGGGATCAGCTCCTCGAAGTAGCCGCCCACGACCATGAGGCCGAGGGTGTGCGGCGTGACGTCGAGCAGGACGACGTCCTGCTCGGCATCGAGCAGCGCCGCGCCCTGGATCGCCGCGCCGAGCGCGACGACCTCGTCGGGGTGCACGCCCTTGCTCGGCTCTCGGCCGAAGAAGCGCGCGACCGCCGCCTGCACGCTGGGCATGCGGGTCATGCCGCCGACGAGGATGACCTCCTCGATGTCGCCCTTCTCGAGCCCGGCGTCGGCGATCGTCTGCTCGCAGATGCGGATGGTCCGCTCGACGAGGTCGCTGGTGAGGCCCTCGAGCTCGCGCCGGGTGAAGAGCCGCTGCAGGTGCAGGGCCTCGTTCCGTGCGCTCGAGATGATGAACGGCAGGTTCACCTCGGTCTCGAGCACGGCCGAGAGCTCGCACTTCGTCTTCTCCGCGGCGTCCTTGAGGCGCTGCAGCGCCATCCGGTCCTGGCGGAGATCGATGTCGTGCTCCTGCTGAAAGCCGCTCACGAGCGCGTCGATGACCCGCTGATCGAAGTCCTCCCCTCCGAGGAACGTGTCCCCGGCGGTCGAGATGACCTTGAACACGCCCGCGCTCGAGATCTCGAGGATGGAGATGTCGAACGTACCGCCGCCGAGGTCGTACACCGCGACGGTGCGGTCGAGGCTCTTGCCGTAGCCGTAGGCCAGCGCCGCGGCGGTGGGCTCGTTGATGATGCGGATCACGTCGAGGCCGGCGATCGCGCCGGCGTCCTTCGTCGCCTGCCGCTGGCCGTCGTTGAAGTAGGCCGGGACCGTGATGACGGCCTTGCTCACCTCGGAGCCGAGGTAGTCCTCGGCGATGAGCCGCATCTCCTGCAGGATCATCGCGGACATCTCGGGGACCGAGTAGACCTTGTCCCGCAGCTGGATCCGCGGGTCGTCGTGGGGACCCTCGGTGATCCGGTACGCGGCGTTCTTCAGCGCCGCCTGCACCTGCGGGCTCTGGAACTTGCGCCCGATGAGCCGCTTGGCGGCGTAGACGGTGTTCTCCGCGTTCGTGACCGCCTGCCGCTTGGCGATGTGCCCGACGAGACGCTTGCCCGCTTCGGTGACGGCGACCATCGAGGGCGTGGTCTTGTACCCGCCTCGGTTCGCGATGACGACCGGCGTTCCACCCTCGACGACGGCGACGCAAGAGTTGAACGTGCCGAGGTCGATCCCGATGACCTTGTCCATGACGCTTGCGCGCCATTCTAGCCGCGGCCGCGTCGAACGGGATACGAAAATCCTCCGCCCTCGGCCGGCAGGCCGCTTGCTGCGTCGGGCTTCAGCCCACGCCCTTCAGGAGGGTGTGGATCTCGGGGTCGTTCGGCGCGAGCGCGGCCGCCTCCTGCAGCACCCGTCGCGCGTTCAGGCGCAGGTTCGCCGCGAGGCAGACGCGCGCGAGGAGCTTGTGCGCGGCCGGATCCTTCGGCGTGAGCTCGACCGCGTGCTGGGCGTAGCGCTGGGCCTTCTTCAGGTCGCCCTGCGCCTCGATCAGGCTGCGCGCCGTGCCGCTCAGCGCCGCGAGGTCGTCGGGCCGCCCCTCGAGCA
>Ga0068876_10002330_pt1 | contig 14193 bp, 16 predicted proteins | sample NOAtaG_6_FD_66442 | JGI IMG/M metagenome (GOLD analysis project Ga0068876, IMG submission 66442) | Freshwater lake microbial communities from Lake Erie, under a cyanobacterial bloom - NOAA_Erie_Diel5S_2200h metaG | ecosystem: Environmental > Aquatic > Freshwater > Lake | place: USA: Ohio, Lake... | reverse complement strand
GACCTAACATGCCCGACGTAACTGCCTCTGGTCGTTATCGTGTTATCTGGGATGGTCGTGATGTCAACAACATCAAGTACGAGATCTCTCCCGCTACCGAAATGCGTGTGGTTGGAGATGGTATCACCGGTGTATCTGCTTGGAATCCCGGTGCCAGCCCCCAAATGACCTATGTAGGTGCCGGTGTATGGACCATCTCCATTGCCCTTGAGGCCAACAAGGATATCAAATTCCTGGCCGGCAATAACTGGGGTGCTTTCGACTACGAAGATGCCAGTGGCGGAAGCCAGTCCGTAGGAACGCCTCGTCGCATAAGATGGGAGGGAGGCAATAACTTCAAGACGCCCACTACGGCTCGTACCTACACCATTACACTCAACGAAAATCTGCAGACCGTTACGATCAACTAGTCGTACTCGATCCTATTGTAAAAGAGTAGTCCGATTCGGGCTACTCTTTTTTTATGGTTTCCCCGAGGTTTCGTTCTCTGCTTTGTCAGGGGGCGGCTTTTAGCGCAACTTTCCAGGCCTTTTTGAAAGTGTCGATTAAAGCCGGTCAAAATTTTTATTGAAAATCAGCTATTTGTGGAGGTTCGTTTTAAAATTGCTCCCTTTTTGCGCTGCTTTTCGGTTGGCGGCACCTACCTTTGCCATCCCATTTTTAAATCGGGTACCGGGATAGCGGTACTCTCAAAAAAAAAGTCATGAGCAAATTACATTTCACTACCAAACATGCGAACGAGGCTACCGTAAAGCGCAACTGGTATGTTGTGGACGGTACTAATCAAACCGTTGGTCGTATGTGTGCTAAGATCGCTGCGGTACTCCGTGGTAAGAACAAGGCATGCTACACTCCCCACGTAGACACCGGCGATTATGTGATCGTCGTCAATTGCGAAAAAGTCGTCTTTACCGGCAACAAACTCGAGCAAAAAATTTACGATCACTTTACCGGATATCCCGGTGGTCGTAAAGAGGAAACCGCTGCCAATCTGCAAAAGCGTCGCCCCGAAGTGGTCATTGAGCGTGCCGTAAAAGGAATGCTCCCTAAGAATCGTTTGGGTCGCAAGATGTACAAGAAATTATTCGTGTACGTAGGTGATGCGCATCCTCATGGAGCCCAGCAACCCCAGGCGCTTAAATTCTAATTTAAAACTTTCAAATAATCTATAAATGGCAACAAACCAAACCAACGGAGTCGGTCGTCGTAAAGAAGCCGTAACCCGTGTTTTCATTTCTAAAGGAGATGGAAAGATCACTGTCAACGACAAGGATTATAAAAATTATTTCTCGCTGGTGTATTTGCAAAACCAGGTGGAGCGTCCGCTCAAGACCGTCGAGGCCGACGGTAAATACGACATCAAGATCAACGCCGATGGTGGTGGTGTCAAAGGACAGGCCGAGGCTGCCATGCTGGGTATTGCCCGTGTATTGGTCGAGCTGAATCCGGAGTTTCGTCCGGCACTCAAGGCCGCTGGCCTTCTTAAGCGCGATCCTCGTTCTGTGGAGCGTAAGAAGTTCGGTCACAAGAAAGCCCGTCGCAGCTACCAGTTCTCTAAACGTTAATAGACCCCCATCATTTATAAAGTATTTTACCTACCATGGAAAACAATACATCCTTACAACAGCAACTTCTGGACGCCGGTGTACATTTTGGTCACCTCAAAAAGAAGTGGAATCCCAAGATGCTCCCCTACATCTTCGCCGAGAAGAAAGGTATTCACATCATCGATCTTAACAAGACCGTTGAGTGCATGCAGGAGACGGCGGCTGCCTTAAAGCAGATCGCTCGCAGCGGTAAGAAGATCCTCTTTGTCGGCACCAAGAAGCAAGCCAAAGACATCGTTACCGAATGTGCGAAGCGCGTTAATATGCCCTTTGTTACGGAGCGTTGGTTAGGAGGAATGCTGACCAATTTCAATACCGTTCGCAAGAGCGTCAAGAAAATGCAGAGCATCGAAAAAATGCTGGGTGATGGTTCATTCGATAGCATCACTAAAAAAGAGCGCTTGACCTTAAGTCGCGACAAGGATAAGATGGAAAAGGTATTGGGCGGTATTTCTCAGCTGGGTCGTGTACCTGCTGCCTTGTTCATTGTCGATATCGGACACGAGCACATTGCCCTGGCCGAAGCCAAGCGTTTGGGCATTGCTACTTTCGGTATGGTCGATACCAATTGCGACCCCAACAAGGTAGATTTTGCTATCCCTGCCAATGATGATGCTACCAAATCGATCACTGTGCTGGTCAACTACATCACCGCTGCCATTGCAGAGGGATTAGCCGAGAGACAAGCCGCCAAAGAAGATGAGGTAGAGGAAATGACCGATGATGAAAAAGAAAGAAGAGCCGCCAAGCTGCTGGCCGAGGCCGAAGCAGAGGGAGGCCGTGGAGCCGGTCGCAGAGGAGCAGGGGGTGGTGCGCGCCGTCGTACCAGTGCCGGAAGTTCAAGCCGTGGACCTGGTGGCGCCCGTCGTTAATTTTTAATTATTATAAAACTAGTTATGAGTACCGTAATGATCAGTGCACAAGACATCAATAAACTTCGTCAGGCCACCGGTGCAGGCATGATGGATTGCCGCAAGGCCCTGACCGAAACCAATGGCGATTTCGAAGCTGCCATCGACTGGCTTCGCAAGCAAGGACAAAAAGTGGCTGCTAAAAGAAGCGATCGCGAGGCCAAGGAAGGCGTCGTGATTGCCCAAACAACTGCCGACAATAAGACCGGTATCGTAGTTTGCGTCAGCTGCGAGACCGATTTCGTATCTAAGAACGCAGACTTTATTGCCTTTGCCAAAAGTATCGCCGACGCTGCCATTGCCAACAATGTTACGACCCTGGATCAGCTGATGGGTGTCTCTATCGGTTCTTTGACCGTAGCCACCATGGTTGACGAAAAGCTGGCTACCATTGGAGAGAAGATCGGAGTGACCAAATTCGAACGTATCGATGCTCCTTATGTGGCTTCTTATATTCATGGAGCCTATCGCATTGGTGTACTGGTAGGGCTAGATAAAGAGGCTGCCGAGGCCGGAAAGGACGTTGCCATGCAAATTGCCGCCCTCAATCCCGTGGCCGTTGATGCCACTGCCGTACCTGCTGACGTGATCGCCCGCGAAAAGGATATTATCCTCGAGCTCATGAAGCAAGACCCCAAAATGGCCGGTAAACCAGAGGAAATGCTCAATAAGATCGTGGATGGTAAAATGGGAGCCTTCTTTAAAGAGCAGACCTTAACGGCTCAGGCCTTCGTTAAGGACAGCAGCAAGTCGGTAGGCGACTACCTGCGTGAGTCAGGTAACGTTACCGTAAGCGCGTTCAAGCGGGTTGCCTTAGGCTAATTCAAATCCGATTACTACTTCTATAAGCGTCAGATCTTTTCTGACGCTTTTTTTGTGGCTTCTCAAAAAGTGTATCTTCGTTTTTACAACCCAACACCTCATGTTACCCAAGTATAAACGCATCTTGTTAAAGCTTTCGGGCGAGGCCCTGATGGGCAATAAAAGTTTTGGATTTGATAATGATGTTATCGCCCATTATGCCCGCGATATAAAGTCCATTACAGATATGGGGGTACAGGTCGCCATTGTGATCGGGGGCGGTAATATTTACCGGGGCATGAACGAGCAAGAGACCGGCATTGAGCGAGCTCACGGCGATTATATGGGCATGTTGGCCACCGTCATCAACGGAATGGCCCTACAGGCCGGGCTGGAGAAGATCGGGGTCTATACGCGATTGCAGAGTGCCATTAAGATGGAGCAGATTGCTGAGCCTTATATTCGCAGAAGGGCCATTCGGCATTTGCAAAAAGGCCGTGTGGTGATCTTTGGAGCCGGTACCGGCAATCCTTATTTTACCACTGATACGGCAGGTTCCTTGCGTGCCATAGAAATAGGGGCCGATGTGATCTTAAAGGGAACCAGGGTGGATGGTATCTATACCGCCGATCCCGAAAAAGATCCCACTGCCACTAAATACAATAAGATCAGTTTTCAGGATTGTCTTAGCCAAAACTTAAAGGTGATGGATATGACGGCCTTTACGCTGTGCATGGAAAATAAGCTACCCATTATCGTTTTCAATATGAATGAAGCCGATAATCTGCGTCGCGTGGTTACAGGCGAAAAAGTGGGTACGCTGGTCGTTTAGCTCGACTTTTTAGCAGTCGCTTTCTTGGTCGTAGTTTTTTTAGCAGGGCGGCTTTTGCCAAATGAACCTTTGAAACGCTTTCCCTTAGCTGTTTTTTTATCTCCTCTTCCCATGGTATTTATTTTTTAAGTATAAGATTAGATTCTTTCTGCCAATTCTTTACCGGCTTTAAAGCGGGCAACTTTTTTGGCCTTGATCTTGATGGTCTCTCCGGTCTTTGGGTTGCGACCATTGCGGGCCGATCGTTTTGAAACCGAAAAGGTACCAAAACCGACCAGGGTTACTTTACCACCACCTTTAAGTGTTTTGGTGATGGATTCGGTCAGAACATCTATGGCAGCGTTGGCCTGGGTTTTAGTGATGCCGGTTTCGTCGGCAACTTTGGCAATGAGATCGGCTTTGTTCATGGAGCAATTTTGGTGTAGTGTAAAGAGCGACAAATTTAGCCGCTTTTTCATAGCAGAAAAATAAAAACTTGCTTTTACACGACTAATTCACAATTTGCATCAGGGTGCGAAAGGCAATGAAGTTTTCTCCCCATTTATCGAGGCCTTTTTGGCGCATACTTGGCGCAAATTCAGCCAAATAGCGCTCATGGTCCGCTCTATGCAGGGCATGATACTGCACGGCATAAGTAGCCCCTTCCTCGTCGGTATTTTCCAAGAGTTGCAAGATGGTAGCCTTATCAAAGCAACCGGTGGCGATCATCTCCGGAATATGTTCTTCTCGCAGCCAAACAAGCCAGTCGGCGGCGATCGCATGAGCGACTTTGATCGTTACATTGTAGATATACATGGGGCCTATTTTTTTAAACGCAGAAATACCGGACAGTGGTCCGAATGTTTTACATCGGGCAATATATCCGCATCGGCCAGTTTCGAGGCTAGTGATTTGGTTACGTTGATGTAGTCGATGCGCCATCCTTTATTTTGTAATCGTACCGACGGAAAACGCTGGCTCCACCAGCTATAGCGATGCGGTTCCGGATGAAACACACGGAAGGTGTCGACCCAGCCACTCTCAAAGAAGCGTGTCATCCATTCCCTTTCGGCCGGCTGAAAGCCCGACGAGTTCTTGTTCCCCTTCGGATCGTGAATATCCATTTCGGTGTGCGCAATATTGTAATCGCCACACAGGATCAGTTGCGGATTTTTTTTCTCTAGTTTCTTTAGCCAGCTCGAACATTCATCGAGCCATTCGTATTTGAAGCTCTGTCTTTCGTCTCCCGACGTGCCGCTGGGAAAATAGGCATTGATCAGCCGAATTTTTCCAAAGTCTAGTTGAATCACTCGCCCTTCCTGGTCGCTCGGCCCGTGTCCGTTACCATATTCTACCCGGTCGGGTTCGATCTTGGTAAATACCGCTACGCCGCTATATCCTTTTTTCTCGGCACTAAACCAGTAATCGCTAAAGCCCAGTTGATGTAGCGGAGCAAGGTCTACATCTTCGGCCCTTGCCTTGGTCTCTTGCAGGCAAATAATATCGGCCGGATCGGTGGCCAGCCACTCCCAGAATCCTTTTTTTATGGCCGCTCGAAGCCCATTAACATTATAAGAGATAATTCGCATGTGCTCAGATGCCCGAAAAGTCGGAATTTTGAAGACCGCTTCGTTTGCAGATTGGCAATTTACAGTATTAACCTCTTAAAACGTGTATGCATGAGTACTTCTCATTCTTCGTTACATGGCCAACTAATTCCCTCGGCGCATCCGGTCTATCTAGAAGGTCCCAAAAGCAGGGGCTATGAGCTATTATTTGCTTGGCGCGTCTTTAAGCAATTTATAAAAGGATTCAGGACACTTCACTTTGCGGGCCCTTGTATCACCGTTTTTGGGTCGGCCCGATTTACAGAGGAGCATCCATATTACCAGCAAGCCCGTGAGTTTGGACGTCGGATAGCGGCGCTGGGAATGACTACGCTGACCGGTGGAGGGCCTGGCATTATGGAAGCGGCCAACCGAGGGGCCTACGAAAGTAATGGGCAGTCAGTGGGCTGCAACATTGTATTGCCTTTCGAGCAAAAGGAGAATCCATATTTACATTATACGGTCACCTTCGAGCACTTTTTCGTTCGAAAAGTATTGCTCGTAAAATACTCCTACGCCTTCATTATCATGCCCGGTGGATTTGGCACCATGGACGAGCTCTTCGAGACACTCACGTTGGTGCAAACCAATACCATCTCTCAATTTCCGATCATCTTGTTCGGCAAATCATTTTATCAACCGCTAATGAATACGATCGATAAAATGCTCGAAGAAAAGACCATTTCCGCCTCCGATCTCGAGCTGCTTCTTTTTACGGATAGTGTAGATGAGGCCATGGCGCATATTCAAAAATATATTCGCAGTAACTATCAGGTAAAGCCGCGCAAGAGAAAATGGTGGTTGTTCGAGAAGCGATGAACCTGAATTCAGTTAAGTTTGCAGTCTAAACGAATCGTATGCAGCTATCCGGTGTAGATGTCCTTGGGTATGTAGCGGGTCTGATTACCGCTTTTACTTTTTTGCCGCAGGTTCTCAAGACCTGGAAAACCAAATCGGCCAAAGATGTATCGTTGGCGATGTTTTTGATCGCGCTCACCAATCAAATTCTGTGGTTGGCCTTTGGCATCTTGCGAGATGATCCCGTCATCATCATTACCAATGCATTGATGCTGCTCATGACGAGTCTGATGATCATCCTAAAGCTTAAGTATAATCATAGCTAATGTCTTTCGACACTGTCATTTGGGACCTGGGGGGTGTATTGGTCGACTGGAGCCCGTCATATGTCTATGATGATGGTTATTTTTCTGATCCGGCCGACCGCGATTATTTCTTTGGACAGATTTGCACCAGTGATTGGAACGAACGACAGGATGCGGGTTACCCGCTGCAATTGGCCACCGAAGAAAAGTTAATTGAGTTTCCTGATCCGCGTTGGCGACAGCCCATCCTTGATTTTTACGGACGTTGGACAGAGATGCTGCGGGGCCCGATGCCCGAAACCGTTACTTTATTCGATCAACTTCGTTCGAAGGGTCGGCATCGATTTTATGCCCTTACCAACTGGAGCGCCGAGACCTTTCCGATCGCGCAGGAGCGGTTCGATTTTTTAGCCTGGTTCAACGGAATTTTAGTGAGTGGAGAGGAAGGTACCCGTAAGCCCTTTCCCGAGTTTTATCAGCTGCTATTCGATCGCTATCAGATACAACCGGCCCGTGCCTTGTTTATTGACGACAACCTGCGTAATGTTAAAGCTGCCGAAGCCATGGGGCTGACAGGCATCCATTTTACCTCCGCTGCCGATCTGCAGAAAGAGTTTCTTCTGCGAGGTTTATTATGACACGAGGTTGCTGCCGAAAAAGGGCTTCTCCAAGAAAGGGATTTTTTCTACCACTAGTTTCATTCTAAAACGGGGCGCAACCATTTCTCTGCTTCTTCTACACTCATTCCTTTTCGTTTGGCATAGGCTTGCAACTGGTCACGATCGATCTTACCCAAGCCGAAGTAATGACTGCCAGGATGTGCGATGTACCAGCCACAGACAGAAGCGGGCGGGTTCATGGCCAAACTTTCCGTTAGGGTGATGCCGATCGATTCGGTGGCTTGCAGTAACGAAAAGAGTTTGAGTTTTTCGGTATGATCGGGACAAGCCGGATATCCCGGCGCCGGACGAATGCCTTGGTATTTTTCCGTAATGAGTTCCTCGTTGCTCAACGCTTCATCTTTGGCATATCCCCAGTATTCTTTACGCACTTGCTGATGCAGGCATTCGGCAAAGGCCTCTACAAAGCGATCGGCCAAGATCTGTACCAATATCTTGTTGTATTCGTCCTGCTCGGCGGCAAATTGATCAATATATTTTTTGGCGCCATGGATGGTGACGGCAAAAGAGCCCATAAAATCGGAACCCAGTTCGGCCGGGCAAATAAAGTCGGCCAATGAAAAATTAGGTTGCCCAACGGCTTTTTTCAGCTGCTGACGAAGTGACTCGATCTTGACCTCTCCTTCTTCGGTTTGCAGCGTGATCGTATCGGCATTATCGCTGGTGGCAGGCCAAAAGCCAATCACTCCATCTGCCTGAAACCAATTTTCAGCGATGATCTTTTTGAGTAGAGTGTTCGCATCGTTAAAAAGGCGTGTGGCCTCTTTCCCAAAGATCGGGTCGGACAATACGGCCGGATAGCGGCCCGGCATTTCCCAGGCAATAAAGAATGGCCCCCAGTCAATGAAGTGGGCCAGCGTAGCCAGATCGTAACTCTTTAGCACCTTGGTACCGGTAAATGAAGGGGCGACCGGACGATAATTTTTCCAGTCAAAGTACTCTTTGGCGATTACGGCCTCTGCGTAGGGGATCAGGTTCTTCTTTCCTTTATTCAAAAATTGTTGCTGCAATCCTTCGTATTCGGTCTGGGTTTGTTGCAGTAATTCCTTTTTCTGCTCTTTGTTGAGCAGTGAGCTCACCACGGTAACACTGCGCGAAGCATCTAGTACATGTAAGACGCCATGTTCATATTGGGGGGCGATCTTTACGGCGGTATGCATGCGCGATGTAGTCGCACCTCCAATAAGTAGTGGTTGTCTCATGCCCCTTCTTTTCATCTCGTGGGCAACATGCACCATCTCGTCCAGAGAGGGAGTAATCAGTCCACTCAGCCCAATGATATCTACCTGCTCTTGTTCGGCCTTGTCGAGGATCTTATCGGCGGGTACCATTACCCCCATGTCAATGATCTCGTAGCCATTACAACCGAGCACTACGCCAACGATATTTTTTCCGATATCATGTACATCACCTTTAACGGTGGCCAGCAGTACCTTGGGAGCACTTCCCTGGCTGGCGAGCGGATTATTCTTTTTCTCTTCTTCGATAAAGGGCGTTAACCAGGCGACACTTTTTTTCATGACGCGCGCACTTTTGACCACCTGTGGTAAGAACATCTTGCCGGCGCCGAACAGATCACCCACTACGTTCATGCCTGCCATCAGTGGGCCCTCGATGACATCGAGCGGTCGGGGATATTTTTGTCTGGCCTCTTCCGTATCGGCATCAATATGTTCGGTTATGCCATTGATCAAAGCGTGTTTAAGTCGTTCCTCTACCGGGGCCGATCGCCAGGCTTCATTTTTTTCTTCGATCTTATCTTTCGCTTTTACCGTCTCGGCAAATGCTATCAGTTTTTCAGTGGCCTCATTGTTATCATTATTACGATTTAGGATAACATCTTCGCAAAGTTGGCGTAGGGTAGGTTCGATCTCATCATAAACGGCCAGCTGTCCGGCATTGACGATGCCCATGTCCATACCCGCCTTAATGGCATGGAATAGAAATACGGCATGCATGGCTTCGCGAACCGGTTCATTGCCCCGAAACGAAAATGAAAGGTTGCTGACCCCCCCACTTACTTTGGTGAGCGGCATCTTTTTTTTGATAAGCCTTGTGGCCTCAATGAAATCAACGCCATAATTGTTATGCTCCTCGAGCCCTGTGGCGACCGCAAAGATGTTCGGGTCAAAGATGATGTCTTGTGGATCGTAGTTTAATCGAGTGGTCAGTAAGGTATAGGCCCGCTCCGAGATCTCTACCTTGCGCTGCATGGTATCGGCCTGTCCTCTCTCATCAAAGGCCATTACGATAACGGCGGCACCAAATCGTTGACAGATCTCGGCTTGTTGTAAGAATCTTTCCTCACCCTCTTTGAGGGATATAGAATTAACGATGCATTTTCCTTGTACGCATTTTAGTCCGGCCTCTATGATCTCGAACTTAGAGCTGTCGATCATCAGTGGAATACGGGCAATATCGGGTTCGCTCTGGAGTAAATTCAAAAAAGTGGTCATGGCCGTTACACCATCCAATAGGGCATCGTCCATATTTACGTCGAGGATCTGTGCGCCGCTCTCTACTTGTTGGCGGGCTACACTGAGGGCCTCCTCATACTTATTTTCCCTTATCAGGCGGGCAAATTTTTTAGAGCCGGTTACGTTGGTGCGCTCTCCGACATTCACAAAATTCGTCTCGGGACGAACGACGAGCGGCTCTAGTCCGGAGAGTCGTAGAAAAGGAAAAATCGATACAGGTTCTTGCATAATGCAGTGTTGAATAATGCGGTGTTGAATTATGCCGTGGCAGGAATACTTTTTTCGAGGCGGGGCAAGGGTCGAGGTGCGAGCCCTTTAACGTGCTCGGCAATATGCCGGATATGGTCAGGGGTGGTTCCACAGCAACCGCCGACAATGTTTACAAAGCCCTCGCGAGCCCACTCTTCTAGGTAGTGTCCCGTGTCTTCGGGTCGCTCGTCGTATTCACCCATGGCGTTAGGGAGTCCGGCATTAGGGTAGGCAGAGACAAAACAGTTGGCCAACTGCGAGAGCTCTTCTATGTGTGGGCGCATTTCTTTGGCACCTAGTGCGCAATTAAGACCAATGCTCAGTGGCCGGGCATGTATGGCCGAAGTATAAAAAGCCTCAAGGGTCTGTCCGCTCAGGGTACGTCCTGATGCGTCGGTAATGGTACCGCTGATCATGATGGGCAGCGGCTCACGCTGCTGTTCATGAAAATATTTTTTAATGGCGTAGATAGCTCCTTTGGCATTGAGGGTATCAAAGATGGTCTCGATCAGCAAGATATCTACACCGCCCTCTACCAATCCGGCCACTTGCTCATAGTAAGCGGCCACGACCTCATCGAAGGTAACGGCTCTGTAGCCCGGGTTATTGACGTCGGGCGATAAAGAAAGTGTCTTGTTGAGCGGACCAATGGCACCGGCTACCCATGCGGTCTTACCCGATCTTTTGATCGCTTCGCGCGCGCAGCGGGCTGCGGCGATATTCAGTTCTTTGGCCAGCGATTGCATTTCGTAATCGGCCATCGCAATAGTAGTGCTACTAAAGGTGTTGGTTTCGATAATATCGGCCCCTGCCTCTAAATATTGCTGGTGTATACCACTTATGATGTCGGGTCGAGTAAGGTTGAGTAGGTCATTATTGCCTTTTACGTCGCAGGGCCAATCCTTAAATCGTTCTCCCCGGTAGTCTTCCTCGGTAAGCTTGTGTCGTTGTATCATGGTGCCCATGGCACCATCGATCACCAATATGCGTTGTTGCAGGCTTTCTTCAATTGACTTCATGTCGTATAGCATTTAAACGTGTGCTACGACCGGTCTGCATTTGTTCGGGAGTAAAATCTACTAAACGAGAGGAAACCGTAGGTGTTCCTTGCCGTTTATTAGTTCTGTTTTGAAGGAGCCGAACAATAAACAAATCCGCCCGTAAGAATTACAAAGTTACAATAGATCGTACAACTCACCAAGTATGGGGTATCGGCTTATAAGCCACTGATGTATCTATCGAGGGGTAACCGATTTTGCAAGCTGCGGGCCAATGTCATCTCGTCGGTGTATTCCAATTCGCCGCCAAAAGCTACGCCCCTTGCTATGGTACTGATCTTAACGGGCGTATCCTTTAATTTTTTTTGAATGTAATAGACCGTGGTATCTCCTTGTATGGTGGGGTTGAGCGCAAATATGAGCTCTTCTATGCTCTCTTGCCGAACTCTGTCGATGAGGGAGTGAATGTTGAGCTGGTCCGGTCCAATGCCATCCAGGGGTGAGATGATGCCCCCCAGCACATGATAAAGTCCGTTGTATTGTTGGGTATTTTCGAACGCGATCAGCTCACGAATGCTCTCGACCACACAAAGCATACCTTTTTTTCTGGAAGGATTCGTGCAGATGGTGCAGTGGTCCGCATCGGCAATATTGCCACACCGTTTGCATGTTTTGATCTCGCGGCGCAGGGTCGCGATCACCTCGCTGAACTGATAGACCTCCTCGGTCGGTTGTTTAAGTAGATGCAATACCAACCGAAGGGCGGTCTTTTTGCCAATCCCTGGCAGGGCAGCGAAGGCGTTGACGGCATTGTCGAGTAACACAGAGGGCAACTGCATAAAACAAAGATAGGGCTTGACTCAACGGTCAGTTACATCAATCTCGTATTCGTTGGTCCAGCCTGGCTTTATACTGATCTTTTTATCGATGGCCGTTACCCGCTCGGGCTGACGACGGGCGCCGAAGAATTGTCCTGTGTCCCAACGACCATTTCCATTCGTGTCGTACAAGATCCTAAGTTGATAGTCGCCCGGCATAAAAAGATCATCGCTGAACTCGGCCTTGTTCAATGCTGTCTGCCGGATCAGTTTTTCGTTCTGCGTCCATTGTAGTACTGGTTTGCGCTGCAGGTCCAGTCCTCGTAATCGAAGCTTTACCTTTCCGTAGTCGGTCTTTCGTTTGGTCGTAAAGTCAAGCGTATCGGTCTTGAGCAAGGTTTTTCCACTAGAGTCGCTAAAGGCCCCTTTGGCAATAATAAGGTGATAGCGATTTCCCTCTAGCCAGGTGGGTTGAATCCGTATCGTTCGTAGGGCGCTGTCTGCAGTTATTCTAACACTGTCGACAGGAGTATAGGTCGAATCTGAGAAGAGTCTGATGGAGCTATCGCTCCAGGAGCGCAATGGGTTTTCAAAAAGCAGTTGCAGGGGCTGCAGTATATCTTGTTGATTATTGCTGAGTGTGCTTTGAAAGCGAATGCGTTTATCCGTGTCGGGCTTGGATGTCGATCTATTGACAGCAGGTTCGGGCACGGGCACTGTCTCTTTTTCGGCGGCAAAGGCCAACAACGCTAAGCTGTCTTTTTGAAGTTGCGGATAAACAGGTTGGTCCGCAAAGGCCATCAGCTGTGTATTCTTGGATAATCGGCGGCTGCCACCTTCGTCTTTGAGCGCATAGATAAAAAAGCGATCAGGGGGCAGATTACGAAAGCGAAAACGGCCATTCTTATCTAGTTTACTCAAATAAAAAGGCTTCGATTTGATGAGGGCCGAGTCGGTGGAGTCCTTATGCAAGATCACAATTAGCGTGCTGTCGATTCTTCCGGTCTCTGCGAGCTGCACGGTGCCATATAGTTCCAAAGAGTCCAGGTAAGTGCCCGTAGAGAAAACATAGCGCAGTCCTTTGGCGATATTTCCCTCGGTAAAATCCTTTACGGTGCTGCCAAAGTCTATGCTATATGTGGTATTGGGCAGCAAGGAATCTTTGAGCTTAATGGTCAGGTCGCGCAGTTTAGATTCGATCGAAGGCGTCGTCGTCGGCAGCGGAGAGATAACCAAGTTATCTTGGCCTTGCTGCACCTCGATGTACTCGTCGAAGTAAAGCTGTAGGGTCCGGGAGGTTACACGGATGCTGGAGTCGGCGGGAACGGCTTTGATAAGTTGCGGAGGGATGGTATCGCGCGGACCTCCCTGCGGGGGTACAATGTTGGCACATCCGGTACCAAGCTGGCTGATCCAAATACAGCACGACAGCAAAAGAAACCAAAGTGATGAGGAGGCGGTTCGCATGTGGTGCAAACTTACAGGGTTTACCAAGAATCCGGCGTTAAGTCCCTCATAATTCGCCAGTGTCTTCGTCGTCTTCGGGGTTGAGCAGTGAAACGGCTAGCTGGTTCGTTTTTACAAAGTTGCACCAATGGCAATCTGCCTTACCGCAGCCGGTATAAAACTCTCGGGATTGAATCTTCTCCCATACCATGTTGATCTGGTCTCCTACCTGTTGCAGATCGTCGGGCGTAATAACTATCTTCTCTTGCCGGTATTGTTTCTTTTTGTCGGGCTCTACAAAATCAAATTCGGTACTAACGGCCGTCCAGCCCCTTCCTTCGAACTGATCGACCAGTATTTTATAGAAAACAGCCTGTCGCCAGTAATCGCCTCCCAGGGGTTGTTTGGCGTCCGGGCCTTTGAGTTTGGCAAGAGCTTTGTCTGGATCACCGGTCTTATAATCGACCACATTCACCGATTTACCATCGAATTCCAGTTTGTCGAGCTTTCCCTTTAGCGGAACACCTCTGTATACGATGTTACGAATATTGCGTTCAACGGCCACGATGGTCGTAAAGGTGCTGACGCGTCTGTCGTAATAGGCTTCTAGTATTTGATGTCCGTATTCCATGCGTCGGGCAAATTGTTCGCGGGTAAAACTCTCCCGATGACGATGCATGTACCT
>Ga0068876_10002324_pt1 | contig 14208 bp, 12 predicted proteins | sample NOAtaG_6_FD_66442 | JGI IMG/M metagenome (GOLD analysis project Ga0068876, IMG submission 66442) | Freshwater lake microbial communities from Lake Erie, under a cyanobacterial bloom - NOAA_Erie_Diel5S_2200h metaG | ecosystem: Environmental > Aquatic > Freshwater > Lake | place: USA: Ohio, Lake... | reverse complement strand
AACAATGAAAGTTAGAACTTCAGTAAAGAAACGTAGTCCCGAGTGTATTGTTGTACGCCGTAAGGGTCGTGTCTACGTGTTGAACAAGAAGAATCCAAAGTTCAAGCAACGTCAGAAAAACTGATAGATTTAAAAACCATTAAATAAAGCACGATAAATGGCAAGGATTGCTGGTATCGATTTACCAAAAAACAAGCGCGGAGAAATTGGATTGACTTACATCTTCGGAATTGGTCGTTCAACCGCACAAATGATTTTGTCGGAAGCCGGAGTTAGCTTCGATAAGAAGGTTCAGGAATGGGATGACGATGATCTGAATAAGATCCGTACGATCATTAATGATAAAGTAAAAGTGGAAGGTGCACTTCGTTCTGAAATTCAGTTAAACGTTAAGCGTTTGATGGATATCGGATGCTACCGTGGTGTGCGTCACCGTTCCGGTTTGCCGGTTCGTGGACAAACCACAAAAAACAATGCTCGTACTCGTAAGGGTAAGAGAAAGACAGTTGCTAACAAGAAGAAGGTAACGAAGTAATTAGTTTAATCTGTCGCGCAGTGATGCGAGGCATTCAACTACTGACCATAAAACATGGCAAAACAACAAAATACCAAAGCAGGTGCAGCCGGGAAAGCTGCCGCTAAGAAGCGCGTCGTGAAAGTTGACGCTGTTGGTGAAGCGCATATCAATGCTAATTTCAACAACATCATCATCACATTGACCAACCTACAGGGACAAACAATTTCTTGGTCTAGTGCCGGAAAAATGGGTTTCCGTGGTTCTAAAAAGAATACTCCTTACGCTGCGCAGATGGCTGCTCAGGATGCCGGAAAGGTAGCATTTGAAGCAGGATTGCGCAAAGTAAAGGTGTTCATCAAGGGACCCGGTGCGGGGCGTGAATCTGCTATTCGTAGCTTGAATCAGGCAGGAATTGAAGTTTCCGAAATTGTGGATATCACGCCGGTGCCACACAACGGATGTCGTCCTCCAAAGCGTCGTCGCGTTTAATTTAAATAACTCATTACTAAAATAATTATCAATAATGGCAAGATATAGAGGTCCAAAAACCAAAATTGCACGTCGTTTCCGTGAGCCGATTTTCGGTCCAAGCAAAGCATTGGAGAAGAAAAATTACGGTCCGGGTCAGCATGGACAAACAGCAAAGCGTGCAAAGAAATCAGAATACGCGGTGCAGTTGGGTGAGAAGCAGAAGGTGAAGTATACGTATGGTATTTTGGAAAGACAATTCGCGTTGATTTTCAATCGCGCATCACGTTCTAAAGGCATTACCGGTGAAGTGTTGTTGCAGTTAATTGAAGCGCGTTTGGATAACGTTGTTTATCGTGCAGGTTTTGCTAAAACACGTTCCGGTGCACGTCAGTTGGTTTCACATCGTCACATCACTGTGAATGGAGAGATTGTAAATGTTCCTTCTTACACTTTGAAACCGGGTGATGTAATTGCTGTACGTGAAAAATCAAAGTCTTTGGAGTCTATTAATAATAGTTTCAATGGCGCTTCAGGATATCCTTGGATCGAGTTGAACTCAGCAAATATGGAAGCGAAGTTCGTAAGCTTCCCTGAGCGTACTCAGATTCCTGAGAACATCAAGGAGCAGTTGATCGTCGAATTGTATTCTAAGTAATAAAAACGTTTAACTGCGGCGTAACGGCAGTCATTAATAAAGTTTCACCTGAACTAATAATATACTATGGGCATTCTCGCATTCCAGAAACCTGACAAGGTGATCATGATCCAATCCAGCGAAACGGAAGGTCTTTTCGAATTCCGTCCGCTTGAACCCGGATACGGTATTACGATTGGAAATGCATTGCGTCGTATTCTCCTTTCTTCTTTGGAGGGTTACGCAATTACAACTCTCAAAATTGAAGGAGTTGATCACGAGTTTTCTACTATCAAAGGTGTGATCGAAGATATTACGGAGATCGTACTTAACGTGAAGCAGGTTCGTTTCAAGCGTCAAATTGAAACAACTGACAGTGAGAAGGTGGTAGTAAATATTACCGGAAAAAATCAGCTGACAGCCGGAGATATCGGTAAGTTCACGTCTAGCTTCCAGGTATTAAATCCTGACTTCGTGATCTGCAATATGGATCCATCTGTGAAGTTGAAGATGGAAGTTACGATCGAGAAAGGTCGTGGTTATGTTCCTGCTGAAGAGAACAAACCGGTGAATGCGCCAATTGGCTTGATTGCTGTTGATGCTATTTATACGCCTATTCGTAACGTCAAGTTCTCAGTAGAAAACTATCGTGTAGAGCAAAAGACTGACTATGAAAAGTTGGTTCTAGAGATCGTAAGCGACGGTTCAATTCATCCTAAAGATGCATTGCGTGAAGCTGCTAAGATTTTGATTCACCACTTCATGTTGTTCTCTGATGACAAGATCACTCTAGATACTGTTGAGAAAGCGTCAACAGAAGAGTTTGATGAGGATTCATTGCACATGCGTCAGTTGTTGAAGACCAAGTTGGTTGACATGGATCTTTCTGTACGTGCTTTGAATTGCTTGAAGGCAGCAGATGTTGAAACTTTGGGTGATTTGGTTTCTTTCAACAAGAACGATCTTTTAAAGTTCCGCAACTTCGGTAAGAAGTCACTTACAGAATTGGAAGAACTTGTAGCTAGCAAGGGCTTGCATTTCGGTATGAATGTGGCGAAATATAAATTAGAAAAAGACTAAGAAAATACAATCACTTCCGACGTGATGTCGGTGCAACAGTAGTTTGAAAAATGAGACACGGTAATAAGGATAATCATTTAGGCAGAAAGCTCGGTCATCGTCGTGCTTTGATGTCCAACATGGCAAGTTCATTGATTTTGCATAAGCGAATCAATACAACTCTTGCAAAAGCGAAAACATTGCGCACGTATATCGAGCCAATTATCACTCGTGCAAAAGAAGATTCACAGCACAACCGCCGTACTGTGTTCAGCTACCTTCAGAACAAGGATGCTGTTACGGAGTTGTTTAAAGAAATCGGACCAAAGGTTGGTTCACGTCCGGGAGGTTATACGCGCATCATTCGTTACAGTTTGAGCGTTAATCCAAGTCCTAATGCACGTCGTCGCGGCGATAGCGCGGATATGTGTCTTATTGAATTAGTAGATTACAACGAATTGATGTTGTCTGCTAAAGGAGATGCTAAGAAGGCTAAAACCACTCGTCGTGGTCGTGGTAAGGTCAAAAAAGATTCTACTGCAGAGACAGGAACTGAAACACAAGGTGAATAAGTTGTCAACAAGTTCATTTCAAGAACAAAATGGGATAGGGTATTTTTGCCTTATCCCATTTTTCTTTTGGTAAAACTATACAGACGTGGAGGAACGCGAAACAAGATCGACCAGACAGCGATATGTGTCACAACGGCCTGCGGTATTAATGCTGCGGGATGGAACAGTATTTTATGGTAAAGCTGCCGGAGCGATCGGCACAACAACCGGCGAAATATGTTTTAACACCGGGATGACCGGTTATCAGGAAATCTTTACGGATCCTTCCTATTTCGGGCAGATTCTTGTAGCAACCAATGTGCACATCGGTAACTACGGAATTAAAGACACGGAAGTTGAATCGGATTCCATCAAGATTGCCGGATTGGTTTGTAAGAAGTTTAGCGAAGTTTATTCTCGTCCTGCAGCGGATAAGTCCATTAAGGATTATTTTAACGAGCAAAATATTGTTGGAATTTGTGAAGTAGATACACGGGCTATCGTTCGCCACATTCGTCATGCAGGTGCCATGAATGCGATTATTTCCAGCGAAATTCTTGATGAAAAAGAATTGAAGGCGCTTTTGGACAAAGTGCCATCTATGGAAGGTTTGGAGTTGTCTTCGCGTGTTACCACGAATGTTGTGTATGATAGTAATGTGCCGGAAGCCAAGCATCGTGTGGCTTTGCTGGATTTGGGCGTAAAGAAAAATATTGTTCGTTGCTTGAATGAACGCGGTTGCGATGTACGTGTGTTTCCAATGAAAACGTCGGCAGCAGAAATTTTAACCTGGAATCCGGATGGAATTATGATTTCAAATGGACCCGGAGATCCCGGCGTGATGGCTGAGGAAGTTGAAGTGGTAAAACAACTAATTAATTCCGGCACTCCGGTTTTCGGCATTTGCTTAGGACATCAGCTTATTGCACAATCGTTTGGATTACGTACCTATAAAATGCATAACGGTCATCGCGGTATTAATCATCCCGTGCAAAATGTAATAACCGGCAAATCAGAAATTACTTCACAGAATCACGGTTTTGCGGTGGTTGCAGAGGATATTTCAAATAATCCGGATATCGAAGTGACGCATTTAAATTTGAATGATAACACGATAGAAGGCATTCGCCACAAAACAAAAAAGGTGTTCTGTGTTCAGTATCACCCTGAAGCGAATCCGGGGCCGTATGATTCTCGTTATTTATTTGATGATTTTGTTACCATGATCAATCATGCGCGTAAAGGCGCTCACGCTTAATAAATCAACTTTATGAGTTTTATTGCACAAGTTCAAGCCCGCCAGGTTCTTGATTCTCGCGGAAATCCTACTATTGAAGTAGACGTAATAACGAGCAACGGTGTTTTAGGTCGCGCAGCTGTTCCTTCAGGTGCATCAACCGGTAAGCACGAGGCTGTTGAGTTACGCGATAATGACGCCAAAGTATACATGGGCAAAGGCGTGTTGAATGCTGTGAATAATGTTAATACGGCGATTGCGGAAGAATTGAAAGGCGCTTACATTTTTGATCAGGCTACCATTGATTACAAAATGTTGCAACTGGACGGTAGCCCTAATAAGGCAAATCTTGGAGCGAACGCAATTTTAGGTGTGTCTCTTGCCGTTGCTCGCGCAGCTGCAGAGGAAGCTCGCCAGCCATTATATCGTTACGTTGGTGGTGTGAATGCCATGTTGTTGCCCATTCCGTTGATGAATATTTTGAATGGGGGCGCACATGCCGACAACGGAATCGATTTTCAGGAGTTTATGATCATGCCTGTTGGTGCAGATAGCTTTAGTGAAGCGTTGCGTATGGGCACTGAAGTATTTCATAACCTTAAAAAGGTGTTGAAGTCAAAAGGTTATGCTACTAATGTGGGTGATGAAGGTGGTTTCGCTCCGAACATCAAGAGCAACGAAGAAGCGATTGAATATGTGTTGAAATCTATTGAGCAAGCCGGTTTTAAGCCGGGTGATGATATTTTCGTTGCAATGGATGCTGCAGTTTCAGAATTGTGGGATGAGCAGAAGAAACGATATGTTTTTAAGAAATCAGATAACCGTGAGCTGACTTCTGACGAGATGGTGGGTTACTGGGGCGAGTGGATCAACAAGTATCCGATTCTTTCTATTGAAGATGGTTTGGCTGAAGATGATTGGGATGGTTGGCAGAAGTTAACAGAAGCAATCGGCGATCGTGTACAGTTGGTTGGAGACGATTTGTTTGTGACAAATACTGAGCGTTTGGCTGATGGTATCGGTAGAGGCGTTGCCAATTCTATTCTGGTAAAGGTTAATCAAATTGGCACTTTGACAGAAACCATTGATGCCGTTCAAATGGCGCATACGAACTCCTACACTAGCATTATGAGCCATCGTTCAGGGGAAACAGAGGATACCACAATTGCTGATTTAGCAGTGGCGTTGTCATGTGGACAAATCAAAACAGGATCGGCATCACGGTCGGACAGAATTGCAAAGTACAACCAATTACTTCGCATTGAAGAGCAGTTGGGAGGAACAGCTCGTTATCTTGGGAAACAATTTAAGTTTGTTCCCTAGGGAAATACTTGTTAATTCTACAACTTAGGCTTATTTTTAACGCATAACCACCAATAGAACAAAAGGACTTACGTAGCTGTTTACGTAAAGAAAGACATCAAGATTATGGATACCTTAAAAGAGAAATTTATTGCGAAAGCCGCGCCAATGGCTGCAGAGGTGAAGGCTTTGATTAAAGAACACGGTGATAAAAAATTGGGAGAATACACTGTAGCTCAAGTGTATCAAGGGATGAAGGGCATTACAGGATTAGTAACCGAAACATCCAAGTTGGATGCTGAAGAAGGAATTCGTTTCAGAGGTTACAGCATTCCTGAACTTCGCGAGAAACTCCCAAAGGCGCCGAATGGTACGGAGCCACTTCCTGAAGGTATTTTTTACTTGATGTTGGTTGGTGAATTGCCGACTGCTGAAGAAGCGTATAACATCAGTAATAACTGGGCTCGTCGTGCGATTGTACCCAAGCATGTATTTGATACTATTGACAAATTGCCGGCATCTACGCATCCAATGACGATGTTCAGCATTGCTGTTATGGCCATGCAAACGGAATCATTATTTGCGAAAGCATATCGTGACGGTATCGGTAAAAAAGAATATTGGGATTACGTGTATGAAGACTCCATGAATCTGATTGCACGCCTACCTCGTGTTGCTGCTTATATCTATCGCAAGAAGTATAAGAATAACGAGCATATTGAACCTGATCCAAAACTAGATTGGGCTGCGAATATGGCTCACATGATGGGTTATGATGAGTTTGATGTAAAGCGTTTGATGCGTTTATACATGACTATTCACGCTGATCATGAAGGCGGAAACGTTAGTGCACACACAACACATTTGGTTGGTTCTGCATTAAGCGATCCTTATTTGGCATTTGCTGCAGGTATGAATGGACTGGCGGGTCCATTGCACGGTTTGGCGAATCAGGAAGTGATCATGTGGATATTAAAAATGCGCGAAGAAATTGGTGCAGAATTGCCAAGCGAAGCGCAAATTGAGCAGTACATTAAAGACACCTTGGCTGCAGGACGTGTTGTGCCGGGTTATGGTCATGCGGTGTTGCGTAAAACAGATCCGCGCTTCAGTGCTCAACAGGATTTCTATACACGCTATATCAAAGCTACTAAAGGTGTTGATCCACTTTGTGAAATCGTACAGTCGATTTATAAAGTTGCTCCTCCAATTTTGGAAGGAACAGGAAAGATTAAGAACCCATGGCCAAATGTTGATGCGCATTCCGGTGCATTGTTGATGCATTACGGTATTACAGAGTTTGATTTTTATACTGTATTGTTCGGCGTTTCACGTGCATTAGGCGTTCTTGCGTCATTGATTTGGGATCGTGCACTAGGGCATCCGATTGAGCGTCCGGGATCAATCACAACAGAAGGATTGAAAAAGAAAATCGGTGTTGTGAATGCCTAATTATTTCAAATATTATTTTAAAAATGTAACCGCGACTATAATAGCCGCGGTTATGTTTTTTGGGTGCAACAAAGAACCTGATGAGGCTCCGGGTCCAAATGAAATTTGGTTGGAGTATAAATTGTTTAACCCGCAACAGTTGCGGATTCCGGTGGGGACAGCCGTTACTTTTATCAATAAGGGAAATCCAAATCATCAGTTGCAAGGTGCATTGTTTCAAACCGGAGTTATTCGCACCGGGGAGTCGCATGTGCATACGTTTAGTGCTGTTGGTACGTATTACTTCACTTGTGGAATTCATCCTGCAGAGCCGAGTGAACAAGTAGCGGTTCGTGTGGAGTAAAGCGCTGTTTGCATATTCTTAGCAAAGTTCTTGGGTTAAAGTCTTGATCCCATTTTCCAAATTGTGTACTTTAGAATATCTATGAGAATATATTTGATATTGCTGTTTAGTGTCCTGCACTTCTGCGTTTTCGCACAACTGCCTTCCATGGATCACTATCGTCCTGCTCAGTCGTCCGGTTATCTTCCGAAAGACTTGTTGATTTCAACTACTCAGCGTTATGAAGACGCGAGCCAACAAATTGATAAAGGTCAAAATCAGCAGCTGCAAAAGGCGGAAGAAGAATTTTACATGCAGACAGCCTATTCCATTGATCAGATACGCTTCAGTGGATCTATTCTTGTGAATGATTCGATGGGAATGTATGTCAACCGCGTTGCGGACAGTTTGCTTGCTCACGATCCGGTGCTCCGCAGTCAATTGCATATTTATGTTTTAAGGAGTCCGGTTGTTAATGCGTTTGCAACGGATCAAGGTGCAATTTTTGTAACAGTCGGATTGCTTACGCGTTTGCGCAATGAAGCTGAATTAGCGTATGTGTTGGCACATGAAATTATTCACTACAAACGTCGTCATGTATTGTCAGGTTATATCGAAGGTGTAAAGTTGAAAGAGGGAATAGGACAGTATGAAGCGATGACTTTTGAGAATCGTTTTTTGAAAAAACACCGCTACGCTCGCAACCAAGAAACACAAGCCGATGAAGAAGGCTTTGAATTGTTGGTGCGCTCCAATTATGATCCGCACGCTGCGATAACTGCTTTTGATATTTTGGCAGCAGCTGATTTACCGTACAGTGATACATTGTTTAAGAAAAGTTTTTTTGAAAGTGACTACTTGTTTTTCCCCTCTAAGTTTTATGCTGATACGGTAAAACCATACAAGATTGACGATAGTGAGCGTGAAAATGATTTCGCAACACACCCTAGTACGACTAAACGTAAGAAGGGGATGATTAAACGATTTGGAAAGTTAAGTGATACAACGGGTTCGTATTTTTTGGTTTCGCGCGAGTTCTTTTTACGTGTAAGGATGATGGCGCGTTTTGAAGAGTGTTTCTTGCATACGAACGAAGCAAATTACCGTACTGCCATTTACATGAATTATTCGATGCAGCAATTGTATCCGAGTAATTTTTTCTTACAAAAGGAAATGGTTCGCGCCATGTATGCGATGGCCTTACAGAAGAACAAGAAATATTCAATTGAGGATTTCTCGGCGTTGTTTGAGTCTTTGATGTCGGGGATGTACGATACTGATGATACCAAACCTACGGGTGAGTTAGGTAGGATGAAGTTCTATATCAATAAGGTGAGTGGAAAAGGCTGGACTGTAATGGCGCTTAAATATGCTTGGATGGTACATCGCAAATATCCGGAGGATAAAGACATTGAAATTTGGACGAATTCTTTATTTAAGGAGCTGACTGAAAAGAACGAATTGCGCGAATCTGATTTTGAGAAAAACGACTCTGTATTTGTTTTGTTAGGAAAGCGAGCAGCAGCTGATACCACGATCGCTCGTAAGATGAAAGGGACTACACCGGGATTAAAGTTTCAGGCAGCAATAGATTTTCTCGAACGTGATTCATTGGAAGGTTATGAGTATTGGCAATTTGGTTTAATTAATGAATTTGCTGACTCATTGTTTGTAAGCAAGTTCAGACATGCTGTGCATATTGCAGATAGTATCGACTTTCAGGATTCTCTGTATTGGGAACTTTCACGGAAGGAACGCGATGCGCTTCGTGCAGAAAAGGAAAATGCGATTTCAGGTCCTCAGGATATTCATAAAGTTGTTGCTGTAAACCCGATTTATATTGCATACGATTACAGAAATGAGCAGAGTGAAATTGATGTTCGTGCTTCTGTTCGTGGGAAGAAAATGCTTATGACGGAATTGGTAAGTTCAGGTAAAGCATTAGGCGTTGATGTTACATTGTTGGATCCGGGAAGTATGGACTCCACTAGTGTGGATCGTTTTAATGATCTGATGACCATCAATGATTGGTTTGATCATCGGACGGAAGTGAAGGGGAAAAGTGTATTGCCATTCTCTCCAACAGCAACAGACGCGCTTGTATCGAAGTACGGTACAAGTTATTTCATGTGGACTGCAGTGTTTTCGTACAAGCAAAAGCGAGAAGGTAAAGTGATGCGTATTTTAGGATTGAGTGTTGTGCCTTTCGCGCCTTTTGGACTTTATAAACTATTTACTCCTCGGGAAGATGTGTATGTTGTGTCGATAGTTTACGATATGAAAACCGGACAAGCTGTATATGCATCACGTGCGCAGATGGATAAGCAACGAGCAAATAAGGAACGCGTACGTTTGCATATTTATGACTTAATGAATCAGTTGTCGAAACCAAAAAAGAAATAGGATGAAAAGGATTATAACAACAGCCCTATTTCTAGCGGCAGCTAGCATGGCTATCGCTCAGGGAGGATATCTGGGTAAGCGCGTAATTGTTGGTGTGCAGGCAGCATATGCTCCGCGTCCTGTTGGAATTGTAGAGTTTTTAACTCAATACGATGCATCCGGCGGAGCCCGTCTAGGTTTTATTGTTGGTCGTTATTCGCAGTTAGACTTGCAGTTTAACTACAGCAATTTTGGAGGGAATCATCATTTTTCTGATTATGCCGTAAAGCAAGATCGTATTACTTCGATGCAATTTGGTGCGGCCTGGAAACAGTTTGTCAGTAAGAAAGGAGGATTGGCTCCGATTGGTCGATTCTGGGAAATACAAATGAATTATGGAACGTATACCTACAAAGTAGACGGGTCCAATCCGAACATGTATTCGTCCGACATTAACGTTTTAGGTAGCATTCCCGGAAATGCAACTGCTTTAGTGGGCTCCATAGGTTATGGTGTACAAAACGTTCTAAAAGATCGCTTTGTGTGGAACGTTGGTGTGCGTTGCGGCGGACCGTTGTATTATTCAACGGAAGGTAATCATGGTACGTTTTACGGACGCAGAATACTTTATCGCGAAATGATCAACGTGTTTGGTGGCTTCGGAATATTACTTTGATTTTTCTTCCGTCTTTTTAGGTTTTACCGGCTTCGACAACTTCGAGAACAATTCGTTGTAGTGTTCCTGCATCTTCGAATTGAGCTTTCTGCCTTTTGTTCGTGTGCGTTTGTATTCTACAACATTTCCTGTTTTAAGATCAACGACTGCACTTTCAATTATCAGTTCATCCTGCACTTTAAATAATTTGTACAGCGGAAACACAAATACACATGACATGCCATACAACACCGGGCGTTGTATTTTTTTACGTTTGTCTATCGTTACATCTGTGAGCACTACATAACGAACACCATAAGTAGTGGTGATGGAGTCTACCGTTTGTCGGTTGTTCAGCGTATATGCATAGCTGTGTTGGCCGTGAATCATTTGTTCGTTCATCCAACGATTAATAGCAGCATAATCAGCAAATGAATCCACGTCTGTGCTGTCCATGCTTAACGGGTTCAGTAGTTTATATTTCACGCCTGCCGATGTTGCAGCTATATTAACGTTACGAATTACCTTTACTTGCCCTTTTTCACTTTCTTCATATTGCATTTCCGAACGTTCACCACGCTTTACTTGCTTCAATTCGATGTAGCCCGGTGCTACTACTAAGACTTGTGAAATACCGTGTCCCCACTTTTTCTCTTCTTCACGTTTTGCTTCACGTTCTTTTTTTGTAAGTCTTGGAATCTCATCCAACTGATCACCGGCTAAAGGTCGGCGATGTTTAATGTGATAATCGAAGCGTTGCACGAACAACGAATCTTTCAATTGATCAACGAAAGCGAATTTAACGTAGCGCTCTTTTGGTGAGTCTAAGCGGAATTTCTCAAGTTTAGAATATTTCGACTCGCCTAATTCTCCAACTTCAGCAACACGCTTTAAAGAGTCCTGTTTTAATTGTTCTCGTGTCTGTTCCGGAGTAATCACGGAGAAATAGCTTCTATGCAGATTCTGTTTATTAACCAGCATAGAGAATAAGCTGTCGCACAACTTAAACTGAACGGAGTCGGACGGGTTTGACTTATATAAATCCCAGTTGTAAGCTAATGCTAATACCGTTAATTCATCCGCTTCTACTGAACTAAACAAACTATACACTTGCTGTTGTTCGCCCGGACGTCCTTTGGGAGTTGGGAAACGATATGAACCTTTTGCATTAAGTGCAGAAATTTTCGAGCCGGAATATCCATACATCCACGGATTGTAATAGCCGCCTTTTTCTTGCTTGTAGGCAGCCATATTGTACAATGAATAGGCAATTACATATTGAAAATAGTCATCTTTCGGGTGTCTTTTCTGCATCAAATATGCAGTGTAAATGGCGTCGCCATAACGACGTTCCATTAAATACAAGCGACACAGTTCGTAACGAGCTTGCTCCCGAACGTTGGAAAATTCTTTATTAGAGACAATGAACTGCACTCTTCCAACTTCAGATGTGCTGTCTACCAACTCCATTAATGCCATTCTGCGTTTGCGAATGTTAGGATGTGTGCTATTGCGGTCTTCGTAATTGTCGTCAGAATAAATCGGATCTGTTTTCTTTACGTAATAGCCCGGAGGAACTACCATGTAACCGCGGTTGAAGAACAGCGTGTCGAATTGAACATCGTCGAAAGGAAGGTCGGAATATTCCAGAATATCAAATGAACGTAAAGCTTCTTTAGCGCTATACTTCGTTTTGCGGAATAACTCAAACCCCATCTTATCCGCTTCCAGTTCCTGTTCTTTGTTGTAGGTATAGTAATTCGTTACTGGAACATAGGGCGCATTTTTATCAGTACGTCTGTCTTCTCGTGTTAAGAAACCCTTTAGCATATGCTCCATCTTGAAGTGAGTTACTTCATGGCAGAGAATAAACGCCAACTGCGCTTCATTTTCAGCTTGTGCGATTAATCCAGTTGTGATCATGATGTTTCCTGTTGCAGATGCAAATGCATTTGGGTCAGGATCATCAAATACATAGAAAGAAACCTTTGATTTAAGTGCGGTATCGTGTTCTAAAATTACGTTCGCAATTTTTCTGATGTACAACGTCATAGAATCGTTATAGCGTACTAAGCCCGAAAACATGCGTAGCTGGGCATAGTAGGACATTCGACGCGTGAATTCCACTTCCTTTTCATTCATTGGGTTGCCGGCTTTCTGGCGCTCGTCAATCCAGTTGTTAGCGAACTTTTGGCTCGGGCAATAGAAAAAATCGGGTAGTGCAGTTTGTTGCGACCACAAAGTGTTAACTACGATAACGAGAGAGAGAAGGGCAAGCAGTTTTTTCATGTCAGGGAATTAATTCAATGAAGTTAACGTAAAATAGGCGGCCATATTGCTCTTATTCACAAATGGCTGCACAAACGGCGTGATTGTACACCTATAATGCACAATCGGGGTAAAGGTTACAAAGATTTACAGTTTATTACGCCAATTGTGTAGGGATGCACCCGGTTCAAAGAGCCGTTCAATTTTATTTTCTGTCGTAGGATCTTTAACGAGTTCCGGAGCGTGATGCGGTTTCTTTCGTGCATCAATAATTACCGGAGCCTCACATTCCCAATGCTTATTCACGAATCGACTATTTACACCATAAATATCATGAGAAGGATTACTTCGCGTAAACGTTACCCAAAGCCAATTGTGCAGATTGGCAGCAGTGAATTCGGCATCATCGCAAACAACAGCCATTGCTATTCCGGTGCAATTCAATGATCGAATTTGTTCAGCCAATAATTGCATTTCGTGTTCTGCATTTTTTTGACCTGAAAAACCATTTTTCTGAATTGCAATAACTCCCGGAAAAACAGAACGAACTTTCCCAATATTATCCGGCCAGTTGATGTTGTCGCCGCTTTGTAATTGACGTTGTGGAGCACCTGCAGCAGCAAAAACTACTTTGGATCCGGAATTAAGTCCGGTGCCGCTGTAGTCTAATGTGTCAATACTGGTTTGCGTATGAAAATGTAAATCGCGTTTAAAATCTATTCGTTCCAGAATATGTGTAAAGAACTTTTCGATATCGTGAATATCCAGATTCGGTTGATCTTCGTTTGCACAGATGAATAAATATTTCGCGAGCGATAGTTGTCCGAATCCAAGAATGTGATTGGCGATGGTTAGAATTTCTGCAGGTTTTCGATCATTCAAATATGGCGTATAACGTTCGCTGCCGATGGCTAGTAATAATGGATGTACACCTGAACCATCAACAGCATGCACAGCTTTTAAGCCGGGAATCTGATCCGGAATTGCACTTCCTGTGAGTTCATGAACCAAGGCTCCAAAACTGGTGTCTTCTTGTGGCGGTCGACCCACAACAGTGAAAGGCCATATTGCATTTTTCCGATGATACACCTGTTGCACTTTCATCACCGGGAACGGATGCTTCAGGCTATAATATCCCAAGTGATCTCCAAACGGACCTTCCGGCTTATTTTCACCTGTGATCACTTCTCCTGTTATTACAAAATCCGCATCAGAAAGTAAACGGAATCCATGTTGCATGGTGTGACGAACGCGACGTTTACCTAACACTCCTGCAAACGTTAACTCCGACATTCCTTCAGGCAATGGCATCACTGCACCGAATGTTAATGCCGGGGGCCCACCAACCACTACACTTA
>Ga0068876_10002321_pt1 | contig 14219 bp, 13 predicted proteins | sample NOAtaG_6_FD_66442 | JGI IMG/M metagenome (GOLD analysis project Ga0068876, IMG submission 66442) | Freshwater lake microbial communities from Lake Erie, under a cyanobacterial bloom - NOAA_Erie_Diel5S_2200h metaG | ecosystem: Environmental > Aquatic > Freshwater > Lake | place: USA: Ohio, Lake... | reverse complement strand
ATTGGATTTCCTTGTGAACTTCATGAAGAAAAACGCGAATGTGAAGGTAGAAATCGGAGGCCATACCGACCACATTGGTGCTGAGAAGGACAATGAAGTGTTGGCCGGGAACCGTGCCTTGGCGGTGCGGGATTATCTCGTCAAAAAGGGCATTCCCGAAACTAGGGTCACCTCCAAAGGGTATGGTGAGCGGGAACCCATCGCTACGAATGACACTCCTGAAGGCCGGGCTTTGAACCGCAGGACGGTTTGTCGGATTGTCGGCATCTGAAAGCCAGAAAATCCGCAGGTAAAACTCAAAGGGGCTTGATGCATCTTGTAGGCACCCAAAAAACCTTATCCCCTGCCTGCACTTGTGACCAAACGTCTATTTCATCATGAATTTGGAAGGTTTCACCCAAGCTGAATGCCTTGGGTATTTGTTTGCCCGCATATCCGGGGTGGTCGTAAAACCCTGTTTGGTCAATCAACACGGCCAATTTGGGTACAGCGAAACTGCGGTGCGCCAAGGCTACACTGAGTAGAATGGCGATGGTCCAAGCACCTGCAACCCCAGCTCTCCGCCAAGAGGCTCCCCGGTTGCGGTCCCAGATTACGTCCACCAATACCACTAAAATGGAGGTGGCAAACAAAGTCCAAATCAACCAGCCCCAGTCGCGGAAGAACTTAAAATATACGTTCCAGGCCGATGAAGGGAAAAATCTGTCGCTTCCTTGCAGTTGCATGACTTGTTTCACCTTGCCGTCTACTCCCTTGTTCCCAAATTCCAAAGCGGCTTTTTTGAGATAATAGATGGCCATGGGGTAGGATTTTGTTTCCTCCATGATGTAGGCCATACGGTACAACATTTGTTCGGTGTAGGAACCTGATTCATAAAGTTTTTGGTAAGACTCAAAAGCCTCCACAAAGCGGTTTTGGGCAAATGCCTCTTCCGCCGATTGAAGCAACACGCTGCTGTCTTGGGCAGGAATCCGACCCGGAACCGAGGATAGGCAAGCCAAAGCGACGAAAAAAATAATGTGGCACAGTGTATTTTTTCTTGACATAACTCAAACCCTTCCTATCTTTGTGCTCCCAATTTGGGAACTGTTCTTCGACAGGATGACTCGGTAGCTCAGCTGGCAGAGCATTTGACTTTTAATCAAAGGGTCCTGGGTTCGAATCCCAGCCGAGTCACAAACCAATGCCCGGATGGTGAAATTGGTAGACACGCCATCTTGAGGGGGTGGTGCCAGAAATGGCGTGGGAGTTCGAGTCTCCCTCCGGGCACTTAGATTGAATGGGCTTTCAGGCCCATTTTTTTTGTCCGAAAATTTCCTTGAAACTCTCATTTTTCTCGCGATGTGGCTGTTTTTCGATAGCTCGCCGACTTGCTGTTCGTATGCAGGTAGTTTCCTCCCCCCATTTTCTCAACCACTCCCCGGACCAATGCTTTCAGCGTGGGATGGTCCCCATTGATTTGGAGGCATTCTCCCGTGGGATACACCGAAACCCTGATATCGGCCTCTGTTTCGCCCAGGCAAATGATGGCTTCCAACCGCCGTTTTCCTTCTCCCCGCCACTCGCCTTGCAGCCTGACCTGCAGTTGTGGCAGCAAATGTTGTTCGACGCCACGCCAGAGGTTCTTACCTCGCAACGACCTCAATTCGTCCCGAACTTGCTCCCATTGGTCCATGCGTGCTTCCAGACTCATGCCGTAGTGGTGAATTTGCGTCAAAACAAAGTGTAGATGAATGGAGCGGCCGCAGGTGACACCGTGGTGACCACCCAAAGCACGGCAAAAATCAAGAGCACCAACACGATGGGCAATAGCCACCACAATTTTCGCTGCCAAAGAAACTTGAAAAGGTCGGTAAGGAAGTCCATGATGGAGATTGTAGATTGTATGCAAAGATGCGCAATTGGAAGATTGATTGACAATCTTCGTCACTGAGCCCGATGGATGTGGGTTAGAATGGCCTAATCGTTCCTGGAAAACGAGTCAATTTTTCGGAATATTATGCGAAATTTCTTGTTGTTGGGTTTTCGTAAAATCAACTGATATTCCGTAATTTGCGGACTCGGCAGGATACACTGTCGTTTTGTCTAAAGCCACATTTCGTTTTTGATTCGCAGACGCAAGGATTGCCATGGAAAAGAACAGTCTCGAAAGAAATAAAGTTAGTCAACAGCGCCAAGACCACGATTCAATGGGGTCTGATCTCGCCATGACCCCACCGCAATTCAAATTGTCAGCCGGCGGAGACTCAAGTGCAGATGCTGGAGGCGATTCCCCCGCCCAAATGAAAACCGACGGTGGAATGCCCGGAGACTTGGTGGGTGGGTTTGCCCAAACCACGGGCCATGACCTTTCCAATGTTCAGGTGCACTACAATTCTAATGCACCCTCACAGGTGGGCGCATTGGCCTACGCGCAAGGCAACGATATCCATCTCGGGCCTGGACAGGAACAGCATTTGGCTCATGAGGCGGCGCATGTCGTGCAACAACGGGAAGGACGTGTACAAGCCAATACCAGCGTGAACGGAATGGCTGTGAATGACAGCAAAAGCTTGGAATCTGAGGCCGATAGCATGGGTGCCAAGGCCGCGCAAATGAAAACCGCCCAATTCAAGGCAGTGGAGGACGAGTCCGAAAACGCCAAAAGCGAGGGAAATGGTGCCAAGCAGATGAAAACCGCGCAGCTCAAAGCAGCCGAGGATGAGTCTGAAGTTGCCAAGGGCGATGAAAAAGGACCCAAACAATTGAAGGAGGGCGACGATCCGCTGAAGGTTGGAAGCGGACAGGTCACCTTTGATTCAGAGGGCAATGATGATGCCAAAAGCCGGTACTTCAGCCGCGTCGTGCATTGGCCAGGCGGTGTTTCAGGTGTCACGATTGGTCGGGGATATGACCTTGGTCAAAGGACCAAAAAATCCTGTGAGGCCCACCTGAAGGCAGCAGGAATCACGGGGTCGCAATCCACCTTGTTGCTTGAATCGGTTGGGTTGACTGGAAAAGCCGCAGGTGATTGGGTCACGGCCAACAAAGACAAAGTGGGCTCCATCAGCCACGAACAGCAAAAAATCCTGTTTGATGTGGTCTATGCCGAACATAAAAAGGATGTAGTCAGGCTTTCCAACAAGGAGGATGTTAAAGAAAAATACGGAGAGGTGGATTTCGACGCGCTTCATCCTGCCATCATGGACATTTTGGTCGATTTGCGCTATCGGGGAGACTACCACAGCCGTAGTCGCGCTTGGATTCAGCCTTTGGCGGTCAAAAACGACCTGAAGGGATTTGCTGCCGCCATGGCCGATACGAAGTGGAAAACTGACTATGGAGTGCCTGCTGATCGCTTCAACCGCAGGCGGGATTTCATGGCCGCTGCCCTAAAGGGTGGGCCCAAACCCAATCTCAACGAAACCGACAATTCTCAAAATACCCAAGCTCCGACCACGGGCACCCCGATTGACACGGGAAAAGTCACGGCCTCGTCGCTGAACATACGCAGTGGCCCCGGAAGCAATCATCCCAAGGTAGGCTCTCCCCTTACGGCAGGTGCCGCGGTCAAGGTCTACGAGAAATCCAACGGATGGCTTCGAATTGGTAATGGTCAATGGGTATCTGGAGAATACGTGGAGCTCGCTGGTAAAAAGCCTACCACTTCCGGAGGAGGTTCGGGGAACTCTCAAACCACCTCCAACACCAATCAAAATTCAGGAGGCGATTCTGGCGGTGTCATGGATTGGCTGTCCGACAAAGCAAGTGACGCCTACGATGCAGCCGCTGGATTATTGGATTCGGTTGCCGATACGGTGAGTGGAATTGGGGATGCGCTATTCGGCTCGGGCAATACCCAAACCCCGGCCAACAAACCAGCCACGCCATCAAATCCAGCCAATCAAAATTCAGCACCCGCCAACAACAAGCCGGTCGCAACCGCTACGGTCAAGGCCGCAACGCTCAACGTCAGATCGGGACCCGGTCCTTCCAACGAGAAAATTGGCACCATCAAACAAGGTGAAAAGGTCCAGATTTTTGAAGAAAAAGATGGTTGGGCGAGAATCGGCCAAGGTCGTTGGGTTTCGGGAGAATATCTGGACAAAGGAAACGGAGCTCCCGCCAATAAGCCTGCAGCCAACTCAAGCCCGCAAGCAAAACCCGCTTGGATTTCAACCGCAGAGGCCGAAATCGGACAGTCAGAATTGAAGGAGTCCGGGAAGCACAACCCCCGGATCGTGGAATACCACGGCACGACGGGAAAATTCAAAGACGATGAAACCCCATGGTGCGCCTCATTTGTGACTTGGTGCTTCGTGAAATCTGGTTTCAGTGGCACCGGAAGTGCCCGCGCACTTTCCTACCAAACCTTTGGCAAAAACGTGAAGAAGCCTGCATACGGAGCGGTTGGAGTCATTGACTGGGGTGGAGGAAAAGGCCACGTCGGATTTGTGGTTGGCATGCAAGGTAAAAACGTGCTGTTGTTGGGCGGCAACCAAGGGGACAGCGTGAAAGTGAGTTCCTTCCCTGTCAGCAAATTCGTAGCCTTCACCTTCCCCGGAGATTACGAGGTACCTGCTTCCGCATACAGCATGGGTCAATCCGGCGACAAAGTCGAGTCGGGTGGAGACGTGCATGCCACGCGTTGATGAAAAGGATGGTGGTCTCTAAACGTGAATATTTCTTGGAATTGGACGATACCCGATACTCAATGAGTGTGGAGTTGGTCGGTAATGATTTCAAGTTCATCCTGACGGTGAAAAACAACCTTGGGATGTTGTATGAGGCGGGATTGGCACGTGAACGGGAGGGAGACCTCGAAAGCTATGACGATGGTGACGGTGTTGCGCACTTGGCGCGTTTTTATCGGTATCGGGGGAGCGATTGCCGCTTCAATCTCGCTTTGGACATCGAGTCGGAAGACATGGTTTGGATCATGGATTCGGAATCGGAAGACGAAAAAGAAGGGTTGAGATTCAAGGCTCCACTTCCGCTGCTCCGGGTATACGGGTGATGTTCATGAGTTGGTGAAGGGTTCAATCATCAGGACCTTTTCTCTTTCTACGATGACCTGCCCAGGAGCGCCATTTTTCACCTTCCGGATGTACCGTTTGGATGTATACTGCACCGGAACGAGTGACTCATGTTTCCGCTTGGAGTTTCCAGCAGCCAAGGCCGCAGCATATTCCAAAACTGGTTTGGGCAGGTCTTTGTCTTGAGGGTTTCGCACCAAAACGTGGCTTCCTTGGGCATCGCGGGCGTGGAGCCAGATATCGGTTTTTTTAGCGAATTTGAATGTCAACTCGTCGTTTTGCCGGGCATTTTTTCCCATCAAAATCACATAGCCCATGTAATAGACCTCAACGAACGGGTGCTTTCGGTCTTCAGGCCGAGTCCCTTGCGAGGTCAGTCTTGATTGGAATTTTTTGTGGAATTCAGTGAGATGTTTAAATGGGCCCGTATCGATGCCTTTTTCAGTCAAATTCAAGTCCTGGGGGGCAATCAATTGGGACGCTTCTGATTCCAAAGCCTTCCAATGTTCATTCTCTGATTTCAGCCCTTCCAACTGCCCTTGCAGGTATTTCAACTTGGCTTTGTGCTTTTTGCTCTTTTGATAGAAATATTCGGCGTTTTCGAGCGGGTTGAGCTCTTTGCGCATTTTGATTTCCAAATCCTGATCATGGTAGAAATCGCGGAGTTTCACGCGTTCCATTCCGGTGCTAAGGAGATGCAAATTGGCCATCAACAAATGCCCGAATTCCTCTGGTGCCCGCTCGTTTTGTATTTGGCGAATGGAAATTTCACAAGATTCCAGCATGTTGCGAGCCTGTTGGGCCTGCTTGCTGATGCCTCTGGTCAATTCGGAAAATTGCTTGGCGTATTGTTCGTACACATGCCAACTCCGCAAAAAGGTATCCAAGGCAGGAACGATACCCTTCACGGTAGCATAGGGCAAATGTTGGGGTTCGAACAATTCAAAAAGCAGCCTCGATTTTTCCTTCACCACATAATAGCGGTCATCCGTGGCTTCCTTCATTACCCGTTCGAAAGCCTCATCGAAAGACATCCCGGATTCCATCGAATGTTCGGTTTGAAGTGCGAACCTGCGCTCGAAAACGGGCGAAATCATTTTCAACCGATCCAGGGTGGACAGTCCCTCGCCATGCTCGGAAGAAGATTTCCAGAGACTGTCGAATTTGCCAGGAGCGAGGGAGAAATTACTGTCTTCTTTGAGGTTATGCCTAAAAACAGAAACGACCTGCTCTTCCTTCATCAAAATCAGATTGGATGCCAGGCCGTGCATTTTCATGATGACTTGATACCCAGAACCGAAAGTCAAGACCAAAACCCGTTCCCAAGGTACGACCTCGACGCTGGTCAACACCGATCCCCAAGCTTGTTGGAAAAAGACGAACACATTCCGTTTGGCTTTGTGACCTTGGTTTTGAGGCCAGATGTAAGGCAAAGGACCCGAACAAGACACCCGCAGGAAAATATCACGATCGGGCAAGGCCAATCCCACGACCGCTTGGTCCTTTTCTTGACTGAATACTTCCACCAGAATTGCTCCCAATGCTTCTTCACGCAGCCAAGAAGCAAGTTTTTGAAGGGCAAAATAGTGGAAATGCATAGCTGCAAGATAGCCTCTTTTGGCTTGATATGGCAATGATTGTGGACCTGTCCCGTGATTACTTGAATGTCTTGGCTGCCTTTCGTAGTGTTGCAAAGAGCTCTTGTTCATCCTAAATCATGGCCCTTTTCCCTGTCATCAGTTCCATTCTTTCGCCGGAAGCAGTCGGGCTTCACGTTTGGGAGAGGTACGCCATGCGTGGGGAAATGACATCCCACTTGGTTCGGGCAGGGAAAAATCATACATACTTGATTTCTGATGGGAAAAAAACGCACTTTTTTAGGATCTACGCCCACAAATGGAGATCAGCCGTAGAGGTTGCTGAGGAAATCAGGTTGATCAATCTTCTTAAATCAAAAGGATTGAAGGTCGTAGCCCCAGTTTCCGATGTGTCAGGAGCGTTCGTGCAAACCTTGAAGGCACCTGAAGGCGACAGGATGGGTGTGCTGTTTCCAGCAGCCGAGGGCGACCCGGTCATGAGGGATTCTGAGGAAATATGCAGGGCCTTGGGAGGATTTCAGGCAAACATGCATCGCGTCACGCATCAATTGAGGTTGGCCAGGCCTAAATATGATTTCCAATGGGTCGTAGAACGGTCTCATCGCCAATTACAACCCTTCATCAAACCGGGCAGCAGCCTGGAATCGTGGTTACAGGAAGTGGTATTGGCCTTGAAATCCTCTTGGAGGGATGCCGATTCGCAAGTCATCAGGAGTGGCATCGTTCAGTTGGGCTTGTGGATCGACCACATCCACCATGTCGGACCCGGTAGCGTGTCGGTTTTTGGATTTGATTTTTGCGGAAATGGCTGGCTTTGTTTGGACATGGCATTTTGCTTGATGCAAATCCGTATCAATACGCCAGATGAAGAGCAGGCAACCGCCAAAGCAGAGGCCTTTTTGGACGCTTACCATGCCTTGGTCGATATCCATCCCGAAGAATTGAAAATGTTGCCCATGCTTGAGGTGGCCCTTCACTTGTTTTTCTTGGGGGTCATGGCACAGCGCCACGCCGATTGGTCCAATGTGTTTTTTTCAAACTCCTACTTGGAAAAAGCCATTCGTGCCAGAATGTTGCCCGCGTACCAACGTTGGCAAGGCAGATGAAGGTTTTTGTTTAATTTTCTGCCATGGAAACGAAATCCCCTGAAAAGCCATTGATTTTGGCGTTGGAAACTGCCACACCGGTGAGCAGTGTGGCGGTATTCCAAGGCGATGTTTGGGCAGGAGGCATGGAGTTTCACACCGACAAGCTGCACGCCAAATTGCTGACGGTGATGATTGACCAAGTTCTGTCTGGCTTAGGTTTGGTTCCGGCAGATTTGGATGCGATTGGAATTTCATCGGGTCCTGGATCATACACCGGACTCCGGGTGGGAGTGAGCACGGCCAAGGGGTTGTGTTTTGCCTTGGACAAGCCTTTGTTGACCTTGAACAGTTTGGAAGTTTTGGCATGGTCGGTGAAGGATTTTGCTGCCTCCATAGGTGGGTGGATTTGCCCCCTTGTGGACGCCCGCCGTATGGAGGTCTATTCCGCGGTTTACGATGCTGATTTGCACGAGATCTCTCCTGTAAAGGCCGCAGTGGTCGACGCCGATTTCCTGAAGTCAGAATTGGAACAGCGACGTATTTTGCTCGTAGGCGACGGTGCCGCCAAATGCCAGCCGATATTGGATCATCCCAATGCCTTGTTTTTGCCCAATCGGAAATCTACGGCTTTCAGTATGGGGAAGCCGTTGTCGGACAAATTCATCCATGGCAAGTTCGAGGATTTGGTAACCTTCGAACCTTTTTACCTGAAAGACTTCGTGGCAACACAGTCCAAAAAAAATCGTCTTCTGGGCTGAATGGGTTGATTTCGGAATCCCTAATTTGATGTAACCTCGACGACAATACCAACCACATGGAAGACCATCAAATTCACGTCCGTCCCCTGAACCGTTTCAATTGGGAATTGGCCATTGAACTCCAACCCGGCGAAGATCAACAGGATTTGATGCCCTCTGTGCTTCATACCATCGCTCAAAGTAAGTTTGAGGACGTGTCCTTGAACGGAGTTTTTTGGGAAGACGAGTTGGTCGGGTTTGTCTCCTGGGGCAATTTCGGAAGGGTTTGTTGGATCAATCGCATTTTGATCGACCATGCGCATCAACGGAAAGGATTCGCCAAGGAAGCCCTGAAATTGGTGCTGATGAAACTGATGAAAGACCCGTCATACGATGAAATAAGAACCAGTTTTGTTAGGCGGAATGCAGTTGCAGAGGTATTGTTTGCCTCCTTGGGATTTGTGCGCATCGCGGATGGCTTGGATGATGAGGTGGTGATGACCTACAGACCCTGAGTGGTTTCAATGGTGATGAGGCCCATGCTTGGGTACTCCACAAGTAGATTCCGGAATCTCCAATTCAATTGTGGCGTGTTCAACTCCATGCTTTTTCAATAGCGACCGGATGTCAGATTTAAGGTCATCGCTTTGGTTCCAGTCGAAATTGATGGGTACAACAACGTGCATGGTTGCAATGTGGAAGGTGCCGTCGAGTGTCCAAACATGAAAATCATGTACCTCCTCCACCAAGGGCAAATGCTCCAATTCATGCGTGATTTTTTCGGGCAAGACCCTATCTGGCGTGGCTTGAAGGAATATGCCTATGGCCTTGGTCAGATTTTTGACAACTCCGAAAAGGATGTAGGCCAAAATCAGGACGGAGAGAATGGGGTCCAAAATGGGTACATCCACAAACATCATCACCACCGACCCGACAATGATGGCCGCCCAACCCAGAACGTCTTCCAAGAGATGGAGTGCCACCACCCGCTCGTTCAAGGTGCTGCCGCGCATCAGACGCCAAGCGGCGATTCCATTGGCCGTAACCCCCAAAATCGCCAGCAAAAGCATCCCCTTCGCATCGGCTTGTTCTGGATGCAGTAACCTCGGAATGGCTTGGGTCAATAGAAAAATGGAGCCCCCAATCAAAATCAGGCTGTTGATGAAGGCTGCTAGGACCGAAAACCGAGCGTACCCGTAGGTGTACCGCAAATCCTCCTTTTTGCTTGACAAACGCTCGAAATACCAAGCAAGGCCTAAGGCAATTGTGTCGCCCAAATCGTGCAAAGCATCCATGAGAATCGCCACGCTGTTGGTCATCAAACCTCCAACCAATTCGATGATGGAAAAGGAAAGGTTGATGAAAAATGCAACCCGGATGTTACCTACCACGCCATGATGGTGTCCATTATGATGACCTTCGTGTGGTTCGTGATGCCCGTGATGAGCCATGAATCAAAGTTAATGTGAATGGCCAAAATGGCGCCTAGAAAGTCACCAAACTATTTTGTTTAACAAATAAATTAAAACATTAAACAAAATTAGAAAACCATTGTTAAACAATTATTTGGAGGCAGAAACCAAGTAAAAAAACGTGGAGTTCCCGAAAATCCTTAAGAGTAGGTTGTCCCAAAGTTCTATCCTATGGAACATCTCAAAATCGCGAGCGACAATTATGTTGCTTTCACCTTCTTCATCGGTACGATGGCCATGATGGCGGCGTCTGTTTTCTTCTTTTTCGAGGTCGGAAGCACAGTTGCCAAGTGGCGTACTTCGGTGTTGGTTTCAGGTATCATCACCTTCATCGCAGCCGTTCACTATTACTACATGCGTGGGTACAACCTTGAAACTGGCGAGTCCCCAACATTCTTCCGTTATGTTGATTGGATTCTGACCGTTCCGTTGATGTGCGTTGAGTTCTACCTGATCACCAAAAAGGCAGGTGCAAAGTCTTCCTTGTTGTGGAAACTCATCAGTGCCTCTTTGGTCATGTTGGTCACAGGGTATTTCGGAGAAACAATCGACCGTGGAAACAGCGTCCTTTGGGGCGTAATTTCAGGTGCAGCGTATTTCTACATCGTCTACCTGATTTGGTTTGGTGAAGTTGCCAAGCTGTCTCAATCAGCCGGTCCTCAGGTTGCCAAAGCCACCCGTGTATTGGCTTGGTTTGTTTTGGTCGGTTGGGCCGTGTATCCGTTGGGCTACATCTTGGGAACTCCAGGTGGTCTTTTCGGTGTGCAGTTGGTTTCAGACCCTACCGCAGCTGCTCATTCGATGGATATCGTATACAACATCGCCGATGCCATCAACAAAATCGGATTCGGATTGGTGATCTATTCTTTGTCGAGGAGCCAAGACTGATCGAGTTAAGAATATCAAATCAGGGGCTCGAACGGGTCCCTGATTTTTTTTGCTCCGATTTTTGATTAGGCAATCCTCAAAGGAGTCATTGCAAGACTACCCGAACGTACCCATTCAAACGATTTGAACCCCTCAATTGAAGGAAATAAATACCGCCAGACAAACCGCCTTGTTCCAAGGTAATTCCCTCCATTCCGCTAACATCCAATCGGCGCACCACTTGGCCCAAGGAATTTGTAAGGGTCAATTCGCTGTTGAAGGGTGCAACCTCGGACCATTGGACCCTGAAATGGAGATGAGAGGGGTTTGGGTATACATTCAGAGATTTTGATTGTTGGTGCTCCATACTCACCAACGGGGAGAAGGCCAATTGTTTGTAAATCACATTACCGGTCGCGTTGTCCGCATACACCAAGTGGAACAACCCATTCTTGAATTTAAGGTCAGGAGTGCGTTGATTGGCCGAACCTGCGCCAACGGGAATGGGTTGACAGGCCAGGAGGCCACTGATACCGGTGGTGCTCCATGCGAAATAGATGTCATTGTCTGTTCCGGTATTGTGTTCAAATGCTATCCCAAGAGTGTCGCCAATACCAGCCAGTGTAGGATGATTTTGGGCGATTGATGTTCCGCCAGCGATAGCCAAAGTGTCGTTCCAAAAGGCAACGCTGCTGTCGCGTTGTGCCAAGCTCAGGTAAATTCTGGGAAATCCATCTCCTCCCTCGCTCATGAAGGCAGTCAAAATACTGTCCCCAAAAAACAAAGCAACTGGCCCGCTGGAAGGGCAAGCCGGAATGAACCAATCGGTGCTGTCTAGATCAATGGCATGGGCAAAACTAAGCCCGCCGTCTGTGGACCGGGAAGCCCACATGTCGCGGGTATTGTTGGCATTTCGCCGGAATGGAATGATTACCTCATTTACGGTTGGCATGTAAATCGAGGAAAAACAACAATCGCATGCTTCATTTCCAGGAGCCTGCCCAGTAGCATCCACGATGGGTAAAAAAGTGGCCCCAAGGTTTTCAGACCGACGGATGACATACCTTGGGTTGCTATAATCCATGTTTTGTCGCATGAACACCACGATGGGGTGACCGTTGGAGTCAGTAGTGACGCTCGGGAAAGTAGCGATCTCGTTCTGGGTGTTGAGGCTATCGACCGCAACGGGTTCACCCCAGGTGTTGCCACCGTCTATGGAAGAGCGGATCCTGACCTTTTGACTCATGGCCGGAGAAAGCGAATACACCACATGGACCGTGTCGCCGTAGGAAGTGATTTGCGGGCTCTCCACGTTGTTGGCGATGATCGAGGTGGGATGGATGCGAAAAGGCAAATTGAAACCCGATCCATTCCAAGTGGCGGTGAACCCCTTGTAGCCGCCAATGTTGCTTCCCCACAACACCACCGGGTCTCCACTACGGTCTAGGGTGAGCCTCGGCCTGAAACTGCCATAAATCCCGCCGTTCGCTACGGGAAAGGCAATTCCTTGAAAAATGGTTTGGGCGGACACACCATTCGAAATTAGAATCAACAAAACAATGTTTTTGAGTGCCTTCATATTCTACCAATATAAGCAGGTGTTGAATATCGCGAAGATGGCAAAGGAACAAGATTCTCTTTTGTCGTCGTATTGCTCGAAGGATTCGTCTTTTCCAACAGGCCAGCAAATGTTGGCCTCAATGGAATTTCATAGACATTTACAAATCTGTCTCAGGCATAGGAAGTATTAGTTGAACTCACAATGAATTGAAAAGAGGTCGGAATAGGCGGATTGTGGAAACATCCTGAAGGCTTGAAGAGGCACTTGTGCTAATTTTGCTTTCATACCTGTTTGTCGAATTCGCAGGCAGGTTTTTCCTAGCTTTTTGCACCTATGATCACTCCGATAGAAATACGTCAGCAGACTTTCAAAAAAGTGCTGCGCGGATATGACAAAGACGAAGTCACTTCCTTTTTGAACACCCTCTCGATGGAGTGGGAGCGGTTCATGGAGGAGCATAAACGCACCAAATCAGAATTGGAGAAGACTCAGGCCAGTTTGGACAATCTTCGGCAAGTAGAATCAGCCCTGCACAAGACCTTGCTTCAGGCAGAGGAGACCAGCAAGACCACCTTGGAGCATGCGAAACGCGACGCGGAATTGAAACTCGCCGAGGCTGATGCCAAGGCCAAGGAGTTGATGCACCGCTCCGTTGAGGAAAGAAGTCGCATTGAAATGCAAATCAATGAATTGGTGGGCCGTCGCAATGAGATCCTGCAGCAATTGAAAAGCTATCTTCAGGCACAATCCGAAAGATTGAAAACTTTTGAAGACAAGGAGATGAAATCGGGCGTGGTCATGGAGCAGGCTCCCGAAGTCAAAACCGTTCAAGAGCCCGTCAGGGAAGAGGCCAGATCGTTTTTTGAGTCAGGTCATGGGGGGATTACAGATGCCCAGGTAATCAATGATTTAGCGGACGAACTCTGAGCCATGATCCTGAGCGACACCAAAATATTGGAGGCAATTTCTGCCGGCACAATCAAAATCGAACCGTTCCGGCCGGAATGTTTGGGCAGCAACAGCTACGACGTGCATTTGGGCAAGTATTTGGCCTGTTACGAAGATGCCGTCCTGGATGCACGCAAGCACAATGGAATCCGCCACTTCGAAATTCCGGAGGAGGGGATTGTCCTGCAGCCGGGAAGGCTTTACTTGGGCGTTACGGAGGAGTACACGGAGACGTTTGATTTTGTTCCCTTTCTCGAAGGAAAGAGCAGTGTTGGGAGGTTGGGCATCGACATCCACGCAACTGCCGGTAAAGGCGATGTTGGATTTTGCAATTATTGGACGCTTGAGATTTCTGTTTCCATGCCGGTAAGAGTCTATGCGGGCATGCCCGTGGGCCAGTTGATTTATTTCATGGTGGAAGGTTCCGTGGCCAATCCATATGACCGCAAGGGCTCTGCCAAATACACCGAAAGGAATGTTCGTCCGGTGGAATCCATGATGTGGAAGAACAAATTCTGACCTAACCTAAATTCTAAGACTGTGTTTCGAAGGCCGCTATTTTGCGGCTTTTTGTTTTGATTCGAATTTATCGGCAGCATTTTTCGGCCTGGAAAGCAGTTAGGACAGGCGCCATTGGGGCTTACGAAAGAATTTGGCTGGTTGGAGAGGTTTATTTTTATCGCCTGATTATCACCATTCTGTGACCTTCTGAATTTTTTTTTCTTTTCATTGCTTGACTTTAATAATCCGAGGCGTAACTTTGCCATCCCTTTCAACAACAAACGAGGTTGATTCGGGTTCGTTCTTCTGTTTTTTGTTCCCAAGCGATTGGAAACACAAGTAAGCAGAAAGGATGAAGTTCTTTGAATACATTACATCCACAAAAAGAAGTCCGGGTCCTCTGGAATCAGAGGCGGTTGTCGCCTGCAGTGA
>Ga0068876_10002318_pt1 | contig 14226 bp, 12 predicted proteins | sample NOAtaG_6_FD_66442 | JGI IMG/M metagenome (GOLD analysis project Ga0068876, IMG submission 66442) | Freshwater lake microbial communities from Lake Erie, under a cyanobacterial bloom - NOAA_Erie_Diel5S_2200h metaG | ecosystem: Environmental > Aquatic > Freshwater > Lake | place: USA: Ohio, Lake... | reverse complement strand
CTCGACCGGAATCTGCTGTACCAATACGTCTCGGATACCCTGTCGCAGGTCAAACAAAACAAGGCACCTTCTGTGGTAGGCGTCTCGGAGCCGGAAATCGGTCATCCCATGGGCGAACAGCTTCCCGAACCTCCGGGTGAGGAGCCACAACCTCAGCCGGATGAAATGCCTGTGGTGCTCCCTGAAGAGATGCCATCTCCTCTGCCAGAGGAATTGCCATTCTTGCCGGAAGAGCCCGAAACGGATCCCGAACAATTGCCTGAACAAGAGCCTGCTCCGGAAGAAGATCCGATTTGGCCACCTAATCCTGAGGAACCTGATACGCAGCAAGCCGTTATGGATGCCCCGACCCTGTCCCTTGGGTCAGACCCGGGTGTGAACTGGTTTTTGAACATGCGCCTCAAGCTTCGTTTGAACAAGCATCGTGGTTTGGGTGACCGAATCCGTCGCTCGGTCCGTGCGGGTGAGGTGCAGCAGGAATCTCCCGTTGAGCCTCAGGTGCCTGTCGTGGTACCCCAGGTGGTCGATCGGATTGACTCCAAAGAATCTGTTTCCGCGTTTACCTATTCGCCCGAAATGGACATCGCAGACGACGGGGACAACGAAGCCTTGGTCATCGATCCCGACGAAATGGTGGTGGAAGCCCATTTGGATGAGGGTGAGCCCGGTGAAATCATTTTTCAAGAAGATGGGAGAATTTTGGAGGTCGTGGTGAGTCCGGCATTGCGTGAACGGTTTTTCAAAGGCGGGCTACCCGTGGAACCATTGGATTCCGGGTCGATGGGCTCCAACAAATCGGATGGGACCACGGATTCGGAAATGGGGCTTCAATCGGGTCCCATCGACAAGCAGCACAGGAAAACGCGCGCCGCTGAAATCATCGACCGATTCATCGAGTTGGAGCCCACCGTGAGCAAATCGCCCCAACCTGAATTGACGGGTCAGGACTTTTCGAAGGACAGCAATCAGGACGCCGAAGGGTGGGTCACAGAAACATTGGCATCCATTTACGCCAAGCAGGGAAACCGAGGCAAGGCCATCAAAATTTATCAAAAACTGGGTTTGCTTTTCCCTGAAAAAAGGGCTTACTTTGCTTCCCGCATTGCGGAATTGAAGTGATTTCAATAAGAATTTAGAACCATGCATTACGTTTTTGGACTCCTGACCATCGTCGCATCTTCCTTGCTCATCCTGATTGTGGTGATCCAAAACAGCAAGGGCGGTGGTTTGAACAGCGCGTTCGGCACCTCCAACCTGACCTCCATGATCGGCACACGCCGTGCCACCCAGGACATCGAGAAATTCACTTGGTACCTTGCCGTCATCCTGCTCCTGTTTTCCTTCGTGGCCAATGTGTCGGGAGGAAAGCGCGAAATTGCGGAAGAGCCCAAATTCGGAACGATGAACACCAACGTACAGGCGCCTGCAGCTCAACCAAGCGCATCCCCTGTGCAACAAGTCGGCGGAGAAGGCCAATAAGCCTACCCAAACGGAGGAAAACAATACAAAGGCCGCCCAAACAGCGGCTTTTTTGTTTCTGAGCCTCAACGGACCGAAAAATCAAGCCTACAATTCAGACCCTTTTCTAACTTTGCTGCGCAAAAAACAGCCACATGGGAAAACAAGCGCCAACAGCTGAATTCGTTCAAGCACTCCAATTCGACCGCAGCGGATACACCGACGCAGAACTGCTCGACCTCTACCGGGCGATTTTGCTCCCCCGCATGATCGAAGACAAAATGCTCATCCTGTTGCGCCAAGGTCGCGTATCAAAATGGTTTTCCGGCATGGGGCAAGAAGCAATCGCAGTCGGAGCTGCCAAAGCCCTCAAAAACACCGACTACATCCTGCCGCTGCACCGCAACCTCGGGGTGTTCACCAACCGTGACATGAACCTCACCCAATTGTTCGCCCAATGGCAAGGCAAACGGGAAGGATTCACCAAAGGCCGTGACCGCAGCTTCCACTTCGGTTCCGCCGAACACCGCATCATCGGCATGATTTCCCACCTCGGGGCCATGCTGCCTGTGGCCGATGGCATCTCCTTGGCATCCAACCTCGACGGCGACGATGTCATCTCCTTCGTGTTCAGCGGGGATGGTGGGGCCAGCGAAGGCGACTTCCATGAGGCCATTAACGTGGCTGCAGTTTGGGAACTTCCCGTCATTTTCTGCATTGAAAACAACGGATACGGGCTCTCCACTCCCAGCCGCGAACAGTTTCGCCAAAAACAGTTCATCGACAAAGCAATCGGATACGGCATCGAAGGCATCCAAATCGACGGCAACAACATCCTCGAAGTGCATCGGGCCATCAAGAAAATTGCAGCCCAAATGCGGGTAGATCGCAAGCCCGTGCTGTTGGAATGCATGACCTTCCGCATGCGCGGCCACGAAGAAGCTTCCGGGACCAAATATGTGCCTCAGGAACTGTTTGACATGTGGGGCAAGAAAGACCCTGTGATGAACTTCGAAAAGTTTTTGTTGGAAACTGGCGTACTCAGCGAGCAACAGATTGAGTCCATCCGCAAAGATTTCAAACAGCTCATCAACCAACATTGGGACGAAACATTCGCATTGCCTGAGGTGGAGGCCGATGCCGACTACGAACTCGCAGATGTCTACGCACCCTTCGATGGGAAAGAGCTCAAGCATGCGCCCACCGACGTGGGCACCCGGGAGTTGCGATTCGTGGATGCTTGCAGGGAAGCCCTCTACCAAGCCATGGAGCACGACGACAAACTCGTGTTGATGGGACAGGACATCGCCGAATATGGGGGCGTTTTCAAAGTCACCGAGGGATTCGTGGATGCCTTTGGCAAAGGCCGTGTTCGCAATACCCCGCTGTGTGAAAGTGCCATCATCGGCGCCGGTTTGGGCATGAGCATCCGTGGTCGGTCCTCCGTCATCGAGATGCAGTTCGCGGATTTCGTCTCTTGCGGCTTCAACCAAATCGTGAACAACCTGGCCAAGAACCATTACCGTTGGGGTCAGAATGCATCCGTCGTAGTGCGCATGCCCACCGGAGCAGGATCCGCCGCCGGACCTTTCCACTCGCAAAGCAATGAAGCTTGGTTCACCAAAGTCGCCGGCCTGAAAGTGGTGTTCCCCTCCAACCCTTACGACGCCAAAGGCTTGCTCACCACCTCAATCCTCGATCCCAATCCGGTGATCTTCTTCGAGCACAAGGCCTTGTACCGCTCAGTCTCCAACGCGGTGCCGGAAGCTTATTACAATTTGCCCTTGGGGCAGGCTGCCGTAGTCAAGGAGGGAACGGACCTCACCATCGTGTCCTACGGCTGGTCGGTGCATTGGGCAATGCAGATCGCACAGGAATCGTCCGCCAGCATCGAAGTCATCGACTTGCGCACCCTCATCCCTTGGGACAAAGAAACGGTCCGCCAATCCTTGGCCAAAACAGGGAAATGCCTCATCGTGCACGAAGATACCCTGACGATGGGATTCGGAGCCGAAGTGGCCGCCACGATTGCCGAGGAAATGTTTGAATTGCTGGATGGTCCGGTGAAACGGGTCGGGTCCTTGGACACACCCGTGCCCTTCAACAAAGTCTTGGAAGACGACTTCCTGGCCAATCGCAGGTTGAAGGCCGCGGTAGAGGATTTGTTGAAATACTGAAGGAAGAAGGTTTCGCGCTGTTGAACTGTCTTGACATTCGGTCACCGTACCATTCAACGACCATGGATGATGTCAGCATCTTCAGGCGAATTCACCAATCACCGAGTGTCTTATTGAAAATGTCGGTGGTGAGGCGCTCCACAATGTCCACAATCAGTTCTGCCTCAACATCGGACAGGTTCTGCGTGCTGCTGAAATCCGCGAATTGACTGAATGTCTTTTCCCAACTTTTTTCAGGAATCGGAATGCAGGCATATTTGACTTTGACGCCGATGGTCAATCGGTTGGAGGCCGCCAAGTCCCCTTGCTGGATGGCTACGGGCGAGACGTTGTAAGTGGTGATGGCTCCGGAAAATTGCATGTCGCCGTCATAGGGCAGCAATTGCAATTTGGATTGGGAAATGAATTTGTCTTTGAGCTTTTCCGAAAAATCCTGTGCCAAGGTCGGCACCACGATGGCCGCATTGTTGTCGAAGGTCTCGATGGTCACGGTTTTCAGACGATCGTCTAGCCTGCCGCCTCCGAAACTGTAAATGCCACATCCCGACCATCCGATCACGCACACAAACAACCAAACAACCAACCTGAACCTCATGCGATGTCGTATTGTTTGATTTTACGGTACAGGGTCCTTTCCGATATGCCCAACTCCCTGGCAGCTTTCTTTCGGTTGTCCCCATTTTTCTGAAGGGCCCGTTGGATCAATTCCTTCTCGTTTTGCTCCAGGTTGAGGCCCTGCTCAACAGCTCGGGTTTCTTTCCCCCTTGACACTATGGGTGCGGCTTCGATGATGATGTCTTGGTCTTCCTCGGTGAATCCATGCCTGAGGGCAGGAGGTGAGGGTTGATCTTGGTTCAGAAAATACGGTGGTGCCTCCTGTTCGCGGATGACCTGCGGCATAGTCCCGGTGTAAAGGATTTTTTTCAGGTCAGTCATCTCCTGCCGCATTTCCAACACGAGTTTGTACAGCATTTCCACCTCCCGGCGGGTTTCTGCACTGGCCCCGCCATCTTGCCCCACCACGGTTGCGGGTGAAAAGACAGGCAGGTAGCTTTCCCGCAAATCCAAATAACGGCGTACCGTGTCGGCATCCACCATGTCATGACCCACCAAAACAGTCAGCCTTTCGGTGAAATTGCGGAGCTCGCGCACGTTGCCCGGCCACCGGTAGGAAGCAATCAGATCGACCGCATCTTGGGTGAGAAGCAGTGGATTCCGGCGGTATTGGTTGGCAAACTCTTCCGCAAAGTAATTGAACAACAATTCGATGTCCCTTCCCCGTTCGCGCAGCGGCGGCACTTGGATGGTCACCGTGTTCAAGCGGAAATAAAGGTCTTCCCTGAATTTGCCCTTGCGGATGAGGTCGATGAGGTTTTTGTTGGTGGCCGTGATGACCCTGACGTTGGCCTTGCGCACCTTGGAGCTACCCACCCGAAGGTATTCGCCATTTTCAAGCAGGCGTAGCAGGCGGGCTTGGGTGGCCATGGGCATTTCGGCGATTTCATCCAAAAATATCGTGCCGCCTTCAACTTCCTCGAAGTAGCCTTTGCGGGTGTCGATGGCTCCAGTGAAAGCTCCTTTCTCGTGCCCGAACAACTCGGAGTCCATGGTCCCTTCCGGGATGGCACCCGTGTTGATGGCGATGAAGGGGGCGTGTTTTCGCTTGCTGAATTGGTGGATGATGCGGGAAAAAACGTCCTTTCCGGTTCCGTTCTCGCCCACCACCAACACGCTTACTTCCGTCGGGGCCACTTGGATGGCAATCTCCACCGCGTCCATCAAGCGGGGATGGTGCCCCACGATGCCAAACCGTGCTTTGACGCTTTCGATGCTCATGCTTGGATTTTTCCGATCAAGGTTGCGGAGGTGGCCCTTTCGATGGTCACGTTCACATAATCGCCGGGTTTGTACCCTTCCATTTTGGGGAATACCACCATTTGGTTGTAGTCGTTACGGCCACAGAAATCTTCGGTGGAACGCTTGCTGTTGCCCTCAATCAGCACTTCATAGGTCTTTCCTACGCAGGATTGGCTGATTTCATGGCTGATGCGGTTTTGGAGGGCGATGATTTCATTGAGCCTCCGCTTTTTGTTTTCCTCAGACACATCGTCGGCAAGTCTTTTTTCTGCGTAAGTGCCGGGCCGCTCGCTGTATGCAAACATGAAGGCATGGGAATAGCGGGCCCAATCCATGAGTCTGACCGTTTCTTGGTGTTCCTCCTCGGTTTCACTGCAAAATCCTGCGATGATGTCGGTGCTGATGGCACAATCCGGCATGATTTCTCGGATTCGGGCAACTTTGTCCATGTACCATTCACGTGTGTAGCCACGGCGCATGAGGTCCAGAATCCTGCTGTTACCGCTTTGGGCAGGCAAATGGATGTAATTGCAGATGTTGGGGTAGGCAGCCATCGTGTGCAACACCTCATCCGTGATGTCTTTGGGGTGGCTCGTGCTGAATCGGACCCTCAGCTTGGGATGGATTTGGGCTACCATTTCCAACAATTTGGCAAAACTCACCTCCCCGTGTTTGTAACTGTCCACGTTTTGTCCAAGAAGGGTCACCTCTTTATACCCGTTCGCTACCAATTCTTTGCACTCTTCCACGATGCTGTTGGCCTCACGTGAACGCTCACGGCCCCGCGTGAAGGGAACCACGCAAAAGGAACACATGTTGTCGCAGCCGCGCATGATGCTCACAAAGGAGGTCACCCCATTGCTGTTCAAGCGCACCGGAGCGATGTCGGCGTAGGTTTCTTCCCGGCTTAGGAGCACGTTCACCGCTTTTTGGCCACTCTCCACTTCGTGGATGAGCCGAGGCAAGTCGCGGTAAGCATCCGGACCCACCACGATGTCCACCAGTTTTTCTTCATCCAACAAACGGCCTTTCAATCGCTCGGCCATGCAGCCCATCACACCGACCACCAAACCGGGATTGTGTTTTTTGGCACGTTTGAGGCTATCGAGGCGGTTCCAAATTTTGGTTTCAGCATTCTCACGGATGGAACAGGTGTTCAACAACACGAGGTCTGCGTCCAATTCGTCCTGAGAAAACCCATAACCCACGTCCGTGAGCACCGAGGCGATGATCTCGGTGTCGGAGAAGTTCATCTGGCATCCGTAGGTTTCGATAAAGGCACGCTTTTGACCGTTTTGGGGTGCATCGACGGCAGCATAGGCGGTACCCTGCTTGCTTTCATCCATTTCTTTGCCCAAATGGTCGAGTCTGGCCCTGACCACTTCTTGGCCACCGGGAGTGAAGACTTTTTGTGTGATTTTTCCGTTGTTCATGCTAGCCCTCCACGTTGTATAGACGCATCGGGACGGCAAAGATAGGGAGGTTTTATGACATTTTGGCAGGAAATCGAAAGGTCAGACAAGCCTTGTTCCTGATTAATTCCAGTGGCTGAGCATCTTTTCCCGCACCTCTACCTTCAATTCCTCCAATGACTTTTCGGAGGTTTGTTCCACCAAATCCCAATGGACCTGTACCTTCCCCGGGCTCAGGTCCAATCCTTTTCTGGGATCGTTAAGCTCACGGGGGTCATGGAGGGTCATGACGGCCATGGGGTAACCCGTTTCCTTGGCCAACCTGAATGCTCCATCATAAAATTCCGTCAAGGGTTCGGTGCCACGGTTTCGACGGCCTTCAGGATAAATCAAAATGGAGAATCCCCGGCCCAGTTCCGCACGCATGATGGACATGCTTTTTGCCCTCGATTCGGCCGATTTGCGGTCCACCAAGATGCATAGCCGTTTCACCACGAACCCCCAGACGGGGATGCTGATCATTTCTTTCTTGCTCAGGAATTTGTACAGACCCGGAAAGGCTGCGGCGTTGATGAGGATGTCCAAAAAACTCCTGTGGTTGGACACGATGACGAACGGACCTTTCCCTTGCAGCACCAATCGGTTGTGTTGGGTGCGCGTGACGCCTGTCAAAAACAGGGTCAGGGGGGCAATCAGGTGATGGCCCAACCAAATCATGGTTTTCTCCGCTTTGGGGCCGAAGAGCAAAAAGCCGATGAGCATGGTCGGAATCAGCAAGAGCAATTGAGTTCCGAACACGAGTACCCCGAAAAGCGCCCAAATGCTTCGAAGAATCTGTTTCATGCCACGAATATAAAAATTGGAACAGACAGAGGGGAGGACTTCCTAAGATTTGGCCTTACTGCTCGCTCCGGCCCACACCAAAAGACCGATTCCCAGCAAAACATCCACGATGTTCCACAATTCCCGACCCAGGGGCAACTTCACCAATGGCTGGAACAAAAGCCCCAACGCGATGAACAAAATCATGGTTCCTTCACGGCCGGCTTCCTTTTCGGCAAAAGCAAACACACCGAAACATACTGTGGCCACCACCCGCACCAACATGAAATAGCCGTAGGGCCAATCCAGCAGGCACAGAAACAACAGGACGGCCAATCCAACCTTTACCGTGTTCAACAAAGACGATTGCATGCCTGAATTTAAAAAAGTTAACAGAATCCCAATGCCCGTGAAGGTCATATGTAGCTTGGTCGGAAAGGATTTTGAGTTGGGATAAACAGTATCTTTGGCCTTCAAACCTATGGTGTCGTTATGTTATTATTGATTCTCCTGACCTTTTTGTTGGTGTTCTTAAATGGTTTTTTCGTGGCGGCTGAGTTTGCCATCGTGAAAGTCCGGGCCTCGCAATTGGAGGTCAAAGCCAAACAAGGAAACCGTTTTGCGGTATTGAGCAAGCACATCGTCACACACCTAGACGGATATTTGGCAGCCACGCAATTGGGCATCACGCTTGCAAGCCTCGGGTTGGGTTGGATTGGAGAACCAGTTGTATCCAAACTCATCATCAAAGTCATGCACCTGCTGGGAGTGGAAATAGATGAGGAGTTGGCCCACAGCATTGCGCTTCCGGTTGCGTTTGCCATCATCACCGTGTTGCACATCGTGTTTGGGGAATTGGCCCCCAAGTCTATGGCCATCCAGCATTCTGAAAAGACCACTTTGGCCGTTTCCTATCCGCTTCAATTTTTTTACATCATTTTCCGCCCGTTTATCTGGGTGTTGAACGGCGTGGCAGGATTGGTGCTGAAAATGTTTGGGATGAGCGCATCCCACGAATCGGAAGTGCACAGCAACGATGAGCTCAAGTTTTTGATGCAACAAGGCAAGGAGAGTGGTCAGATCGAGGCAAGCGACTACGACATCATCAAAAATGCGTTCAATTTTTCAGAGCGCAAGGCCCATCAGGTCATGGTGCCCCGCATCCAATTGTTCGCTGTGGATTTGGCCACCTTCAAACCGGAAGAGGCCAATCGGCTTGTATTGGAAGGGTACTCGCGCATCCCTTGTTACGAAAACGACCTGGACAACATTTTGGGTGTGGTGTTCGTGAAGGAGGTATTGTCTGCCATGCAAAAAGAGGGGAAAGCCAATCTGCGTGATTTGATGCATCCCATCATGACGGTGCCCGAATCCAAAGCCTTGGGACCTTTGCTCAAGGAGTTTCAACAGACCAAGCGTCAGATAGCGGTTGTCATCAATGAATATGGCGGCACGGAGGGCATCGTGACCATGGAAGACATCCTGGAGGAATTGGTGGGTGAAATCCAGGATGAATGGGACGACGAGTTCAGTTTCGTTTCCCAATTGGACGATAAGAGCTTCCAGATCCAAGCGAATACATCCCTGGACAAAATCAACGAACTCCTCCCTTCGCCCATTCCCCTTTCTTCGGAATACGAGACTTTGGCGGGCTTCATCATCGAGACCATGGGCCGGATTCCTGCGGTTGGAGACAAGTGTGAGGCTGCGGGATATGAATTCACCGTTACCCACAAGCAGCGTCGGTCCATCTTGCAGGTCAAAGCCACCTTGTTGGGAGTCTGAGCCCCGGGCTGGATGGCCCTCATACCCCGGTTCAATACTCCATGAATGCAAAACGCCGGCCCTCGATGGGTCGGCGTTTTGTTTGGCTGAATAGGTTGTTTACTTGTTCAACCTGCTGTTTTTGTAGCTGTAAACGAAGTAGATGATGAACCCGAGGGCCAACCAGCCGATGAGACGCAACCAGGTGTCCCATGGCAAGGAAATCATCATGGCGAGGCAGCAAAGGATACCCAAGGCCGGTACGAAAGGTACAAATGGTGTTTTGAAGGAGCGCGGAGCGTCGGGTTGGGTGTAACGCATCACCAAAACGCCGGCACACACCAACACGAAGGCCAACAAGGTTCCGATGGAAGTCATTTCACCCACGATGTCGGCGGGCACGAATGCGGCAAACAGGCTCACAACCCCCATGAACAACAGGTTCGATTTGACTGGGGTTTGGAATTTTGGATGCACATCTGAGAAAATTTTGGGAAGCAAGCCGTCTTTAGACATGGTGTAGAACACTCGGCTTTGACCCATCAGCATGACCATGATCACAGAAGAGTAGCCTGCCAAAATCGCCACGATGATGGCTTTGTTGAGCCAAGGGAAGTCAGGAATCCATTTTCCATCGGCTCCTTGCGTTCCCATGTGGTCGATGGCCACAGCCACCGGCGCAATGCCGTCTTGTCCTTGGAAGTCTTTGTAGTTCGCCACGCCAGTCATCACGTGCGCAAACAGGAGGTACAGGATGGTGCAAACGACCAAAGAACCGATGATGCCCCAAGGCATGTCTTTTTCAGGATTTTTGGCCTCTTGGGCGGCTGTACTTACCGCATCGAAACCGATGTAGGCAAAGAAGATGATGCCTGCAGCACGCAACACGCCGCTCCATCCGAACGATCCGAATTCACCCGTGTTGTCCGGGATGTAGGGAACATAGTTGGCCGTATTGATGTAGGCCCAGCCCAAAGCGATGAAAATCAACACCACGGCCACTTTCAAACTCACGATTACGGTGTTGACCAAGGCTGATTCCTTGGTGCCGCGCATGAGCAACAAAGACATGGCCACCACGATGAACACGCTGGGAAGGTTGATGATTCCATGGACGACTTCTCCGCTTTCCAATGTCACGCTGTTCCAAGGCGACATGGTCATTTCCGGCGCAAGATGCAGGTCGTAATATCCCAAGAACTTGACAAGATACCGCGACCACGAAATGGCAACGGTCGCAGCCCCTACGGCATATTCCAACACCAAATCCCAACCAATGATCCAGGCGATGAACTCACCCATCGTGGCGTAGGAGTAGGTGTAGGCACTGCCCGCCACCGGAATCATGGACGCAAATTCCGCGTAGCAAAAGCCGGCGAAGGCGCAGGCCACAGCGGCGATGATGAATGAAATGGTGACACCTGCACCTGCATTGTTGGCAGCAGCTCCCCCCGTGATGGAGAACAACCCGGCTCCGATGATGGCACCGATGCCCAGGAGGATCAAGGATGTACGGCCCAATGTCCGTTTGAGGGTATGGCCCTCGTCCACCCCCTCGTGCAGGATTTGGCTGATGGTTTTCCTTCTGAAGAGATTCATAGATGGTCTAAATAAGGCATTGATATTGTTTCAGTGCCTCAATTTAGCCAAAATTCCTTCTCTACACCGCTTTCCGCGGATTTTTTGATTTACTGCAAATCATAGAGCTTCTCATCAGCTCAATTGCGATTTCAAAGAAGCCCATCCGCCCCCGTTGTAAGCTTCCACACCGTGCTGTTTCAGCAGGGAAGTCGCGCTCCCACTCCGTCCGCCGGATGCGCAGCACAAAATGATAGGCTTGCCCGTTTCTTTCAATTTGTTGATTTCAACTCCAATTCGGTCCAAAGGGATGTTGGTGCTTCCATCCACATGCCCGCCCCGGAATTCCTGCGGCGTACGTACATCCACAATCAATGCACCTTGCTCCCTCAAAGCCTTGAAATCGGTCGACTTGCCAAACAATCCACTGAAAATGCTCATCTCTTTAATGTTTTAAGTTTGAATGTGGAGCAAATCTCAACGATTATCCCGAAGGCATGCGTAACATCTGTCACCCAACCCTTTTGGCCCTCCGATTTCCGTCTTCAACTTTTTGTCATCCTTCGCTTGCCATTGTGCATCTTCTTTCACGAACTTGCCGAATCAGGAATAAACTCCATGGACCTCGGATTCAATGATTTGGGCTCTTCCCGGTTGGATGCGTTTTCACTGTCCTCAAAGGCAAGGAAACTGCATTACACCTTTGCATATCGGATGCTGCCCATGCTCATGTTCGGTCGATACGCCCACGACGTGTTTGACCTGCTCGTGGATGCCGACCGGGCGCGGGAGTATTTGTTGGAGTCTTGGGACAAAACGGCCGAGTCCATCGGCGAAGAACCGTTCAACCCCGGCGGATTGGGTACCACCTACCATCCCTTGGAGACAGTTGAAACCGTGGTGATTTACTTGCCGGAGCCGTCTTTCCCTCCAGAGGCATACAATGTGGTCTTGCTGAGGTCAGGGGATGCGATTGAATTCTACACTGTGGAACTCAGTGTTCGCTTGGACGGAACCAAAAGGGTGGTATTGGGCCAGTACCTTCAAGATGGCGCCCGCATGAACCTCGGCGCACTTCCTTCCCCAGCGGTGGAAAATTGCCTCGAAGAGATCATGAGAAGAAAGGGCATGATGCAGTAGGTCAATCCGGACGGAATATTTCAAGTTCCCGGCGAACAAAGTCATATCAAATTCCTTCCTTTTCGTAGCTTGGGAACACCAAACCCTATGCACATGACCATCTTTTCCACAGAAGGCATTCCCGGAGCCGCCGAAATCCGCTCCGCTCACAACCGGATCGCTCCATTCATCCATCGGACCCCGGTTTTCACCTCCACCTACCTCAACGGACTCACGGGAGCCAGCCTCTTTTTCAAAGCGGAAAACCTTCAGAAAATCGGTGCATTCAAAATTCGTGGAGCAACCAATGTGGTGAAGTCCCTTCCTATGGATGTTTTGGCCAAAGGGCTCTGCACGCACAGCTCCGGAAACCATGCACAAGCTGTGGCTTTTGCCGCACAACAAGCGCAGGTGCCCGCCTACATTGTGATGCCCTCCAATGCACCCGATGTGAAGAAAAAAGCCGTGGCAGGATATGGGGCCGAAATCACCTTTTGCGAACCTACTTTAGCGGCAAGGGAAGCAACCGCCGCAGAAATCGTATCCCGGACCGGGGCCACTTTCATCCACCCCTACGACGACTATCGCATCATTGCCGGTCAGGGAACCGCCGCCAAAGAATTGTTGGAGGACACGCCCCGTCTTGATATTTTGTTGTCTCCGGTCGGAGGAGGAGGTTTGTTGGCAGGCACGGCATTGGCTGCCAAGCATTTTGCCATGGGGGTGGCTGTTTATGGCTGTGAACCCCTAGGTGCAGACGATGCCGCCCGATCGTTTCAGGAAAAACGACTCATCCCGAGTGTCCAACCCAAGACCATTGCCGATGGGCTTTTGACTTCCTTGGGGGAACGCAATTTCGGAATCATCCTAGACCACGTGCAAGGGGTGTTGACCTGCTCGGAGGAGTCCATCGTGGAGGCTTTGAGATTGATTTGGGAGCGGATGAAAATCGTGGTGGAACCCAGTTGCGCCGTTCCTTTGGCTTGCATTTTGGAGGATAAAATCGATGTGAAGGGCAAACACGTGGGCATCATCCTCAGCGGAGGAAACGTGGATCTCGGCAAGCTCCCCTTTTAACTTTTACCCATGAAACGGGCTACCGCCTCGGCGCACCGTTCGCCATCCATCGCCGCGCTCATGATGCCACCTGCATATCCGGCCCCTTCACCGCAAGGGAAAAAGCCGCTGATCTGTGGGTGCATCAGGCTTTCCCGATCTCGAGGGATGCGTACGGGGGAAGATGTTCGTGACTCGGTGGCCACCACCACGGCCTCGTTGGTCAGATAGCCAGGGATGGTTTTGCCAAATTGCCTGAATGCCAACTGTAGGCGCTCATGGATGGATTTGGGCAGCACATCACCCAAACTCACAGCGTTCAGTCCGGGCAAATAGGAAGATGCTGGCACGCTTTGGGAGGACTTACCCAAAACGAAATCCATCAACCTTTGTGCAGGAGCTACCTGCTTGCCTCCACCTGCCTGAAAAGCGGCATGTTCCACCGATGCTTGGAAGCCCATCCCCGCCAAAGCACCTTGGGCCGCAAAGGGTGCCAAATCTTCCGGTTTCACCTCCACCACGATACCCGAATTGGCAAAAGGGGAGTCCCGCTTGGAAGGTGACCACCCGTTCACCACCACCTCGTCGTTGGCAGTTGCAGCCGGACAAATGATACCTCCCGGGCACATGCAAAACGAAAATGCACCCCTGCCCATCACTTGTTCCACCAAACTGTAGGATGCGGCAGGAAGGGTTGAAGGCCTGGTCTCACAGCCATACCTGGCAGAATCGATCAAGGATTGGGCGTGTTCCACCCTCAAGCCCAGTGCGAAGGGTTTTGCCTCGATCAGGATTCCCGACTGATGCAACAAATGGAAAACATCGCGGGCTGAATGACCGGTGGCCAAAATCATGGCTTGGGCTTCCACCGTGTCGCCTGAGGCTAGGTTCACCCCTTGAAATTCGTTGTTGCGGGTCAGAATACCGGTTACTCGTTGTCCGAAGTGGATTTCACCACCCAATTCGATGAGGTTTTCCCGCAT
>Ga0068876_10002315_pt1 | contig 14234 bp, 9 predicted proteins | sample NOAtaG_6_FD_66442 | JGI IMG/M metagenome (GOLD analysis project Ga0068876, IMG submission 66442) | Freshwater lake microbial communities from Lake Erie, under a cyanobacterial bloom - NOAA_Erie_Diel5S_2200h metaG | ecosystem: Environmental > Aquatic > Freshwater > Lake | place: USA: Ohio, Lake... | reverse complement strand
TTCACCCCATGATTTCCCAATTTTTTGGGTAACATAGATATCGGTAGAGCTTTTGTTTCCTTTTCGGTCTGAAACGAAATACATTGTGTTTCCGTCAGCAGTCATAGTCGCGGACCCTTCAAAGAATCCGGTATTAATTGACTTGCTGTTGATACGTTTTGGAGTAGACCATTTGGTTTTGGTGCTCATGTCAATGGTAAATAGATCGGAACCTTTCGTTGTCTTTTTTGCGCCTGTTGCGGTTGTGTTGATCGTCATAATTCCATTAAGACCATCTTTTGAAATAAAGTTGACCGCATCGAAACCGTCAGAATTAATACGACCCAATTCGTTTGAAATACTATCCCAATCCTGAGTTTCGTCATTCCATACAGCATGATAAGTATCCTCGAAGTATTCTTGATCATCTGGGTTCATAGATCCACCTTTGGTATCGCTTCTCCTTGAAACGAAATACAGTGTTTTTCCTTCATTTGTAAGAATAGGATTATAATCGTTGTACCCTGAATTTACAGAACCAAGGGAAACTTTCGCGGATCGATTAGTGCCTGCCATTTCCGCTTTTGCAAAAAGTGCTTGCTGCAGATTAAACTCAATTTTTTTATAGTATTCTTTCATGCCCGGATTAAGACCTGTTTCAAACCCTACCCGAACTTTCAGGTCGCCTATCAACTTTTCGAAATAGAAGATGGCAGAATCCAAATTTGATGAGCGATGATGCGCATTTCCGAGCAATTCATATACTTCGTCTTTAACACTGTTTTTATCATTTGACAGTGCGTCTTGAGCATATTTCAGAGCAAGACCATAATTATTCATCGTGTAATGACATTGTCCAACCCAATATACTGCCTTCCAGCTATTTGGATCTTTTAGTGCTGCTTCACGAAATTTGTTTAATGCGTCACGGAACTTCCCTTCATTGAATAGTGTTCGACCTTCATCAATCATGTAAATTGCAGATGATTTATCGACTAAACTGGTTGTTGAGTCTGGAGGAGTATTCATTGACTTGGACGAAAATGCGCTTCCGATAATGAAAAGTGTGAAAATTAGTGCCAGACGAAATTTGAACATAGTCCTTGTTTTTATGTGATTATAAATTCTGAATAGAACATACAAAAGAAAGCATTTTTTACGTCACCGAGAAATTTGATAAAGACAAAATTCATGAGTCATTTACATTCAACGGATTATCGTTTCTTTTTCAAACTGACAAGATCATTCATTGCAATAGTTGAAGCCACAATTGCCAATATTGGTGCAGCGGATGCAGCTATCCAAAGCAGGACATGAAGGAGCAGCTCTCCTATGCTGAGCAGGACGTTCTTTTCTCCAAAGCCGGTCAAGCTGAATATTATGCCAAGATTCACAGGTACGAGGATCATGGAGGAGTAAACAGCTCCTAAAGAGATGGCCAAACCCCAGTGACTCCTCACGAACAAAACGCTTTCATTGATATTCAGTTTTCGACGTTCATTGACATAATCAATGAAACTAAAACCATAATAGTAGAATGCAATTCCAAAAATAAGGTAGAAGACGGGGGAGCTCTTTGGATCTTTCCACCCCAGAAAAGAAACGACAAAAATGATCAGGAAGAACAAATATTGCCAGAGTAGATTTCGCAGCGCGATCCTAACCCCTCTCTTAATATCCTTCAGGAACTGACCCATTTCAAATGGATAGATATTCCCGGTGAGTTTGTGCTCCGTTTTCTGACTTAAATGCGCAAGCAGCGGAGACAAAATGATGACTACTAGGTATTTTGCAAAGTTCATAAGGAGTAAAGCGATGGAGATTTCCAAAAGCAGCTGCAGCATGAACCAAACAATCTCGTTCATATTACTCACATGAGGAGTGTACTGTTTTGCCTTGATCATTTCCCCAAGTTTGTAGATCCCGATCATGAAAACCGCAGGTATAAGAATGTACCAGTAAATCTTGTGGGTTTTGATAAAGAGGATTGCCTTCCAGTAGGATCGCAGCCCTAGAAAAAGATCTTTCAGGAATTGCATGATCAAATGTAATGAAAGATGCATCATCGGCCCAATTTTCCTGATGCTTTTCTTATCTTTGCCTTTTCATTTAAGCAAATGAAGAACTTGATCTAATCAATTTGAAAGAATGAATTTCAGCAGCTTAACGGCAATTTCGCCTATCGATGGACGCTATCAGTCAAAAACAAAGGAATTACAACCGTATTTTTCAGAATTTGGACTCATCAAATACAGGGTAATCGTTGAGGTTGAATACCTTATTGCCTTGGTTTGTTCCGGTATCGAACCGTTAAAGGACTTTCCACGTGACAAATTCGAGGATCTCCGATCGCTATGTTTTCAATTCTCTGAAGAGGATGCAAATTGGATAAAAGAGACTGAAAAGGTGACAAATCATGATGTGAAAGCCGTTGAGTATTTTCTCAAGGAAAAATTGACTCATCTTGGCCTTGAGAAATACCTGGAATTTGTGCATTTTGGATTAACTTCTCAGGACATCAATAATACCAGTATTCCACTTTCACTAAAAGAGGCTGTCCATGAGCAATATCTTCCTTTAATGGAAAAGTTAATTGCTAAATTGACAAGTTTTCAGAATGATTGGAAAGATATCCCAATGCTGGCAAGAACGCATGGTCAGCCGGCATCACCAACAAGATTGGGCAAGGAGGTCAAGGTATTTACGGAGAGGCTGTCAGTTCAGTTAGATCAATTGAGAAAGATTCCGTTCTCAGCAAAATTCGGCGGAGCAACCGGGAACTTCAATGCCCATCACGTTGCATTTCCGGATCATGATTGGGTTTCCTTTGCAAATTCATTCGTGAATAACATCCTCAATCTGAACAGGAGTCAGACAACTACTCAGATAGAGCACTACGATAATCTGGCAGCATTGTTCGATTGTATGAAGCGGATCAATACAGTCATTTTAGACCTTGATCGAGATATGTGGACCTATATCTCCATGGAATACTTTAAGCAAAAACTAAAAGATGGTGAGATCGGATCATCTGCAATGCCGCACAAAGTCAATCCCATCGACTTTGAAAACTCAGAGGGTAATATTGGTATCGCAAATGCTCTTTTCGAACATTTGTCAGCGAAACTTCCTGTTTCACGTCTGCAGCGTGACCTCACGGACTCCACCGTTTTGAGAACTGTAGGTATGCCGTTGGCTCATACGTTCATTGCTGTTAAGTCTACACTGGTTGGCCTGGATAAGCTTCTTTTAAATGAGGATGCTTTCGCAGAAGACCTTGAAAATAACTGGGCAGTTGTGGCGGAGGCCATACAGACTGTACTTCGTCGAGAGGGATTCCCAAAACCGTATGAAGCACTAAAAGGGTTGACGCGAAAGAACGAGGCTGTCACGAAAGAATCGGTTCATTTGTTTGTCGATACACTTCAAATATCAGATGCTTTGAAGGCAGAATTGAAAGCGATCACACCACACAATTACACCGGTGTACAACTGGTGTAATTCTAACTTGATCCTATGAGAATCCTTCTCATTATTTTAACCGCTATTTTACCAGTTGTTCTGATCGCACAGGGATATCTGATAGATTGGAGCGATATGGAAAATAGTTCGGGGAGTATGATGGAAATCCTTCCAAGAAAAGGTAAGAATTTCTATGCTCTGCGCTATTCGGGAGGTGCCGTTATGGGAACATATAAAGTTTCTAATCATTCAAATTTCAAACTTACCTCTACGGGCAAGATCATGATGAAAGTAGAGTCGGGGATGGCAAATTTTGAAGGGGTAGAAGTTATTGGTGGAAAACTTATTGTGTTCCTTTCAGACAAACGTGAAGGGATTAATCATATCTACATGCAGGAATATTCTGAAGAATGTGTGCCGTTCGGTCCCTCAAGAGAGATGGCCAGTTACGTTTTGGAAAAAAACAGTACCAGAGGTTCTTTTAATATCATAAGTTCCCGTAATAAAGCTTTTTTTGGATTGGTTTGGGAGATTCCCGGCAGAAAAGAGGAAAAGGACCGATACGGGTTCAAGATTCTTGACGATGAATTGAGCGAGGTTTCCGAAGGCGATTATAAATTACCCTTCAGGGGTGATCTATCCTTAATCAGTGAGTACTATCTTTCGAATACGGGAGACTATTTTATTTCGGTAACTGAGTATTCTCTTCAGGATGATAAAAAGATTTTCAAAGGCTACATGAACTACAAGGCCATGCATATCCTTCATATAACTCCGGAGGGTATCAATGATTTCAGACTTGACCTAAAAGGTAAAAGGGTAGAGGCAATGAGCCTGAGTTCGGATAATGACAGGGTTTTTACCATAACGGGAATCTATGGAGAAATTGCTAAAGCAGGGGTTTTAGGGTTATTCTATTTGAAGTTAGACTATGATAAACAGGCAGTCATAGATGAAGGTTCGGAGGAGTTTTCGAAGGATTTCATTGTGCAAGACTGGTCGGAAAGAGATAAAGAAAGAGCTGAAAGACGAGAAGCAAAAGGATGGGGAACTCCACAACTTTACAGTTATGTCATGAGGCAAACAGAAGTTCTTGGTGATGGCAGTATTGTTGGATCTCTTGAACAGTATTATGTGCAGGAAGTAAGCTACAATGATCCTCGAACAGCGATGGTCAGAACTTATTTCAACTACTACTATAATGATATTATTGTATTCAAGGTGAATCCTGAGGGCGGTTTTAGTTGGCTCAAGAAGATCAATAAATATCAGGTTTCAACAAATGATGGGGGGCCTTATAGCTCGTATGCACGATTTCTCGATCAGGGGAAGCTATGCTTCATCTTTAATGATCACATTAAAAATTACGATGATACCGGATTTTTTATTCCGGGAAGTAAGATTTATCCTGCCAATTTCACAAAGAAAAACAATGTAGTGTCTATCGTCAAGGTTAATATTATTGATGGATCCACAGAAAGAAAGACTTTCTTTGATCGGAAGGAGATCCAGGCCTTGGCTGTTCCAAAACTATTCCAAATAGACTATCGTTCTAAAGAGATGCTCTTCTACGCCGTCTATGGGAAAAAGGAAAGGTTTGGACTACTTTCTTTTAAGGATTGATTATTGTCTCGATAGGTAAGGCTTGATCATCCTTCCAATGACCATCGACAGGATTACAAGCGACACGAGTGAAAATACCTTTCCCAAGAGATCTCCTGAGCGTGTATAGAATGTCAATTTACTATTTAGGTTGATTGTTGCCTTGATTGCATCTTGTGTCCACCAATTAGTCTGTTGAAGAACATCCCCGCGCTGATTTATAATACAACTGGTACCTGTATTTGCTGATCGGGCGACAGACCTTCTGTTTTCAATTGCTCTTAGCCTTGCGAAGCTCATGTGCTGCTTGTAACCGGGTGTATCTTTCCACCATCCGTCATTCGTGATTATGAAGATCGCTTCTGCTCCTTTGCGACATTGTTCAGCATTGAATTCTCCGTAGATTGATTCGTAGCAGATAAGAGGTGCAAAAGTTACTTTCCCAGATTGCAAAGCCTTTGGTTCCTTTTCTATTCCGAGTGTTCCGCTGGTACCTCCATTTTCGATTGATAACTCTTCAAGAAACGGAAACCAGTCCGAGAAAGGAAGTTTTTCCACTCCCAAAACCAATTTAGATTTATGCAGGAAGGTAGGTTCATTTTTTTCATCTACCAGCAATGAGCTGTTATAGCTTTCACAGAAACCTGGTCCATCTGAGAGTTTACGGGAAGCACGGGAATTTCTTCGTTCAAAGTACCTTGCGGTTGAAGCTCCAGTAAAGAATGAAGTATTTTCCCAGTTCGACTTTCTTTCTTTCAAGTAACCCCAAAAAGGCATAGCTAAAAGATCCTCTTCGTAAAAGGTCCAGCTGATCGCTGTCTCAGGAGCAATGACCATCGCAGTATTTTCAGTCACTTTCTTGTCAGCCAGATCCATAAGCTTGCGCAATTGGTCTTCGACAGAAGCTACCCATTTTTCGTTATACGGATCGATATTGGGCTGAACAACGACAACCTCCAATGGATCCCTTTTTTCCTGATAACCTGTATATTGTATGACTGAAATCGAGATAGGAACGATTAGTAAAAGAAGTAATACCACTATCGATATCTTATGTCCTTCCCATCTTTCCTTATTGAACAAGATTCCTTTGACCAACTGAAATCCCAGATAGTTAATAATTAGGATCCAGACTGTGCCACCTAAGATTCCTGTGACACTATACCATTGAACAAGGGAGGGTGTCACAGAAAATGTATTTCCGAGATTCAGCCAAGGCCATGAAAGTTCCCAGTGATAATGTAAATATTCAAAACTTATCCAAAGCATTATAAGCGACAGATAACCTGCAGAAGCCCCCAAATGTTTTTTAGAAATATGGAAGAGGAAAAAGGCAATACTCATTAAAAACGCATTGAGTATAAAAGCCATTATGGCTCCTCCCTGACTCGCATTCCAGATCCACCAGGTTGTGCCGATATTATAAATAAAGAATGTCAGGTAAGTATGTATAAAAACCTTTCCCGAGCGATATTTATTGGCTGAAATGCTCCATTCCACCAATAAAAGTGGGATCCATGAAACAAAAACGAGAGGAGTAAGACTTCCTGTATATGGGAAACTCATCACCATTAACAATCCTGAAAGGATGCTCAAAAGAAATCGTTGTCCTCTTGAAAATTTGACCATGCTTCAAAAATAACCAAATTGGTTCAGGTTCATAAAAAAAGGGTCGACCTTTCGCCCGACCCTTTTCACATTATGGTTAGATCTTCTTATTTGAAGATAATCTTCATTTCAACACGACGGTTCTTCTGACGTCCTTCAGGAGTATCATTAGAAGCGATCGGCATTGTTTCACCGAAGAACAATACATTGAATCTCGTTGCATCTATTCCTTGAGAGATCATGAAATTCTTAACTGCTTCAGCACGCTTCTTGGAAAGGATCATGTTCTTTTGATCGTCACCAACATTATCTGTGTGTCCTGCGATCTGGAGACCCCAAGTAGCTTTCTTCTTCAGTACTTCGGCAAGCTCAGTCAATGAAGGAATAGATACTTCTTTGATGATATCCTTACCAGTTTCGAACTCAAGATCGTCGAACGCTGTTTTAAGGATCTCTTCAACTTCCTTTTCGATTACAGGGCAACCTTTGTTTGAAACAGGACCTGCAGTTGCCGGACAGTCGTCATCTTTATCCAATACACCGTCATTATCAGTGTCCTGATATGGACATCCTTTGTTCTTGATCGGTCCAGCAAGGTTCGGACAATCATCATCCTTATCCAATAATCCATCATTATCTGTATCCGGCCATGGACAACCTTTATTTTCCTTCGGTCCGTATTGCTCTGGACAATCATCCAGGAAGTCGAAAATGCCGTCTTTATCTGAATCAGGGCATCCCTGATTAACAAGTGGACCTGCTACATCCGGACAAGCATCTTCATCATCTTTGATTCCGTCACCGTCTGTGTCAGGGCATCCTCTGAAGGCAACCAATCCCGGATTATCAGGACAGTCGTCATTTGGGTCGATGATGCTGTCGTTATCTCGGTCTGGACAACCCTTCCACTTAAGTTCTCCTGCTAACTCAGGACAAAGATCATCTTTATCCGGAATCTTATCTCCGTCTTTGTCAGGGCATCCGTTGAATTCAGCAAGACCTGCTTCTTGCGGACAATGATCCTCCATATCCTTAATGCCGTCATTATCAGAATCAGGACATCCTTTGAAGGCCCAAATACCCGGTATAACAGCACATTCGTCCTTTTCATCCGAAACTTTATCACCATCCATATCATCAGGAGCCGTGTATAGTACCGGTACTCTCAATCCAGCATAAACCGCAGCGCCATTGATTTTGTCTCCTGAAGCGAACAATACACCAAAGTCATTCACACCCACTGTAAGTGGCCCAAGTCGCGTTCCAATACCTGCTTTAAATCCTGAGTAAGAGTTGTAAGAAAGTGGTAAATGAAGACCAAACCATGCGTGATCAAAGCTTGGGGTCACATTGAAGCTGTTTGGTACGCGCACCCTGTGAGGATTTTTACGATTCTGAATATTCAAGATCCCTGTCGCATTGACATACAACCACTTCCAAATGTGATAGTCGTATTGTAAACTGATGGAAGTGGGCAATGACATAAAGAAGGTAGATCCCTCACCCTCAGGGGATGTCCAATCTGGGTCGTTCTGTACAAGACTATCTATCTTTTGATCAATTTCAATGAGGTTTCCGGCTCCTTTGAACGCGTCTCTGAAGTTAAATGGATTATTGGTGTTAACGGAGAAATCGCGACTTAACCCTCCTTTGGCGAATTTCATGCCGCCAATATCAAGAATCGATATCCCCGCCCGCATTTTATATTTCTCCTGATCACGACGCCAAATATTTGTCTCACCATCCATGTCGTATTTATAGGATTTCCATTCTGGGCGCCATTCATATACGAATCCTAGGTCAAGGCCAATTCCGAACTTTGCCGCACTCTTCATGAAATCGGACGGCCCAATCGTTTTGTTAGGGTCTCCCAAAATGTCCAGAATTCCAGACGAATGACCATATTCAACATCACCTGACAAAGAGTTGAATGTATTTTCATCATCAACGTTGTACTGGAAATTTTTAGTGTGTAAATACGCCGCTGCCATGCCGGAAAGCCATTTTGGTTTTGCACCAAACTTCATGAAATGTTCTCCGTCGTCCTTGATCACTTGAGAATAATTTATACCATATTCTAACCAGGTCAAATGGTTGAAATCAAGCAGCTCTTCATTGAATTTCTGATCCCAGAGAGTGGCATAATCCCAATCATTTTCCAGTAGCAAAGCAAGATTAGGATCGATATCATCCACATTTGTTATTGAGCGAAATTTGATCGCTGCACCAACAGCTATTTTAGGGTTTATGTGGAACATAAAGTTTAAGACATCAACCTGGATATTATTGTAGAATCCAATTGTCGTATTGTCATTAGCACTATATCTTCTCGTAATATATTTGTCTGTAAAGTCTACACCATCAGTTGGTGCCCAACTATTGTAAATAGACGTGTCCAAGAAAGATTTTGTCCACCATTTAGGCATGTCTCTTGTGGAATAGTATCCTGCATTTGTCCAACCTGAAAGGTTAAAGCTGGCAAGATTCACATCCACCACGAAACGGCTGTCTACGAAGCTGGCTGGTTGAAGATCTGTTGCCATTACTCCGGCATAGTTACTGCTATAGATTCCCAGATAGTTCTGTGCAGAAGTGCCAAGTGAAATTGCGAAACACAAAAACAGTAACGCTTTTTTCATCATTTTCATTTTAAGTAGAGTTTTAGTTTACACGATGCTGAACGATGAATTTGTCGACGATCGAGGTTATGATCAGTGTGTTGTCAGAATTATTTAACATACATTTTCTACTTCCCTCGTATGATCTATCGCTAAATTTGCCACCATCCAACTCGTACAAATATACATTATTCTCCAAACCGTCGATTACACCGACAAAAGTTCTTCCTTCGATGGTTTGAATATGCCAGTTTTCAACGTCAGAAAAATCAATTGGAACTATTCCTAATAGGCTTCCGACGGAACTTAGTATAGAAATCTTGCCACTATTGAAATTTGAGAGGTAGATGAGATTTGCCGAGGCCGAACTTTTCTTTATTTTTCCTGAAATAGATTCGTTAAGCTGTGTTTTACCACCCTTTTGATCCATGTAAATCAACTCTCCGTTTTCACTGGAAAATAAGAAGATCTCATTATTCCGCACGATGGATTGCGCATCACCGGGTAAATTGAAGGAACGGTATTCACTTCTTTTTTCCGCATCAAACATTTTGAAAGAGCCATTATTCCGGACACCAAAGAATAGCCGTTTTTGGCTAATCCATGCGTCGACAGGAGCCGAGACACCTGTCATACTATTTGCAACACTGAATTGATGACGCCCTCTTTGATCAAATAAGTGCATCGTACCATTTTCATCTGGAAATACAAGATAGAGTTTATTTCGCCAATTGAAGACTGTAGCTTGCTGAGAAGGGCTTCGGCCACCTAGATTAATAGGTCCGCCGAGAACATAATTGCCTTGTTTGTCAAGTAAATGAATTGAGTTTTTGCAGGTAACAAGGAGGAACTGAAACTGATCGAGATATGTTATTCCGTCTACAGCCTTCGAGCCCAGGTTTTTAATCCATTTCATTTGCCCTCCAGAATAATACATGAGTTCATTCGTACCCGTTAGTACAGAGACATTCCCCTTTCCATCGAAAGAAATAAAATCCTTTATCACAGCATCAATATTGATGGTGAGTGATTCCCCTGTAGAGACCCCTTCCTCTCCGGAATCCTCACTGTTTAAGGATATATGTGTTTCGTGTATTCTGTTTCGGTAAACGGTTCGGCTGAACTTTATTGAGTTATTAACAGTTCTTTCCGTAACTCGGGCCGGCAGCATTCCAAATATGGCCTTCATTTCTGCTTGATCCGTGGATAGCGTATTCCCTAATTTGTTTTGAGCCACGATGTCTTCGCAAACCGATTGATCCTCGCTGATAACGGCGAAATCGTTCATTGAGTAGATATAGAACCCATCCTTTCCAGAAGCAGGGAAATCTGTAGTGAGTTTGATGTCATTGAAGAAGCCATGCTCGGTATTCTCTGTATCCTGTTTCATAAAATCATTCATGACGTAGACTGGTTCCTGACCGGAAACAAAATCAGTCACGATTACCTTTGAGCCTTTGTATTCAAAAGTTACAATCCCTTTGTCTACCCAATTCTTCATTGGCCCATTAGCAAATATTTTATCGCTTGCGTTCAGGAACTGTTTTTCGATAAAATGGTAATTCTTTATGTTCTTAGGAAGTGCTGATGAAAAAAGGGCGTTGTCATCCACTTGATCACCCTTTAATTTTTTAAAGTTCTTTGTTTCAAAGTCGACTCTGTCATCTCCTTTGAAATAGATATCTGTAATCTTTGGCAAGTCTTCGTTCAGATCGATGACGGATGCACTCGATCTCCGGTCAAAATTTCCCCATCCCTCAATAAGTGTTGTTTCCAGTTCGGGGGCTGCAAAATGAAGGTAGTTCTTGTAGTATTTTATGTCAAATCCACTAATCGCATAGCTTCTCAATCCTAACGTTTTTGCATTCAAACCGCTTTTTTTGAGAAGTTCCTCTACCTTTCCTTCCGACCAGTTGAATTTTGATTCGATCAGGAACTGACGGCGGTTCGCACTGATGTATATGGAACGTTCGTCAGTCAAATTTGGCTTCAGAACACTCAGTATTTCATTGTTCTTTGCGATTGTTTTGAAAGGAAGTTTTGTCTCATCAACTTCATATCGGCGGTTGATCACCAAGATCTTCCCGTCTTCCTTACCGAACAAAGACGTGGGAGAGAAGGATTTCTTTTTATCGATTATGTCTGCTGCAACATAGCCTACCCACAATACACTGATAATGCCAAGGGTAATGAAAAAATAGCGTGCGAACATAGAACTTTCAGTTTGATCAAAAATACGATACCCGTAGGTTGCAAAAATTAGGAGGGTTCGATTATAATGAACAATCTGATGTTTAATCAAATAATGCCATCTGCTCAGTCGCCAAAAGGGTGAACGATTGCCGATGAAAAGAAGTAGCTCCGAATTCTTTTATAGCTGCACGATGCTTTTCGGTAGGATATCCCTTGTTGTTATTCCAATCGTACACAGGATGCTTGTGATGAAGTTCCTGCATGAATTCATCCCGATGTGTTTTGGCCAGAATCGATGCTGCCGCTATGTTCAGGTATTTCCCATCTCCTTTTATGATACATTGATGAGGAATCCCCTGGTAAGGTGTGAAACGGTTACCATCTATAAGCAATAGTTCAGGACGTACATGCAGCTGATCTACTGCACGGTGCATTCCCAAAAAACTTGCTCTCAAAATATTGATGTCATCGATCTCTTCGGAAGATATAAAGGATACTCCATAGGCAATCGCCTCTTGTTCAATAATAGGTCTCAGTAAATCCCTTTTTTTTTCGCTGAGCTGCTTTGAGTCATTCAAAAAAGGATGATGAAAATCCACCGGAAGGATTACGGAAGCTGCGACAACAGGACCGGCTAAACAACCTCTGCCAGCCTCGTCGCAACCGGCTTCAATTTTCGATGCATCAAAATAGGGTAAAAGTTTTTTCATTCCTTTTCAAAGTTGGCAAAAAAATTGTAGCTTAGCCAAACGTGATGATACAACTTTTTAACGAAATGTTTCGTCTCGAACTTAAAAACGTACGCTCATGAAAACCCTAGTTTTATCTCTTTTCACTTTCATTTTCGCAACATCCCTATCATTTGCCCAGGAAAATGCTACTGCATTCGCTCAGAAATCCACAGAGCTTTTGTCAAGCAAGGAATCTGGAAAATATTTGTTTGTAATGCCTGCGGATCTAACTGAGGAACAAGTTTCAAAGAGTGCCAAATACTATACACACTACTTTACGGTAGAGTTTAACGAGTCGAGCAAAGAAGCAAATATCTCAATGGTGATTAATGATGATAAAAGTCGTCATGTCATTGTTCGTTTTTTGATTGCTTGCGGAGTGCAAAATGTAACTGTGGATGGGAAAATGTATACAAATGAGGACTTCTTCAACACTTACATGAAATAAACAAAATTATACTTGGAAAAGGCTGCTTGAAGGCAGCCTTTTTTTTGTGAAGTTCATTGCCCTCATAGTCTTACATTTGTGTTATGGTTCAAAAGATCGGTATTGATGAATTTCTGCATTTAAAGGAACTATATCCTGTAATCGATGTGCGAAGCGAAAAGGAGTTCCGTGATGGTCATATACCGGGTGTATTCAATGTACCTATTCTATCTGATGATGAGCGAAAGATCGTCGGAACAATGTATAAACACAATGGTCGACATCCGGCTGTATACAAAGGTCTGGAACTTACGGGTCCACACCTTTCTGATCTATTAAGAAAAGGTGTAAGTATTGCCAAAGAGGGAAAAGTGCTTGTTCATTGCTGGAGAGGTGGTATGCGAAGCGAGTTTTATTCCTTCCTGCTTAAATTCTACGGTCTGGAGCCACTGCTGTTGGAAGGGGGGTACAAAGCTTACAGAACCGGAGTACATGGACTTTTTGAATGTAAACTTAACATTTGTGTAATAGGTGGCCGCACCGGTTCCGGAAAAACGATCCTGCTAAAAGAGCTCGAGGATCTCGGAGAACAAGTCATTGATCTTGAGGGATTAGCCCATCACCGCGGATCTTCATTCGGAGCTTTGGGAATGGTTTATACGCCGACTCAGGAACAATTCGAGAATGAATTATTCACTGTTTTGAGAAACCTTGATCCTGAAAGAAGGATTTGGATCGAAGATGAAAGCAGAACGATCGGCGATAAAGTAATTCCAGATGGCATCTGGAAACAGATGAAATCAACAAATCGAATAGTTATCAATCGTTCATTCGAAGAAAGGTTGGATCAAATAGAAAAAGATTACGGTATCTTCTCAAAGGAAGATCTGAAGCTCGCGATGCAGCGTATCGGAAAACGTCTGGGACCACAGCATGTAAAAAGAGCACTCGAATTTCTGGATGAAGGGAAACTAAGGGAGGCTTTTTCGATTGCTCTCGGTTACTATGATAAGGCGTATGAATATAATCTGAAAGAGCATAATTCCGGACAGGTAATGGAGTTGAGTGGAGTGGGTATGGAGTACAGAGATCTTGCTGTTAGGCTTATCGGGTATTGATATGAAAAAAGAGAACGTTAAACTTACGGAATATACGAAGGGTGGGGGTTGTGGTTGTAAGATACCTCCGAGTGCTCTTGCTGAGATCTTGGCTGATCACAAAACGGGAGGTGCCAATGGATTGCTTGTTGGAAACTCCTCCGGAGATGACTGTGCAGTATTGGAGATTGGTAGCGACCGGTTATTGATCAGTACCACCGATTTTTTCACACCCATTGTAGATGATCCATATGATTTTGGTAGGATAGCAGCTGCAAATTCTATCAGTGATATCTATTCTATGGGAGGAACACCGGTTCTTGCAATTAGCATTCTTGCCTGGCCTTTGGAAAAACTGGATGCAAGTGTAGCTTCGGAAGTAATGCGCGGTGCACGTGAAGTTTGTTCTGAAGCAGGTATACTGATAGGGGGTGGGCATTCAATCGAAAATCCTGAACCGGTTTTTGGATTGTCAGTGAATGGCTTATTGAACCGTTTTCAATTGAAGCAAAACAAT
>Ga0068876_10002311_pt1 | contig 14260 bp, 14 predicted proteins | sample NOAtaG_6_FD_66442 | JGI IMG/M metagenome (GOLD analysis project Ga0068876, IMG submission 66442) | Freshwater lake microbial communities from Lake Erie, under a cyanobacterial bloom - NOAA_Erie_Diel5S_2200h metaG | ecosystem: Environmental > Aquatic > Freshwater > Lake | place: USA: Ohio, Lake... | reverse complement strand
CGGAGTAAAAGATTTGACTTCTGAAGATATTGAGTTGATTTTTCGCCATGCAGATGAATTCAAAGAAGTCCTGCAGCGGCCCATTAAAAAGGTTCCCTCTTTAAGGGATATTACCATAGCGAATTTGTTTTTTGAAAACAGTACACGCACACGCTTAAGTTTTGAGTTGGCTCAAAAGAGGCTGAGTGCCGATGTAGTGAATTTTTCTGCGAGTACATCGAGTGTTAAGAAAGGAGAGACCTTGGTGGATACGGTCAATAATATTTTGGCCATGAAGGTGGATATGGTGGTGATGAGACATGCTTCCCCAGGGGCGTGCTTATTCTTGAGTCAACATGTGGATGTGCCCATTATCAACGCAGGGGATGGTACGCATGAACACCCCACCCAAGCTTTACTGGATGCTTTTTCTATTCGAGAGAAATTGGGTGCGATAAAGGGAAAGAAAGTTTTAATTGTAGGTGATATTACTCATTCGAGGGTGGCCTTGTCCAATATTGACTGTCTTCAGAAATTAGGTGCCGAAGTGATGGTGTGTGGTCCTGCTACCATGATACCCAAACACCTGGGACTGTTGGGCGTTAAAATAGTGCACGATTTTGATGCGGCTTTGCAATGGTGTGATGCAGTGAATATGTTGCGTATTCAGTTAGAGCGGCAGGAGACGAGTGTCAGATTCTTTCCTTCCCTCCGTGAATACAGCTTACAGTATGGTTTGAATGCGGATCGTTTGAAGAAGGTGAAGAAAGATATATTGATCATGCATCCGGGCCCTATCAACAGAGGGGTGGAGATTTCCTCTGATGTTGCAGATGGTGAGCAGAGCATTATTTTGGATCAAGTAGAGAATGGTGTGGCCATTAGAATGGCTGTGATTTATTTATTGGCTCAAAAGATTCAGCGCTAGCGGTTCATTTGACATCCTTTGAATAGTTACGGTGTTGGCCGTCTATGAAGTACACCCAATATTCACTATATTTGCACGAATTTATTTTTCTGTAAATTCAATAGCATGGCTTCTATTTCCTCTAAAATCATTGGTGAAGGTCTTACCTACGATGATGTTCTTTTGATACCGGCATATTCTGAAATTTTGCCAAGAGAGGTGTCAACACATTCCAAATTTTCAAGAAGAATCACACTTTTCTCCCCTGTGGTGAGTGCCGCTATGGATACTGTGACGGAGTCGGAAATGGCCATCGCGATGGCGCGTCAAGGAGGAATTGGAGTGATACATAAAAACATGAGCATTATTGCCCAAGCGGCAGAGGTGCGTAAGGTCAAGAGATCGGAGAGTGGAATGATTCAAGATCCAATTACCTTGCATCAAGACGCGATTGTGGGAGACGCTTTGCAAATGATGTCGGAGAATCGAATTGGCGGTATTCCGGTGGTGGATGATGCAGGAAAACTAGTGGGCATCGTTACCAATCGTGATCTGCGTTTTGAAAAGGATGCTCAAAAGCCCATCACAAAGGTGATGACCACTGAACATATTGTGACGACAGATAAGCCGCATGATTTAGTGAATGCTGAGTTGATTTTACAGGAAAAGAAAATTGAAAAATTACCAGTGGTAGATCAAGAGGGCAAATTGTTGGGCTTGATTACCTATAAAGATATTTTGAAATTAAAACAATATCCCAATGCTTGTAAGGATCAATTGGGTAGACTTCGTGTAGCGGCAGCAGTTGGAGTAACCCACGATACCATAGAGAGAGTGGAAGCTTTGGTAAAAGCGGGGGTAGATGCAGTGGTGATAGATACTGCTCATGGACATTCAGCGGGAGTTATTAAAACTCTGAAAAAAGTGAAGGAGTTATTTGGAGAGAAGGTAGATGTAGTGGTGGGAAATATTGCCACAGGTGCAGCGGCGAAGGCATTGGTAGAGGCGGGTGCGGATGCTGTGAAAGTGGGTATAGGTCCGGGGAGTATTTGCACTACGAGGGTAATTGCCGGTGTAGGGGTTCCTCAATTGACAGCGGTATTGAATGTGGCGGAGGCACTGGAAGGATCCGATGTTCCCATCATTGCGGATGGAGGAATTCGATTTACCGGAGACATTCCCAAAGCGTTGGCGGCCGGTGCGGCTACGATCATGGTGGGTTCTATGCTAGCCGGAACAGAAGAGTCTCCAGGAGAAACCATCATTTATGAAGGAAGGAAGTTCAAGAGTTATAGGGGCATGGGTTCTATCGAAGCGATGCAGCATGGATCGAAGGACCGTTATTTTCAAGATGCAGAGGATGATATCAAAAAACTAGTCCCAGAAGGAATTTCAGGAAGGGTACCTTTCAAAGGATCAGTGCAAGAGGTCATGTATCAAATCATAGGTGGTCTGCGCGCGGGTATGGGTTATTGTGGAGCTAAAGATTTGAAGGCATTGACACAAGCTCAGTTTGTGAGAATTACCCATGCGGGTATCAAAGAAAGTCATCCGCATGATATTTTTATTACTCGGGAGGCCCCCAATTATAGTCTTAAATAAATCATTATGCAGCTCATCGATGGAAATGCAATTTCCGCTGAAATCAAAGAGGAACTAAAGGTCAAAGTACAGGAAAGGAAAAAACACGGCTTAAAAATACCACACTTGGCGGCCGTGATAGTGGGAAATGATGGAGCTAGTTTAACCTATGTCAATAGTAAGGTGAAGACTTGCCGGGAATTGGGTTTTGATTCGACACTGATTCAGCTGCCGGATTCCATTACGCAAGAAGAATTATTAAGGCAAATTGAAAATCTGAATCACAATCAAGATGTGGATGGATACATTATTCAGTTGCCATTGCCCCATCATATAGATGAAAAGGAGGTGCTGTTAAAAGTGGACCCAGCCAAAGATGTAGATGGATTTCATCCTGAGTCCATCGGTAAAATGGCGCTGGGTATGGATACTTTTTTATCCGCCACTCCTGCGGGTATCATGGAGTTGTTGAAGCGAAAAAATATTGATACGGTAGGTAAAAAATGTGTGGTATTAGGTAGGTCTCATATAGTAGGCATGCCGATATCATTATTGATGCAAAGAAATAGTCAACCAGGAAATGCTACCGTTACCACCTTGCATTCCAGGTCGGAAGATGTTGAGAAAATTTGTGCAGAGGCGGATATATTGATCGTGGCCATTGGCAAACCAGGTTTTCTAAAGTCCCATATGGTAAAAGAAGGAGCTGTGGTAATAGATGTGGGCATTACAAGGGTAATGGATGATACCAAGAAGAGCGGGTTTTCGATCAAAGGAGACGTTGATTTCGATGATGTATCCCCTAAATGTTCTTGGATAACACCAGTGCCTGGCGGCGTAGGCCCGATGACGATAATTTCACTACTGATCAATACTTTAAAGGCGGCAACAAATAAAGATGAAAAATGAGTAAGAAGTTAATCTATTTAGCAGCGATTTTCTGCTATTCATTAAGTTGGTCGCAGATAAAAGAAACTCAAAGCGAAGAGCGGAAGTCAGAAAGGTCAGCAGGTCCACCTCAGAAGATGAATGGACAATATCCGGCTAAAGCTAACCTGGAGAAAATGGCCTATATCGCTTTGCCTTTTACCCCCATTCGTCTCAACCCTGGAACCAATAACATTGATTTGCGAGATTTCACCGCTCAATGGAGCGAAATTCAAGAGGTGACTTTGGATGGGAAGAAATTGGAGAGAAAGGAAAGGAATTGTGCCATAGTGGCCCCGATCGGCTCGGCAATGAGTGTTTTGACCATTGCATTGCCAAATGAGGTGATCAGTGTTCCAGTCATCAACACAGAGAAAGTGCAATACACTTTCGAGTATACAGCGAGCCGATCCGATGCGAAGGTGATCGCCATTGCGGGTTCTTTCAATGGATGGAGTCGAACGGCTACATTGTTGAATAAAAATAGTAAAGGGAAATGGACGACGCTGCTCAATCTGGATCCAGGTGTCCATGCTTATCGAATTTGGGAGGACGGTGTTGAAAAACTGGACTCCAATAATCCCTTGAAAATGGATAATGGATTGGGTGGAGAGAATAGTTATTTTACCATTGCAGAAAAAGGCAAGAGCACATCTTTCCTCTCTTCTGAAATGATCGAAGGCAGGAATATTATTTTACATACGCATGGTACCGTAGAAAAACTATGGGTTTTTTTCAATAATCAGGTTGTAACGACAATTGATCGCAAAGAACATGTAGTGAAAATTACTTTGCCCGCATCAGCATCGGAAGGGTATTTGCGTGTTTTTGCAGCGAATGGGGAGCAATTGTTGAATGATGTTTTGATCCCAGTGCACCAGGGTGCCGCCTTATTGAATGAGCGATTTTTACCTCGGCAAAATCAGCACGCTCAAATCATGTATTTCATGATGGTTGATCGATTTTCCGATGGAAAGAAATCCAATAATTTCCCTACCCACGACCCTGAAATTCTTCCGAAAGCCAACACGATGGGTGGGGATCTTTCTGGCATTTATCAGAAGATAAATCAGAGTTATTTTTCTCAGCTCGGGGTGAATACTTTGTGGATTTCCCCGATCAGTAGAAATGTCGATGGGGCTTGGGGCCTTTGGGATAAGGGTGTGAAAAGCAAATTCAGCGCATATCATGGATATTGGCCGTTGTCATTGACCAAAATAGACAAGCGATTCGGAACCGAGCAAGAGCTCGATACGCTTTTGAATACGGCTCATCAGAGACAGCTTAATGTAGTAGTGGATTATGTGGCGCATCATGTGCATCAAGATCATCCATTGGTCAAAAAGAATAAAAATTGGACAACGCCTCTTTATCTGCCAGATGGCAGCATGAATACAGAGCGGTGGGATGATCATCGACTCACAACATGGTTCGATACTTTTTTACCCACCTTTGATTTTGCTCGTCCTGAGGTAATTCAGGCGCTATCCGATACGGCATTGTTTTGGGTAAAGAAATATCCAATTGACGGGTTTAGGCATGATGCAACGAAGCATATTCATACTGAATTTTGGAGGGAGTTGACATTTAAAATAAAACAGGAGCGAAAGAGTGATCCGATGTTTCAAATTGGCGAAACTTATGGTAGTCCTGAGTTGATCAGTTCATACGTATCCAGTGGGTTGCTGGATGCTCAGTTTGACTTTAATCTTTACGATGCAGCAGTGGATGCATTTGCCAAAGACCAGACGGATTTCAAAAATTTAGACCGCGTGATGAAAGAGTCTTTGAAGTATTACGGACACCACCATTTAATGGGCAATATCACGGGGAATCAAGATCGCGCTCGCTTCGTGTCCTATGCGGATGGATCTATCAAGTTTGAAGAGGATGCAAAATTAGCCGGATGGACTCGCGATATTCAAAACAGAGGAGGTAGGGGTTTCAGGAAGATGGAACAATTGATGGCCTTTATCATGACCACACCGGGGGTGCCTTGTATTTATTATGGAGATGAAATAGGCATGCCAGGAGGCAATGATCCCGATAATCGAAGAATGATGCAATTTGATCAGTTGAACAACGAGCAACGCAAACTCAAGTCAGCGGTTTCAAAACTCACACACTTGCGCAGTAAACATTTGGCTTTGACGTACGGAGATACTTATGTGTTGCGCAATGATTCTGTTTTTGCGTATGTAAGAAAATACTTTGGTGATATGGTGTTGGTGGTTTTTAATAAAGCCGACCGCAATGCGAAAGACAGTGTTTGGTTGGAGTTAAATGTTCCATCGGAGTGGATGAGAAAAAATTTCCAAGGAGAAATGGGGAGTAGGTTCAAGTCAGAAGGAGGAAAATGGTGGGTGGATTTATCGGGTAAGGGTTATGATGTCTTCACGGTAAAAGGCAGTAAAAAGCAAGGTCAATCGGAGCTTGTGCCAAGGCCAATGAATCCAGATATTAATTTGAATAAGGCGGATAAAAAGAGCAGTCCCACGGAGGATAAAAAGAAGTCTAATCCACTTCCAAGGAAATTGAAATCAGCCGAAGCACAGCCGGTTCCCAATAGAAAACCGGATGAACGATAAACTGGCACAAAACACGATAGGCGCAGTGGATGGTTATATTCGGTCTGCGCTGAATGAGAGAGAGGAGAGGGAAAGAAATCAGTTGAGAAAGTGGATATGGGAGGGCATCTTTAACATTCCTCATCATCAAATTCTGCTTCGCGGTGATGATAAGCTGAGTGAATCGGAAATTTTAAAAGTACATTTTGCTCTAAAAGCGCTGAAGAATGGAGAGCCCATTCAATACATTGTGGGGAAAGTTCCTTTTGGTGGTTTGGAGTTTAGTGTGAATCGATCGGTATTGATTCCCCGACCCGAAACTGAAGAATTGGTCATGATGGTGAGTGAAAAGGTGGATGCGGAGGGCATGAGTGTTCTTGACATAGGAACGGGATCGGGTTGTATTGCCATTACTTTGGCCAAGATGAAACCTTCCTGGAAAGTAACGGGATGTGATGTCAGTGAGAAGGCGTTGGCGTTGGCTGTTGGAAATGCTCATTCAAACGGTGTGGATGTGCAATGGCGGCTACAGGATGTACTTCAATGGCAGCTGAGCGAGGAAAAGTGGGATTTGATTGTCAGTAATCCCCCGTATATACCGATAGGAGAAAAGGAGCAAATGGAAGACAGTGTGATTGGGTATGAACCTCATATTGCCTTGTTTACTCCGGATGATGATCCTTTGATTTTTTATAAAGTCATTCATCAAATTTCACAAAGCCAATTAAGGGAGAACGGTCTCGTGGCTCTTGAAACTCACCATCTGTTGGGGCCCAAGGTGGCAGCTCTTTGGAATGATCCACATAGGTGGGAGGTAACATTAAAATCAGATTTACAAGGAAAAGAGAGATTTGTTTTTGTGCAGAGAAAGGGGAACGCTTAATTTTACAACATGTCATTGATCGTTGCCCCCTCCATTTTATCCGCGGACTTTGCTAACTTGCAGAGAGATGTGGAGATGTTGAACCTTTCCACCGCCGATTGGATCCATGTAGATATCATGGATGGAATATTTGTTCCTAATATTTCATTCGGTTTGCCCGTTACGCAGGCGATTCATCGACATGCAAAAAAACCACTGGATGTTCATTTGATGATACAACAGCCAGATCTTTATTTGGAGGATTTTCAAAAGGCGGGCGCGGCTATCCTCACGGTACATTATGAAGCCTGTACGCATTTGAACCGCACTTGTGCTGCTATACGAAATTTGGGAATGAAGGCCGGAGTGGCAATCAATCCACATACTCCAGTGGACTTGTTGACCGATATTTTGGGAGAGATTGATTTGGTGTTGATCATGTCTGTGAACCCAGGATTCGGGGGGCAAAAGTTCATTGGAAGAACTTATGATAAAATCAGATCGTTAAAAAGGATGATCGCAGAACGAAATCTATCGGTGTTAATTGAGGTAGACGGGGGGGTCAATACCGAAAATGCTTCAGCATTGGCTCAAGCAGGAGCGGATGCTATCGTGGCGGGAAATGCGGTCTTTTCATCGGCGAATCCTGCCCAAGTGATTGAGGAGTTGAAAAAGTAAATAATATGGCGAAGAAGAAAGTGGATGCTTACCCTGTGGTGAAATTCAGGGTAATCATGGATACGGAACAAGATGTTTTCAGAGATTTAGAGATAGCAGCCGATCAAAATTTCATGCAATTGCATAAGGCTATTTTGAGCGCCTTTCAATTTACAGAGGGAGAAATGGCTAGTTTTTATTTGAGTGATGAGAATTGGGAGAAAGGAATGGAGATTCCTCTGATGGATATGGGAGAAGGACAAGTAGCCATGGAGAATACGGTGCTTTCAGAAATGGTGGTGGCAGCAGGAGACAAGCTTTTGTATGTCTATGATTTTATGCGAATGTGGATTTTCTATGTGGAGGTATTGGAATTGAAGCAAGGCCTCCTTAGTGCAGGAAATCATCAGGTTACTTTGTCTTTTGGCGAGGCTCCTAGACAAGAGGATAAGGAGATGGAAATGATGTTTGATGATTTAATGGTGGAAGAAAGTATAAAGGAAGAATCAGATTCAGTTGAAGAGGAAGATGAGTTTGGATTTGGAGATGATGAGCATTTTGATGCCAATGAATTTGATGGATATTACGAAGAACGATGAAAAGGACGCTATGGTCTCTGCTGATTTTTGGACTGCTTATGCAAGCTTGTCAAAATCCTGCAGCGCATTCGGTTACATCAGATATGATCCATTTTCCAGCTACCGCTTCCGGTGATAGGGAGGAGAGCGGTCCCGAAATCGTTTTTGATGAAGATACTTTTCATTTTGAGATGATGGCCGTGGGCACCAGTGTTCAGCATACTTTTCAATTTAAAAATACAGGGCATCGTCCTCTGATCATAGGCAATGTGCAGCCCTCTTGCGGATGCACCGTGCTCAAAGATTGGCCTCAGGATCCTGTACAACCTGGAGAGGCGAGTCAAATCACAGTGAGTTTTAATGCAACAGGATCAGAGGGGTGGGTGGATAAAACGATTTTGGTATCTACCAATTGTGAACCTAAAGATTATATACTTCATATTCAAGGAAACATCATTGGGTTGGAGGTAAAAGGGCCTAACACAAAATCAGGGGTTGAAATGAAAAGAGAGCGTTAATGGTGTATTATTGCAAAAATTAAAGATAAAGTTATGACGATTTTAGAAGAACAAGGGCCAGGTGGCGGAATGCCAATGCTGATCATGATGGGAGGAATGTTTGTGATCATGTATTTTTTTATGATCCGTCCACAAATGAAAAAGGCAAAAGAAGCCAAAAAATTTCAAGATTCTCTGGAAGTAGGAGATAAGGTGATGACCCTCGGCGGTATTCATGGAAAGATTGTGGAAATTGGAGAAACAGATGTGGTAATGGCCATCGATCAAGGCAGATTGAGAATTGAGAAAGCTGGAATTAGTGCTACCAAACAAATGGAAGTTCAAAAATAAAAAGTGACCAAAATTAAAATTATGAGTATCATGAGAAAAATTATTTTAATCGTTGTGTTAGCCTTCATCGCTCAAGGGATGATCGCTCAAAAAGAAAAGAGTGGAATTATATTGGCTTGGTGTGGTACAAAGGAGTTGAAAGAGGTGCGTTTTGGTTGTTTGGAGGAGTCACCCAGGTTGATATTCATGGATGGAAGTGACCAGAAGGTGTTGGCGTATAAAATGGCCTTGATCAATAAGGCAGGTGATAAATTGATATTGAACGCAAGCAATGCACAGGCTCCGAAAGATATCATGATGACCGCTAAAACATTTCGTCCTTTGCAGGTTGAAATATTTGATGTCATTGTTTCCGACGGTGAGAATACGATGATTTTAGAGGATCGTTTCAAATATCCAGTTGTGATGGAGTAAGCAATTTTGAACATTCAACGAACACCATAGAGTTCGGGAAGAGGAAGACTGTAATTTTGCACAAACAAAATTTATGTCTTCCTCTTTTGATTTAGTTCCCATTTGTTCCCAAGTGCGTCGGGACATTTTACGAATGGTACATGCGGTAAATAGTGGTCATCCAGGTGGAAGCTTGGGCTGTACAGAGCTTTTTGTGTCGCTTTACTTTAGACACATGAATATAGATCCTAGCCAATGGCAAATGAATGGTGAGGGCGAAGATCTGTTCTTTTTGTCCAATGGACATATTTCTCCAGTATGGTACAGTGTTTTGGCTCGGAGAGGATATTTCTCCACTCAGGAGTTGGCCACTTTCCGTAAGCTAAACACAAGATTGCAAGGTCATCCAACTACTCATGAGCATTTGCCAGGTGTGCGTGTGGCAAGTGGTTCTCTGGGACAAGGGTTATCTGTAGCTTTAGGAGCTGCATTGTCAAAAAAAATGAACGGAGAGCATTCGTTGGTGTATGTATTACATGGCGATGGTGAATTGCAGGAAGGACAAGTTTGGGAAGCCGCTATGTATGCTGCTCACAATAAAGTTGACAATGTGATTGCTTTTGTGGATGTCAATGGTCAACAGATCGATGGTCCTACTGATCAAGTGCTATCCTTGGGAAGTTTGCACGATAAGTGGAGTGCATTTGGATGGGAAGTATTCACCACTGACGGTAATGACTTGTTGTCTTTGAATACAACCATTGATTTGGCGAAAAACAAGACTTTTCAGCAGAAGCCAATTGTAGTGCTCATGACTACCGCTATGGGAAAAGGAGTTGATTTTATGGAGGGCACCCATAAATGGCACGGGGTGGCTCCTAATGATGAGGAGTTGATGAAAGCCCTTGCTCAATTACCAGAAACCATTGGTGATTATTAATACACGAATATGTTAGAATTTACTTTACATCCAGCTCAAGATACTCGTTCAGGTTTTGGAGCAGGACTCGCCGAATTAGGCAAAACACATCCTCAAGTGGTGGCATTGTGTGCTGACCTAACAGGCTCTTTAAAAATGGATGCTTTTCAAAAGGCATACCCTGACAGGTTTTTTCAGGTGGGAATTGCTGAGGCCAATATGATGGGCTTGGCCGCCGGAATGACGATCGGTGGCAAGATTCCTTTTACAGGAACCTTCGCGAATTTTAGCACGGGTAGGGTATATGATCAAATTAGACAAAGCATCGCCTACAGTGGAAAGAATGTAAAGATTTGCGCTTCTCATGCGGGACTTACATTAGGGGAAGATGGGGCTACTCACCAGATTTTGGAGGATATTGGATTGATGACGATGCTTCCAGGTATGACGGTAATAAATCCATGTGACTACAACCAGACCAAGGCCGCAACGATGGCTATTGCTGATTTTGATGGCCCGGTTTATTTGCGTTTTGGTAGACCGAAGGTAACGAATTTTACCCCTTTAGAGGGCTCCTTTGAAATAGGTAAAGCTTGGCACATACATGCAGGTGCTGACATTACCATAATTGCAACAGGACATTTGGTGTGGCCGGCGATTGAGGCGGCTCGTGTTTTGGAAGCACAAGGCGTTTCTGTAGATTTATTGAATATTCACACCATCAAGCCATTGGACGAAGAGGCCATTGTGAAAAGTGCAAAAAAGACCAACAAGGTCATTACAGCAGAAGAGCATAATGTAATTGGTGGATTAGGAAGTAGGGTAGCTCAAACATTGGCTAAGCACCATCCCTGTCCTATCCAATTTGTTGGTGTTCAGGATTCTTTTGGTGAATCAGGTACACCTGATGAATTGATGCGCAAATATGGTTTAACTCCGGAGGGTATCATAGAGGCCTACCATCGTTTGAAATAGACGTTTTCTTAATTTGGGTGTCAGCTGGATGCAAGGAAACCTTTTTCTTTTGATCGGGCGAACAGCTCTTTGATGGGATAATTTTATCTAGGATGAATGCATAAAAAAACGCAACCCGAAGGCTGCGTTTCTTTTGTTTAGGTAATGGTTTGAAATGTCCATTAAGCAATGCTTAATTTCTTTTCCAAATCTTCTAAATATTTTCTGAAGTGCTTATCCGTTTCTTGAAGGTTGTTGACCGTGCGACAAGCGTGCAATACGGTAGCATGGTCTTTGCCTCCACAATGCGCTCCGATAGACGCCAAACTGGACTTCGTCATCTTCTTGGCAAAGTACATGGCAATTTGACGCGCTTGCACGATTTCGCGTTTGCGGGTTTTGCTTTTCAATAACTCAATGGGAAGATCGAAATAATCACAAACTACTTTTTGGATGTAATCTATGCTTACTTCGCGTGCAGTGTTCTTCACAAACTTGTCAATCATCTGACGAGCCAACTCTAGATTGATGTTCTTCTTGTTCAAGGAGGCTTGTGCAATCAAAGAGATAAGGGCTCCTTCCAGCTCGCGAATATTGGTAGTGATACTGTAACCCAAGTATTCTACCACTTCTTCAGGAAGTTCAATTCCATCCGCGTACATTTTCTTTCTCAAAATCGCGATGCGAGTCTCTAAAGAGGGCACTTGTAAATCAGCACTCAAGCCCCATTTGAATCGAGAAAGCAGACGCTGCTCCATCCCTTGCATTTCAACAGGAGGTTTGTCGCTCGTCAAAATGATTTGCTTTCCTGTCTGATGTAAATGATTGAAAATATGGAAGAATACATCTTGTGTTTTTTCTTTTCCACTGAAGAATTGAACATCATCGATGATCAACACATCCATCATTTGATAGAAATGTGAAAAATCATTGACGGTATTATTTTTTACCGCATCGATAAATTGATGTGTGAATTTTTCAGAGCTGACGTATAAAACGGTTTTCTCTGGACTCTTCGCTTTGATTTCTAAACCAATGGCATGGGCCAAATGCGTCTTTCCTAAACCGACACCACCATAAATGAGCAATGGGTTGAAAGCAGTTCCTCCGGGCTTATTGGCTACCGCGAATCCTGCGCTGCGAGCCAAACGATTGCTATCTCCTTCAATGAAGTTTTCAAAAGAATAATTAGGATTCAAATTAGAGTCCACTTGAATCTTTCTCAATCCAGGAATGATGAATGGATTTTTAATCGGAGATTCTCCTAAATCCAAGGGCATTGCTACGGGTGCATTTTTAGTTGCTTTACGGTCACTTGTAGGCACCTTGATCGTGTAAGGGTGGTTATTGTTATCCATGATAATGGAATACTCTAATCTACCTTCAGCGCCTAATTCTTTTTTGATGATTTTTTTTAGTAAAGTAACATAATGCTCCTCTAACCATTCATAAAAGAATTGTGAGGGCACTTGGATGGTCAAAATGCTATTTTCTAGTTTAACGGGTTTAATGGGTTCAAACCAAGTTTTAAAACCTTGAGGGCTAACATTGTCTTTGATGACTGATAAACAGTTGTTCCAAACTTGAAGTTGATCCTTTTTGGATGCCATAGTGTAGTGATAATAAAAATAATTTGTTCAGGTTGTTGTGTCAGTTATCCACAGACACCACGCAAAAAAAACAATAAAAAAGTGAAAAAAAAAAATTATTACTCTTGATTTGAAAGAATTTTTGATTAAGGGATTTTTTATTGTTGCGAAACCCTCGTTTTTATTGGTTTTTTTATACGCACTTTTGTTGTTGATTCCAAGTAAAAAGTAGATTAAAAAGTGTAATAATCAATATTAAAGAAAAGATGATAGAACACCAAATCAATATTCGAGTGAGATACGCGGAGACGGATCAGATGCAATTTGTATATTATGGTAATTATGCTGCTTATTTTGAGGTGGCTCGTGTTGAGCTTCTGCGAAAAATGGGATTGAGCTACAAGCAAATTGAAGAAATGGGAATTTGGATGCCGGTGATGGAATACCAGGTCCAATACAAAAATCCTGCACGTTATGATGATGAATTGACGATTCAGGTGAAGGTAAAAGAAATGCCTTCCTCAAGAATGATCTTTGAATATGTGACACTTTGCGGCGAACTTTTGATCAATACAGCGCAAACTACGCTGGTGTTTGTGGATAAGGTGAGTCAAAGACCAGTGCGATGTCCGAAAGCCTTGAAGGAGGTAATAGAAAAAAATTGGAGACCTTCTCAATTAAGGTAAGGCGAGATATTGACCTTCACCGGAAAGGTTTAGATCTACCTGGTTGGTGGGTGTTGCAAAAAATACATTGCCCAGATTGGTAATTTCTATGTAGGCATAATCTGTGGAGCGGACAAACATATCCTGAATAGCACTTTGGTTACAGAATAATTGGCGTGTAAATAAATTTCTTGCATCCAATATACCCACCGATCCTGAATAAAGTTGGGTTACACTGCTTTGGCCTTTAAGGCATACATCTCCATGTCCTGTGGGTATTTCTACCCAAACACTATCACAATGTAAAAGTAGCGTCGTATTGGAAGAGGCTTGGCTTTGATGAAAATATAAATAAGGTTGTTTCAAAGTATCCGCACAGTCTATTTGCAACGTTGATTCATTGCTGATTTTAGAAAAATAAGGGGCATATATATGAACACTGATATTGCGGTTGTAAGATCTCACGATATTACAGGTATTCTGGTTGGACACTGTTAGCGTTTGGTCCTCCAAATGAAAGTCAATTTCATTCAAGAGATTTTCAGGCCCCTCTATAGTACAATGAAAAACACTGTCTTGATGAAGGATGTAATGAAGATGATCTTGCAAAACGATTTCTTCAAATGCGGGAATGGCCATTTCTAATGTGCCATGGTTTCCTCCTGCTTGAAAGCAATCCGGTATTTGGGAAGGTTGGCAAGCCATTTCCAAAAGCATGAGCGATACACTGCCGAGGATTATCTTCTGTATAGGTCCCATCCAATTCCTATTTCTGCGTGATCTGCTTTGGCAAAATGAGTAAATAATGCGGCATAAATAAATGCGCGTTTCATA
>Ga0068876_10002309_pt1 | contig 14262 bp, 14 predicted proteins | sample NOAtaG_6_FD_66442 | JGI IMG/M metagenome (GOLD analysis project Ga0068876, IMG submission 66442) | Freshwater lake microbial communities from Lake Erie, under a cyanobacterial bloom - NOAA_Erie_Diel5S_2200h metaG | ecosystem: Environmental > Aquatic > Freshwater > Lake | place: USA: Ohio, Lake... | reverse complement strand
TGGCAATTGTAGGAATATTTATTGGCAACTTCCTTTCTACAAAAATCGACGGCAACAAACTCAAAAAAGGTTTTGGCTGGTTCGTACTGGTGATGGGCGCATACATCATCATCAAAGAGGTGTACTTCCGATAAACGTTACGTGACTGCGGTCACAGCAATTCAAGTTTTTACGATGCAACTTTGCATCATCAAATCAAACAAATTCTAAATCCAATTAATTACGACCAATACTATGAAAGTAGAACAAATTTATACAGGGTGTTTAGCACAAGGTGCATACTACATTCAGTCCGACAACGAGGCTGTGATCATTGATCCATTGCGCGAAATTGATCCTTATCTGAAAAAAGCTGAACAGGAAGGCGTAAAAATTAAGTACGTACTGGAAACACATTTTCATGCTGACTTCGTTTCAGGACATATCGACTTAGCAAAAGCTACAGGAGCGAAAATTATTTTCGGGCCCAATGCGAATCCTGTTTACGAAGCATACATCGCTAAGGACGGCGAAGAATTTAAAGTAGGCCGTGTAACCATTAAGGTGTTACATACGCCGGGCCATACGATGGAATCCACCACCTATTTATTGTTGGATGAATTCGGTAAGCCACATTCGATCTTCAGTGGCGACACGTTGTTTATCGGTGATGTAGGACGTCCTGATTTGGCAGCGAAGTCAACATTGACACAAGAAGATCTTGCAGGACATTTGTACGATTCGTTGCGCACTAAGATCATGACTTTGCCGGATGACATTATTGTATATCCTGCACACGGAGCGGGCTCTGCATGCGGAAAGAACATGTCGAAAGAAACGTTCGATACCTTGGGCAATCAGAAAAAAACGAATTACGCATTACGTGCGGATATGAGCAAAGATGAGTTCATCAGAGCTGTAACTGACGGTTTGATGCCTCCTCCGGGTTACTTCCCACTGAACGTAAAAATGAATAAAGAAGGTTACGATGAAATTGGAGAAGTTTTAAAACGCGGCACGCAGGCATTGAGTCCTGAAGCGTTTGAAGCGGCAGCGAATGAAACCGGCGCCGTAATTCTGGATACACGAAAAGCAGAAGATTTTGGAAAAGGATTTGTTCCGAATTCCATCAATATCGGTATCGATGGTGGATTTGCTCCGTGGGTAGGCGCATTAATTCCAGACATCAAACAAACTATTTTGATAGTTGCGGATGAAGGTCGTGAAATGGAAGTTGTAACTCGTCTTGCTCGCGTTGGATATGATCATGCTATCGGTTATTTGAATGGCGGATTTCAGGCATGGAAGAATTGGGGCAAAGAATACGATGAAGTTAAAATGGTTGACGTTGCCAAATTTGCTGCACTGGAAGAAAAAGATCCTTCGATCAACATTCTTGATGTACGAAAGAAGAGCGAATACTTCTCAGAGCACATTGTTAATGCAGAAAATTTACCGCTCGATAATATCAACGACAACTTTACAGAAATAGACAAGAACAAAACATATTATGTTCATTGTGCAGGAGGTTATCGTTCTATGATTTACATCTCTATTCTGAAGGCGCGCGGATATGACAATCTGATCGATGTGAACGGAGGTTTCAAAGCAATCAAAGAATCTAACAAGTTTAAGGTTACAGACTACGTTTGTCCTTCAACTATGTTGTAATCATTAAAAAACTAAATACTATGTTTTTTACATCAGCAGTGAAAAATTTGGATGGAGCGACATTCAAATCACAATACGAATCAACTCCGGGCGCCATCCTTTTGGATGTGCGCACTCCGGGAGAGTATGAGTCCGGACATTTAGACGGAGCACGCAATATTGATATCATGTCGCCATATTTCAGCGACGCCATTCTCGAACTTGATAAATCGAAGCCGGTGTTTGTGTATTGCAGAAGCGGAAATCGCAGCTCACACGCATGCATCATGCTGAAAGAAGCAGGTTACACCGCCTACAATTTGGATGGTGGAATAATGGAATATCGTTAACAAATAAAACAGAAGAATAAATTCAACACTAAAGGCCATGAATGTAGAAGGGAAAAAGAGTTTATTCTTCTGTTTTACCAAACGTCAGCTTATGATAATGGGAGCAGGTATAGCATTAGGCGCTGCAGCAGGTTACTTGTATTGGAAATTTATCGGATGTGCCTCAGGGGCATGTCCTATCACCTCTAATAAATTGTCTAGCATGCTTTATGGCGCTGCCATGGGCTTCCTCCTTACAGCTAGCGGCTGCTCCGATTCAAAAAGTAAAATTCCCAACGAAACGGCTGTTCAAACTACCGAAACAAAAACATCAAATCATGAGTAAAATCAAAGTTTTAATTCCCACCGACTTCTCCGTGCAAGCTCATTTTGCCTGGTTAATGGCACAAAAGCTGGCCGAAAAAATTGACCTTGAAGTAACCTTTCTTCATGTCATTGATACGCCCTCCCACGTGCAATTGGATAAGAGCGGACAGCCCATGAGTGACGGAGAAAATGATATTTCTATGTACCTCCGTATGCAGGATGTTGCCAAAGAGAAACTCGGAAAGTTGAAAGAAGACTATGGAAATACTATTACTTCTGCAATCAAATTTGGTCCGTTAACTCAAACTATTTGTAGTACAGCAGACGGCAATTTTGATTTGTTAATTATGGGAACGCGTGGTGCACGCGGTATTCAGGAAGCACTTTCCGGAAGTGAAACGCAACATGTGGTGCGCCATTGTAGGATTCCCGTTTTATCACTCATGTGCGATCGCTCGGAATTGGTTATTCGGAATATTCTGTTGGTTCATGATTTCCGATTGAAAGAAAACTATGATTTGAAATTATTGAAAGCCATTCAGCAAGCGTTCGGCACTAAGATACACTTGTTACAAATTGCTGCGTCCAACGACAGAACCGATGAATCACAATTAAAACAATTCATGCAGGACTTTGCAAACGACAACCAATTATCCAATACAGAATTTCATGTTTTGAAAGACTCAGATGTGGAAACCGGTGTCATGCACTTTGTTCAAATGAAAGAAATGGACATGCTCTGTATAGGCACACACGGCCGTTCGGGATGGAAGCAATTGCTTTCTCCTAGTGTTGCAGAAAAATTGGTCAATCACTTGTTCAAACCGATCATTACCTTTAATATTCATTAAGCTCCAAAATAATCTCGTATGAAAGAAGCACTATTAGCACCGTGGCCGTGGTACGTTTCCGGCGCATTGATTGCAGGCATAATGGTCCTGTTATTATTCTTCGGAAAAAGCTTTGGCTTTTCTTCCAATTTCAGAACTATTTGCTCTGCCTGCGGTGCAGGTAAGCGAGTTAAATTTTTCGATTTCAACTGGAAAACTCAAATCTGGAACATCCTTTTCCTAGTGGGATCAATTATTGGTGGCTTAATTGCTCATCTTTTCATGAGCAATGGAGCTCCTGTAATCATTTCAGACAACACTATTAAAGATCTCGCCGATTTAGGTATAGCTGCACCTCAAGGAATGCAACCGGAAGAATTGTTTGGTATGCATTCGTTAACTGATCCGTTTAATATTGCACTTCTGGCATTTGGTGGCTTATTGATCGGTTTCGGAACACGTTATGCAGGCGGTTGCACATCAGGTCACGCAATCAGTGGTTTATCCAACCTCCAGTTACCTTCATTAATTGCAGTAATCGGATTTTTCATCGGCGGATTAACGATGACATTTATTGGTCTACCATTAATACTTAAATAATCATGAAATCACTTCGTTTTATATTGGCCGGAATTATATTCGGTATCGTAATGACTAAATCTGAAGCGATCTCTTGGTATCGTATTCAGGAAATGTTTCGGTTTCAATCGTTCCATATGTACGGCATCATCGGAACCGCTGTCGTTCTTGGCGTTATTGCAGTCGCATTAATTAAAAAATATCGCCTACGCGACTTTCAGGGAAATCCTATTGTTATTGCTCCGAAAGAAAAAGGAATAACACGCTACTTGGTAGGCGGTACCATTTTCGGACTAGGATGGGCTTTGACAGGTGCTTGCCCCGGACCGATGTTTGTCAACTTAGGTTACGGATTTATCAGTATGGGCATCGTCATCTTGTTTGCAATACTTGGTACCTATTTATACGGTGTTGTGAAAGATAAATTACCACACTAATACCACCTTGTTATGAGTAAGCCTCTCGTTCGCGCAGTAATGATTCTCACCTGGATGGTGATGGGTTTGGTAGCAGCAGTGATCATCTTGCTCATTGTAATGTTCCGCAATTGGAGTCAACCTCCAACATTTATTTCAGAAGAATCAACGGAAGAAACAGCTGTTATTGCAGCGGCTCCAACATCTGCTCCTGCTCCTCCCGATTACTGGATTTCACCGGACATTGCAACCATTCCGACGGGCGCTGATGGTGATTTAATTTTATATGGTAAAGATTTGATTGCGCATACATCCAAATATCTTGGGCCTAAAGGAACAGTTGCACAAATTTCAAACGGTCTTAATTGCCAGAATTGTCACTTAGATGCCGGCAGTAAACCTTTTGGAAATAACTATAGCGCCGTAGCATCTACATATCCGAAATTTCGTGCGCGCAGCGGAACGGAAGAAACTATTCCTAAACGTGTTAACGATTGTTTCGAACGCAGTTTGAATGGACAAGCATTAGCTAATGACAGTAAAGAGATGCAGGCTATTGTTGCCTATATAAATTGGCTGGGAACCGATGTTCCTAAAGGAGAATCACCAAAAGGGAGCGGCATTACAACACTGGCATTTATGGATCGTGCAGCAGATTCCGACAAAGGTAAAATTGTTTACGTAGACCGTTGTCAATCTTGCCATGGCGCAGACGGAGCAGGCATGATGAATCCGGAAGGCACCGAATACACCTATCCTCCACTTTGGGGACCGCATAGCTATAATGATGGAGCCGGACTATTTCGACTTTCGCGATTTGCAGGTTATGTGTATGATAATATGCCATTAGGTGCCAGTCATGAAAATCGCCAGCTCACTCCAGAAGAAGCATGGGACGTTGCTGCATTCGTAAACAGTCAGGAACGCCCTCACAAAATCACTAAAGCAGATTGGCCGGATCCTTCGAAGAAGCCTGTCGATCACCCATTCGGACCTTTCACCGATTCCTATCCGGAAAAGCAACACAAGTACGGACCGTTTCAGCCCATAGCTGACGCACACAAAAAATAATCATAATGATTAATTTAAATTTCATATTCCGAATAGTTCTAATACTTATCGGCTGGACAAGCACATCCGTATTGAAAGCGCAACACGGCGAACACCACACCGATTTGGATACTTGTTCATTCCGCACTGCAGTATGCAAAGGTAAGTTTGAAGGTCATGCCAGAATGTTTGCAATGGCCACGGATAATTCAGGAGGGTTAATGGATAGTTGGGCATTAGCCGTTGGTGCCGGTATTGGATACGAAACACGCATTTATAAACACTTTCAAGTTGGTGTGAGTGGTTTCTTCACGCATAATCTCACTTCATCGGGGATGCATCTTAGAGATTCACTGACAAATGCCCTCAACCGCTATGAACTTGGATTATTTGACATCGAAGATCCGTACAACAAACATGACCTTGATCGTTTGGAGAAACTTTACTTGCGCGGCTACTGGAAAAGTGGTAACGCTACCATAGGTAAGCAATTGCTCAATACTCCATTCATAAATGGACAAGACGGACGTATGATGCCCACGAAAGAAAACGGGATATGGGTACAACAACGTGCAGGCAAATTCAAATTTGAAGGTGGATGGATTTGGGCCATATCGCCCCGCTCCACAGTAAATTGGTATAAAGTTGAAGACACCTACGGAATATTTCCGAATGGTGTAGCTACTTCAGGCGACAAGTCAGAATACGAGCACCATATCAGTTCGGCAGGTATTGGAATCGCTTCCATGCATTATCGCAATGCCGGCTGGAACATCGGATTGTGGAATCAATATGCCGATAATGTTTTCAATACGGCAATGCTGGAGGTGAAGTGGAATAATTTCAAAGATTCTACTCAACATCCTTTAGAAACCGGCATTATGTACGTGCGACAAGATGCTATAAACGATGGTGGAAACGCAGATCAATCGAAGACTTATATAGACCGTGGTGCATATTCGAATGTAGTAAGTGCATTTGTTGGTTATCGATTAAATCGCAAATACAAACTAAGTGTTGCATATACACACATTACAGGCGATGGCCGCTTTTTAATGCCGCGTGCATGGGGACGTGAGCCGTTTTATACCTTCATGCAACGTGAACGGAACGAAGGTGTGGGCAATGTGCATGCGGTAGTAGCACGTGCTGAACGCTACGCCAACAAACATCCGTTTGTCTACGCGCTGTCTGCGGGATATTATCAATTACCCGATGTAAAAAATTACCGTCTTAACAAATACGGTATGCCGTCTTACCTGCAAGTAAACGGAGAAGCCAAATACGATTTAAGCGAAAGTATAGAAGGCCTGGAAATTTCAGCTTTAGTAGTTTACAAAATGAACATGGGAAATACATACGACAACCCACGATTCGTTTTTAATAAAGTTGATATGTTGAATTATAACTTGGTTTTAAATTATCACTTCTGATTCACGAAATTCAGCAACATAAAATTACGCTCACTGCGCACCATTCCCTTCTGCTCCATTTTCTTCACCAATCTGGAAATTACTTCACGTGAAGAATTTAAATCGTTCGCAATTTCCTGGTGTGTGATTTGAAGAATATTCGTGTTTAACTTTTCGGCCTTCTGACGAAGATAAAACTCAAGTCGCTCATCCATCGCTTTGAAAATCACGTGATCAATGAGTTCCAGCATATCTTCAAAGCGCTTGCGATACGTTTCTAATACAAAGTAATACCAGGAACGATGCTCCAGCATCAAACGATCCATCAATTCCAATGGTATTTGTATCACCACCGTTTCATCCATTGCAGTTGCCTTCAATTCACTACGTTCATTCTTAAGTGCACAAATCATAGACAACGCGCAACCTTCTCCGGGACCGATCATGTACATGAAAAACTCATTTCCATCTTCCCCTTCACGATACAACTTTACGTAACCATCAACCACCAGCATGGTCGATTTGAAATACTGTCCGGCATCCAAGAGCATATCGCCGGGTTGGAAAACACGAATAACCGCATCCTTTAACAGGACAGCCTTTAGCTTATCATCAAATGATGGAAAAAGTTCGGTTAAATACTGATCGATCGACTTTTGAGATGTTTCCATCTCCAAATATACGACACTAGCGAGTAACGGAGAACCGTTGTGTGGCAATAATACCGTTAGCGTTAACAACTAATAGATAGTTACCGCTTTCATACGCAGCTGCATTGAAATGCAGCATGTGGGTACCTTGTGTACGTTCGCCCTGATATACTGTACTTACAATTCGTCCTTGTAAATCATAAATACAAACCTTCACTACAGCATCTTTCTTCAACGTCAAAACAATATTCGTTTTATCAGAAGAAGGAGATGGAAATATACTTAGAGTTGTAACAACCTGATTCACGTAATTAATGCTACTTGGACCGGTATTACGCAGGTACACACGATGTATTTCATTCGATGCCCAACTGGTTCCGGTAGCTTGCATAAAAATGTTCGGTAAATTACTTTCGATCCCACCAAAAATATATCCAATCAGCACACGTCCGGTATCGAGTTGTTGTAAATCCAGAATTCCATCAGCTCGCATGGCAATATTGTCAACCGCGATAAACTCAGCAGCGGAGCCCAAATAACCGGGCATACGAATTGGCAAAACACTTTCTGTAGTACCACTCAATGCATGCGACATTACACTTATTGTTTGAACAAAAGGAACCAAAGAATCATAAATCAAAACGTTGTTCATATCATAATAAGCAAAACCCATTCCTCCGAAAAACACATTGTGTGAAACGCGCTGAATGCTGTCGTAAATTCCAACATTGGCCGTGTGGTACTGATTTAACAGTTGTTGAAATGAATTGTCGACATAGCTTCCTGATGCGGTTACTCCAACAGAATTTAAAAACGGGAAATCAATATCCTTTCTAAACACTCCGGTATAACCCATGTATACTATATTTCCATTAGAATCAATTATCGGTGCAAGATTGTAATCGCGCCTGTGAAAATTCGCAGTATCCAATTGAGCCTGGTAAGATCCGACAGTTAATGTACTACCATTGTCGTTTAAGGTAAATCTTCTTATTTCCTCTGTGTACTGTTGCACAAACGATGGTCCATTATTGGGATTGTAGCGCCCATCAAAACGATGACCAAAAACCAACGCCATAGTATCGCCGAAAGCACAAATATGGCCACCTGTTACAGCAAACCGTTGATCAGTCAATTGTCGAAAAGCCGTTACAATGGGTTGATTAGATTGCACTGCAGTAACCAGTTGCGGAAGATTAATTGCAACAACACCGGGATATGTCATGTGATCTCCGGCAGTAACACTATAACCATATCCACCGAAAAAATACAGCACGGTATCACGTTGAATAAACTGCATATTGCCGGAAATCACTTGCTCAAAAATACCGGCGTTCAATACAGATAAATCTGAAGAATGCACAGTTTCTGCAATAGGATCAACAACATACACTCGGGTATTTTGACCACTGTATGGAAACGCATTGGGTGGCTGAAAACCATGAAGGCCATTCGTTCTTCCGCCAATAATTATCCATTTCCCGTTATCTGTTCCGAAAGCGTAGGAGTGCAATCCGGGTAATCCGGGTATTGAATCCGATTCTAACTGTATTTCAAAAGGAACCTGCGCCTGAGCAGCAGGCAAACTGATAACAAAAGTTAAAATAAAAAGTAAACGCATAGACTTTCGTATTATTATAGCAACAAAGTACGTCCATTGGATCACCCGCGTTTGTGATGTTAGTCACATAAAACAGTAGATTATCATTTCATGATTAGAATCATATTTGCGTTCGTAATTTATCTGCCGGTTCAATTATATAGTCAACAACGACAAATCGTTGAACACACACACGCTTGGTACAATTATTTCGGCAATCATCGATTTACCGAGAAATGGGGAGCACATACCGAACTTCAATTACGAAGAGCCAACTGGCTTCCGCAAACACAACAAACATTAGCTCGTATCGGTATAGATTATCGTCTAAATGATAATCTTATGATCACTGCCGGTTACTCATGGATTTACACCGATCGCTACGGCAAGCTACCGGCAACAAAGGCTTATCAGGAAAATAGAGCTTGGCAACAAATCCATCTTATACAACAGCTAGCAAGAATTACATTGCAACACCGTTATCGCCTGGAACAACGATGGGTGGAGTCCTTTTCTTCCGACACTGCACCGGCGCAAATTATCTATTCAAATCGAATTCGATATCGCTTTCAAACACTCATTCCTTTGAATAATCAAAAAATTGAGCTGAATACCTGGTTTGTAGCATTGAATAACGAAGTATGGATCAACTTTGGAAAAAATATCAAATACAATATATACGACCAGAATAGAGCGTATGCAGGTATAGGTTATCAATTGTTGAAATCAGGAAACGTTCAACTCGGGTATTTACACCAAGCTATTTTTAAGTCTAATGGTATTGATGTTGAAAGTAATCACACCGTTCAAGTGGCATTCACTTACAATCTGGATTTCAGAAAATCTCAAGCGGAGCATCAATAAGGAAAAACGAAGGCTGCAGGAATAACACCACACAAACCATTTGATAATTCTACACCTTGTGATGTAAAGCGATAAACGCGCCCTCGTTGCACATAATCAATGGCATCGGCAATGAACAACTCTCCTGTTGTAGGATGCACATCGAGACTATACCAATTACGACCTGATGATGGAATTAATGACGCAGTTGGTAATGATCCTGTTATAGACATGCTGTATACATCATCATTAATGTAATACAAAGTTGTGCGATTTGCACTTATTGCTAATTGCACAGGATGTTGGACTCCGGGAAAGGCATGAGTTACAACAACGGAATCATAGATAGGATCAATACACTGCAACTGTCCTGTTTCATTTTGCGCTGCACTGCCGCTTGCCAATACCCACAATTTTCCGTTTACGTCTTCTACCAGTGATGATGCGCCCAAGCCTACGTCAATGCTATCCTCTACAACATCAAGTGTAGGATCAATAATGTATAGAAATCGTTTCGTTACGTTGGTTACATATACTTTGCCGTTCAACAAAATCATCTTTTCACTCCAGCCCGCACAAGGTATGTTTCCCGTAATTTGATTCGTTACCGGATTTAAAATAGATATATGATCGCTGTATAAATCGCTCACGTAAAACTTACTTGAACTTACAGGAAGCACAAAACGTGGTGAAACGAATCCGGTTATGGTGTGCTGCAATTGAAATGTTTGAGGATCAACAACCACAATTTTTCCGGAGTTATTGACCACGATGTACAACTTGTTGTTGTGAATTATTCCCGATTGTCCGACATCTCCTAAAGCCGCTCCATTAACTGCGCTGAATACATCCTCCACTACAGTTCCATTCACCAGATCGAACGATGACACGCTTGCGTTTCCAAATTGAAAATTACCTTCATTGATCACATACACCCGTGCATTATTCGGCTGAAAAACGGTAACAGGAGGTTCGGGTGGCACATCCTTTCTACAGGAAATGAGTGCAACAATCAGGATGAAGAAAATTCCGACTCTAATCATGTTGCACCATCAGTTTACACGTTTTTAAACCTGAAGAATTTTGCACAGATAAATAATACAATCCATTCGGCCAGTTTTCTGTAGTAATTACTGCTGCATCATTTTCGTTCCAAGCCGAATAAACTACTCTTCCGTTTACATCTGTTATCGTCACGTAACCAACTTCCTGAACTTGCACAAAGCTCGCTGCAGGATTCGGAAATACACTTACAATACTATTCTGAAGCTCTTTAATACCGGTTGCCAAGTGAATAGCTCCCACAGCATCGAGATCAAATCCGGACGAAGGAAAAGGAGTTGGCCATGGATCATTGACCATGTTTCCATATTGATCATAGGTTGCATACATCGTGTTTATACTACCAATAACATCGCATATTTTAATATGTGTTATCGCGTTAACTTCAAGACCGGGAATGTTAGACAACAATTCGAGGTCAAACGGCGTTCCATAATTAACGCGATACTTCCCTGCGAGATTATCAATTTTTGTTGCATCGGTATAACCGAAAGATGAAGTCTGCGCGGAGTCCTGTGTATATGAGGTCGCAGGAAATCTAAAATAATTTACGCCATCGCTGCTCACTTCTACAAATGCTAGCTCTAAAAACAAATCGTCAAATGCATTTTCAAAAACACAAAAATCAAATCCCGGACCGTTATATACGGGAAAGTTGAATGAAACAATTGCGTAACCACCATCGCCCAAACTCACTGTACCATTTGTACCTGCGGGCCCTGTTGCCATTGAACTATCACCGGCTGCGGCATAACCTAAAGAAGTGTTGCTCGCATCTTGCCAACCCAACTGCACCGTACAAGAACTTGCCCATCCCACTATGATGCTGCTATCTTTATAAATAGCAGTACTCCCCGGTTGTCCCGCAGGCGGGGCAAATTGTGCTTGAACATCATAAAAATGCACAAGCAACAGTAATACCGATAATATGAATCGTTGTAACAAGGTGATTTATCTTTTTACAATTTTAATTGCGCTGTGTTCTGAAGTTGAAATTACTGAAAGCGTGTAAACTCCCGATGATAAATAGGACAAATCCAGCTTAACTGGGCCTTGCTTATTAATCATTTGCGTTAATACCACACGACCTGAAATATCCGTTAAGATAACAGTTCCGTTTGCAGTGTGCGTTTCAATTGTCAGTTGATGATCGAAAGGATTCGGATACGCCGCAATTGTATTGTCCGAATTATTTTCAATAATCGACAAAGGACTATCTGCGGTTATAAAATTATCAGCACAGAAAAATAAAGGCGTATTAATACCGAATGCACCCACATCACTGGAGGACAGCGTAAACCACAAACTATCAACGTTGCCTAATGTAGACAAATCAACCCATTGCCAATCGGTAACTATATAATCCTGTGCATTATTCGTAAAACGATAATCCGCTAAATAAAATTCTACGCTATCTGTAATAACTTGTCCGCCGAACCAGCCACGAATCGTCAGTTTAAAGAAATCAGGATCGTTTCCCGAAACGCCACCAAACTTTTTGGCAAACATATCACCGTCGCGCATACTATTTGCAGGATACGTAGCATTCGTAATATAACAACCGTTAACTACACCACCTGTAGCATTACCCGATAACATGACTTTAGCATTCTGTTGTCCTACAACATAAGTCATGGAGTTATTGTAACCCGTCAATGCTTTGGCTGCATACAAATTTCCAAATCCGGAAGTCGAACTATCATTCATTGTACTATACGCCCAACCCTGCGTCCAATATCCGCCGAACGCGGTATCAAAATAATTTTCCATGATAACATTGCCCGAAGTAAATGTTGTACCCAGTGGCTGCGAACTGCCATTCCAAAACGTATCGACAGGTAAATTAAAATTTTCGAAATTGGCAACAGTTTGTCCATCAACAAACTGAAATGATAGCAATGCAACAAGTGATAAAATTTTTCTCATAATTATTTATTGTTAAACGTAATGGAAACACCGATTCTGAAACCACGCAGCGGCATCGGTCTGCTTTGTACAATTTGATAAGTGGTATTGGTTATATTATCGAGAGAACCGGTTAATCGAATAGTCATTTTGTTGCGTTCCTCTAAGGCATAGGAAACGAAACTACTATGAAGCCAATATGGATTCAGGTATGAATAACGATCTGTTGATACATAACGATAACCCGTATACGTAACCGTATAATTAAATTCAAACTGCTTGTAACGAATTAAAAAATTACCGTTGCCGGAATACATGGGCACGTAGATCAATTGTTGATCAACACTCTGATCGTTATCGGATAACGGCTTCATCGAAGTAGCCAATGTATAATTTGTTCCAACACCTGCCTGAACAAAATAATTCTTGTTGGTATAACTCAATTTCCAGTTAGTTTCCATTCCTCTACTCCATACTTCCATTAAATTGCGCGGGGTCCAAAACGCACCTTGCGGTAACCAGATTATTTGATTTTTCATCAAACGTGTGAATACCGTTACTTCTATTTTAGATTGAATTTTACTTCGGAAAGGATGTATGTTAAGTACTGTAGTCGCGTCACCCGTATAACCCGACTCCGGCAACAATTCAGGATTTCCGCCGGGATTCCAATACAAATCGTTAAACGTTGGAACACGATAAACACGGGAAGTATTCACTAAAAATGACAACAACGGGTTAACACGATATTCAGAACCTACTGCAAAAGTTAATGGTGCGAATTGATCGTTGACTAATTCCGAACGAAGGTTAATTGAACCTTCCCAACGATTTGATAATTTAACAATAGCCCCACCGAAAAGCGATATTCTGTTGATCATTGGGCTTCCCGAATAAGACTCTGAATTCCCGATAGAAATCGTGTGATTAACCCCAGCGTGCCATTTCCACTTCGCTAAATAACGATTGAATTCGATATCAGAAATTAAAGTATTGGCAACATTATGTTCAATTTTACGATAATCATTAATCTTAAAATTAATTCGCTCCAAAAACCATCCTTGCCGAATGACTAAAAATCCTCCGAACGCTTCTTTCTGCAATTGCCAGGCTAATCGTGAAGTAAGATCATACTGGAAAGCAGAAGATGTTTGCTCATTCAGTGTCGGTGGAATATCCCGGAAATTCTCATGATACCAATATCGTACGGACAAGGTTCCTTTTTTACCGAGCAATTTTCGACTGTGATCGAGTTTTACTCCGCGTTGGTTGAACGATGCGTGAGCCATTCGCTCTTTCCCGGAAGTATCTGAACGTTGATAGGTAAAGTTATTTTCTGAATCGGTGTAATACGCTGCTAAACTCCAAAACGCAGAATCAGCGCTCCACTGCGCCTTCAAACCGGTTTGACGAAAACCAAATGCACCAATTGTAGATCCAATTGTTAACGACTTACCGGAATTAAATTTCATTTTATTGTCCAGTAATACTGCGCCACTTACTGCGCCGCTTCCCCATGATGTCCCACCACCTCCAAACTGCAAAGCCACTTGGTCAAATAAATACGTTGGCAACAAAGACAAATCAACAATTCCATTCATGGCACTGTTGATGTTCAAGCCTCCCCAGA
>Ga0068876_10002302_pt1 | contig 14288 bp, 13 predicted proteins | sample NOAtaG_6_FD_66442 | JGI IMG/M metagenome (GOLD analysis project Ga0068876, IMG submission 66442) | Freshwater lake microbial communities from Lake Erie, under a cyanobacterial bloom - NOAA_Erie_Diel5S_2200h metaG | ecosystem: Environmental > Aquatic > Freshwater > Lake | place: USA: Ohio, Lake... | reverse complement strand
GGCGAGGAGAACGTTTCCAATGCCATGAAAAGGGATGAAATAGCCCTTTATTGCCATCCTGATGCGATTTTCAAGTTTGGCATTTACCGCCTAGACCTCGACAGCACTGCACGCAAAAGTTCGTTTCGCAGATGGACGAATACTACCGCCGCGGAGTAGAATTTGACTTTGACTTTGACATGTACACCGACGACAAGATGTATTGTTCGGAGATGATCTACAAAGCCCTGTTGCTTGCGACGAATAACGAAAATTATATACCTTTGTCCCACGTTATCGAAAAGCCTTACGTGGCCATCGATAACCTGTATTTAAACGATCACTGTAACTTAATTTTTTGTTTCAATTATGACTAGGACACTTAAGTTTTCTGCAATCGCACTGCTCGCAGTTGTAGTGCTTTGGGCATGCGGTTCTAACGGACCCAAAGAAATCGGCGAGAAATTCCTCACCGCAATCAGCAAAGGCGACTACGAAACCGCCAAGCAATTCGCCACCGAAGATGCTAAATCTTCTTTGGACATGATGGCCAGCATGGAGAAAAGCCTTCCTGCCGGTGAGAAAAAAGAATCCAAAATCGAAATCGGAGAAGTGAAAGAAGAAGGCGACAAAGCTACTCTTTCCTACAAAGAAGACGGTACTGACAAAACCCTCGACCTCGTGAAAGTGAATGGCGAGTGGAAAGCTAACTGGAGCAAAATGGGTGGTGCCACCGATTCCGCTACGGATGCTCTCGAAGGTGCTGCTGACGCTGTGGAAACCGCAGTTGACTCCGCTGCAGCTACTGTTGAAGAAGGCCACACTGAAGGTCACTGATTCAACAGGCCGCAAGGTCTAACAAAAAGGCTGGTCATACGACCGGCCTTTTTTTATGCCTTAAATTTGGGCCTTGAACGCATAAAAAAGCCGAGGGAAAATCATCACCTCGGCTTGTTGAATTGTATCGCCCCTATTTTGGGACTGAATACGCTTGATTTCAGCTTGCCAAGACGTTGATCAAATCCATCTTGGTGATGATGTGCAAGGCATTGTCCTCTGTTTGGACCAAAACACCTGGGCTATCCCGAGTGATCATCTTGGAAATGACATCAATCCTGGTGGTCGGAAGCACAAAGGGGAACGGGTCGTTCATGGCAATGGTTACAGGTGATTCCTTCAAGCTAGGATCATCCAAGATGGTGTGAAGCACCCTGCTCTCAGTGATGGTGCCCAGAATGGAGTTGCCGTCCATCACAGGAATTTGCGTAATGGCCTGTTCCCGCATCATGGCAATTGCATCCTGCAAGGTATTGGTGGATTTGAGTGTCTGCAAAGGTAGGCGCTCGGTCTTCCTCTCAATGATTTCAGCAGCGGTCAGCATATTGCCTTTGTCGATGAAATGATGGTCGCTCATCCAGCTGTCGTTGTAGATCTTGCCCAAGTAGCGGGTACCATGGTCAGGCAGCACCACCACCACAACGGCATCCTTCCCCAAGCCCCGAGCGTACTCCAGCGCACCAAATACCGCAGAACCGCAACTCCACCCAACAAAGAGACCTTCAAGCCTAGCCAATTTCCTTGACATAAGAGCACTGTCCTTATCGGTGACCTTGATGATTTGATCGACCACCTTCATGTTGCAGTTTTCCGGAACAATGTCCTCCCCGATGCCTTCGGTGAGATAGCTGTAGATTTCGTTTTTGTCAAAAATCCCGGTTTCGTGCAGTTTTTTGAAAACGGACCCATAGGTGTCAATTCCGATGCATTGAATGGCGGGATTCTTTTCCTTCAGGTACCTTGCAATGCCTGTCATGGTACCACAGGTGCCCATTCCACATACGAAATGGGTGATTTTTCCCTCGGTTTGCTCCCAAATTTCAGGACCGGTACTTTGATAATGCGCCTCTTGGTTGCTGAGGTTGTCGTATTGGTTGGGATAATAGGCGTTCGGGATTTCCTTGGCAAGGCGACGAGCCACCGAATAATACGAACGGGGATCGTCAGGTTCCACGGCAGTCGGAGTCACCACAACCTCAGCACCCATTGCTCGCAAAATGTCCATTTTCTCCTTGGACTGTTTGTCAGGCATGGTGAAAATACAACGGTATCCCCTCACGGCAGCCACCAAGGCCAAACCCATACCTGTATTGCCCGAAGTACCTTCAATGATGGTGCCGCCGGGCCGTATCAACCCTTTACGCTCCGCATCGTCAATCATTTTGAGAGCTATCCGGTCTTTGATGCTTTGCCCCGGATTGAAATACTCGACCTTGGCCAAAACCGTGGGCTTCACATGGGAAGCAACCGAATTCAAGCGGATCATCGGAGTGCCGCCCATGGTTTCAAGGATGTTGTTTAACCACATATGGAAGAATTTCTAACTTCTGCAGGCCCGGATTCTTGGAGCCTTAACGCAAAAGAAAGAAATTCCATTCGGCATATCAAACATTGAAGTACAAAGTGCCAAACGCGGAATACTATTCCATATTCCTGAAATTAACCAAATATAATTCCTGTTATTTGTCAATTCGCCAACGGAAGTACGTATTTGACTTTTACCGTCGAGCCTGGTTTACGAACCATGAGATAATCCAAGCATTTCGCACTCAGACGAATGGTATAAGCATCTTTGGGTGGCAATTGATTCGTGACTTCTGCCAGGATGCTTTGGCCCTTCTCTGGAAAGTCTATCCGAACATAAGATCCAACTGGAAGATAGCGATGGAACGCATAAAATTTCGTTTGGTCGGTCACAAAATCCTCGATTGGGCCCACCGTACCCTCTTCCTCGATTTGTCTGTAGGTTTTTCCGGTGGCTTTGTCGCGGTAGGTGGTCACTTTAGCTTCCGGTGGGACCATGGTGGTGGCGGATGCGGTGAGCACCCGTAAATCCGGATAAATTTCCTTTACCGCACCGCTGTCGCCGCTGGCTTCACCGATCATGTTCATGAGGGCTTTGCCTTGATTGGGGTTGGCTGGCAGGTCCATTTTCACTTTCAGTATCTGTCCAACCTTGAGATTGGGGTCTTCCAATTTGTTCAGGACCTTGAGGTCACGAGCCTCCATGTTGTAGAGCCTTGCAATCCCGTACAAGGATTCTCCCGGCTTCACGATGTGTGTGCCAGGGGCTGCAACAGCGGTATCAGCAGGGTTCGGGACAATGGTCTGGGCATCGGGTGGATTTTGTGAATTCCCCGTGTCTGGATTAACGGAAGGGGTCGGATTGGGTACGTTGGCAGTGGCAGCGGGGTCCGAAACCACCAACACCTGACCTACATTCAATCCGTCTGAAGTGAGGTTGTTCCACTTTTTGATTTGGTCGACGGTCACGCCATATTTTTTGGAAACTGCGAAAAGGCTTTCACCGGGAGCAACTTTGTGCTTTTGAATTTCAGGAGAAGGCTTGGTTGGGGCCACGTTGGCGACAGTCGGTTTGGTGGGGTTGGACGCACCGGCACGCATCGGGAATTGCAAGACTTGCCCCAATTGAATTTGGGTTCCAGACAATTGGTTCATTTCGCGGATTTTTTCAACGGACGTACCGAATTGCCTTGCCAAGGAGCTCAGGTTGTCGCCAGAAACCACGCGAACCAACAGTACTTTCTTGTCTCCCACCTGCTTCACTCCAACCGAATCACCCGGCAAAGAAGCGGCAGCCAATGTATTCATGCCTGTCCACAAGCATAGCCCCAACAACAATTTCATCTTCATGGTTTGAATATTTTCTCCCGAACAAAGTATTGGATGATACGGAAAAGGTACAAGGAGGGATATCCCCAAAAGAAGAGCCATGATGTATGGCGCAAAAGACAATTGAAATGGCCAAGGTGCTAAGTCTAGACTCAACGCGGACAAAAAAGAATTGGTACCGGGAGCATGGTTCAACGCGTCAATCCGGATTGTAAAGCGCAGCGTCCAAGTTAGATTTCCGAATATGCCCTCCGGGCTTCAACGCCATGAGGCTTTGTCTTGTCCCGGCCATTGGACACCGGCTGAGAGGGCCAACATGAACATGATGCAGACAAAATTCACCCCGACCTGCCGTTCAAGAATAGACTCACCCATCATAGAGGCCGTAGAGATGATCCAGAAGCCCCAAAACAACCAAGATCGAGGGATGTTTCGCTGAAACAAAGGGTAAAACCAAGCCGAACCGAACGCCAACAGTCCCAAGAATCCATATCCAGCCATGACCATCAAAAATTGGTTATGGGGAAGGATGAAATTCTCAGGACACAACCGCGATTCATCTTCCAAATATTGGGCGATCATCGCTTCCTTGATGTCTGCCATCCCAACCCCGACTGCAGGGTTGTTTTGAAAAATATGCCAGGCAGCTTTCCAGCTTTCGAAGCGGGTGCCAATAGAAAGGTAGTTTGGATCCTTGTCTCCGAAATAGCGCTGTACATCCACGATGCTGTTGTCCAACCGACGTTGGAAGGAGGTAACGGTATAATACCCCACAATGGGAAGCAAAAACAAAACGATGGCTGCCAATACTCCGATAAGATACTTTCTCTCCCTGACGACCCACACAAACCCCAATACCATCAAAGTCATGTAAACACCGACAAGTCCAGTACGCGTAGTCATGACATGCATGAAGAGGAAGTTCAAACCGCCCATGATGCCAATGACCCATTTTTCACCCCTGAACAATGCCGGGACCCTGAATCTCAACAGCCAAATTGTGCTTAAGGCGGAGAACCCACACAAAATGCTGAAGTAAATGTGATTGATACCCGTCCATACAGACACCTCCTTGGAGTTACGAATTGCTTCGTTGATGGCATCATGGTGGAGTGCGTAATCCAAAACCGAGCCTGTGGCAGTGACAAAGGTGGAAAGCAAGAGCACGCTGAGGGCAATCCGCACCCAACGCAAGGGGTAAGGACCCATCACAGAAACAGCAAAGGGAGTGAACAGCAAAGGAGCTTTGATGATTGTTTGGTCCCAGAAAATCGTTGCGGCAGATTCGCGAGACCATATTCCGGAAAGGAGGTGCACAAAAAATAGCAAGGAGAACAATACAGCCGGTTTGTTCTTCCAAAACCGTTGCAATTGTATCAGCGGATGCCGTGACACCAAGGAAGGCAGGACCAGGGCTGCAACTCCGATTGACAACAATGCAGGCGAAAGGGTCACGAAGGCCAAAGCAAGCAAAATTCCACTGAAGGATACCATTCGGGAATAATGGGTCCAAGCGGTTTCAGGCACCATCTGACCTGACCAATCGGGATGCTGATATGTTGCCATGGCTTGCAAAAATAGCAAATTGCCCTTGTAGCATCAGGGCAAATCGTCGTCCCCATCCAAAACCTGCATATGGCCGTCTGCAGCCACGAAAATCCTAGGTGCCTCCTCGATGGCTTTGGGATCATAGACGATGCTTCCGAAAAAATGGAGCATGAGCGACCGGGAAAATCGGTAGCAGGGAGGAAACAACAATGCATTGGCAATCAAAACTGCCAAAATCAATGACCAAATGGGGATGAACGCACCCATGGCTAGATCCACCAAAACGGCACCTGTGGTGACCAAAGCCGTGAAACCATAATGAAGGTAGCTGGCACCTATGTAAAAACCCGGCTCAACCCGAAAGTCTTGGCCACATGTGGTGCATTCAGTCTGGGCTTTTGCAAAGCCGGACCAATCATAGGCAGAAGACCTGAAAATTTTCCCTTGGCGGCACTTCGGACATTTGCATGAAACGATTGCACTCCACCTATTCGGCCTCCAGGTTGTTTGGAGAGGACTCGGCATGGTCAAGGGTTGGAATCACCACTATCAGAAAAGGAAAGTTTCGCTGCATTTTCCGCCTGGATTCGCTGTTCCAATGCGAGCTGCTTCTTGCGTTTTTTGTACCCGCGGTACACCACGAAGGCGACCAACATAATGGCTGAATATGGCAGGACAAAAAGGTACAAAATCCCTGTATTCAGGTTGGAGGCCAAAGCACTTCCTTTACCATCCGTTCCTTTTCCATCGTTAGACCCTGAAGTCACCGCAGCCTTGCACATGGGGCATTGGGCTTGCACAACAGAGGGTCCAGTAATCACCGATGCGATTGACAGCAAGAGAAGTGACCACAAACGTAGCCGTTCCATGTTCAGAGAGCCGGATTGAAAACGTGTGCAAACAGATATACCACCACGCCGGTCACCGAAACGTAAAACCAAATCGGCCAGGCGAATTTCACGATTTTACGGTGTTCTGGCCATTTGCCTTGGACGCCGCGGAGGATGGCCATCATGGCCAAAGGGACAACCGCAACAGAAAGGAGAATGTGTGAAAACAGGATGAACAGGTAAACCGCTTTCATGGCTCCCTCTCCACCGTACTTCACCCCACCATGGGCATAATGGTAAATGACATAGGAAATGAGGAAAACTGCACTCAGCACGAAAGCCGAAGTCGTCATCACCTTGTGAAGATTCACCATTTTACGTTTGATGAACACCAAGGCCAGCAACAACAAAACGGATACAGTAGAGTTAAGGATGGCATTCAGCGTGGGCAAAAATGTAACATCACCCAATACTGATGCGTCGCCAAGGTCGGCAAACAGCAAAATTGAGACAACAATGGGAATCAAAACTGAGACGGTACCGATGACGGGCACCATCCATTTGTCATTTATCTTGGTCGTACTCACGTTGAAGAACCTTGATGTGTGCAATGGCGGAATCAACTTCAGTTGTGTTGGTCCCGTCGTAAAACATACCCCGGAATCTCCCTTCCTTGTCAACCAATCTCAAGGTATTGTCATGCACGAATTGAATTTCTTGCGTGGAATCCTCGGTGGCCCGGAAGAAGAACTCTTGATGTGCAAACTGATAAATCTCCTTTTTGTTTCCAGTGAGGAAATACCATTTGTGGTCTACTGCCTCATAGCGATCTGCATAATCACGCAAAACAGGTACGCTGTCGTGCTCAGGGTCAACAGATATCGAAAGGAGCTTTACCGTTGGATCGTTCCGATAGGCATCTTGGATTTTCTGCATTCCTGCGCTCATTTTCGGACAAATTCCAGGACAGGTGGAGAAAAAAACATCCGCCACGAATATGAATCCAGCCAATGAATCTTGCGTAATGACATCACCGTTTTGGCTCACGAATGCAAATGGGCCAACCGATTTAAAAACGGAGTCCGGACTACCATCCGGACTCGCAATCTTAGGACTCAAGATTTTAAGTGGCGCAACCCTGTGGGTTCCTGTCTTGAGCACAAAATAAGCAATCAGTGGCAGGACAAGGATGATGAACAGGACTGCAAATGGACCAATTTTTTTTCTCATGGAATCAGGATGCAAACCAACCCCCGTTGTAGAATCCGCCTTCTATCAGAAGTGCCAAAATCAACCACAAGATGAACAACATGGGGATTAGGATTGTCATGATCAGACTCTTGACTTCATCTTTAAGGTGCATGAAGGAGCCCACGATGTAGAATGCCTTCACCAACGTCATGACAATGTAGGTCACGTTGCGGAATGTACCACGTCCTACAGTGAATGCCACCACGAACTCCAAGACCGTAAGAATCAGTAAGATCCAAAATACCTGCCAAATTTTCTTGCGAACGGCAGTACCATGAGCCTCATCGTGATGCGTATGGATATCAGGGTGATGGTATTCGCTTTGATCGTTGTCGAATTCCCCGTGTGTTTGATGTTGTGACTGTGCCATCTTAGGATTCAATTCTGAAGGTTAGACAAGGTAGAAGAAAGTGAACACAAAGACCCATACCAGGTCAACGAAGTGCCAGTAGAGGCCAACCTTCTCAACCATTTCGTAGTGACCGCGTTCTTCCATTACACCGTTTTGGACCTGCTTATAGACGATGTAATTCAGCAGCACACCGGAAGCCACGTGGGAACCATGGAAGCCTGTGATGAAGAAGAACAAATTGGCAAAAGAAGGATTCTGTGCGTATTGGTTGATGGTTGTATTGGCACCTTGAACGAACAGGTCAGCAGAAATTTGACCACCGGGAACCAATTTAGTAACCAAATCAGGGTTGGTGAGTAGGTCTTTTCCGGCATCGACTCCATTTTGGATGATGATTGTACCATCTGCCATGGCAGTGGCGACACTTCCGTCTAGCAAATGGAGGGCACCATTGAGGTCACCATAGACCTCGTGGTAGAAGCCATGGGTTCCTACGATGAAGTGATACCACTCGTAGCCTTGGCAGGAAACGAAAGCCACTCCGCCCAAAATGGTCCACAGCATGTAGAGCTCCACCTTGGCACGATCTCCACGATGACCGGCTTCCACTGCCAAAACCATGGTGACTGAAGATGCAATCAGAATGAAGGTCATCAAACCCACGAAAGCCAAAGGCGCATCGATGTGCAACAACTCGTGAAGTCCGGGAAAGTGGGTGAAAACCTTTTCCGGGTCAGCCCACACCACAGGGCTGGCAAATCGGATGACTCCATAAACCACCAATAAAGTGGAAAAAGTGAAGGCATCAGAAATGAGGAAAAACCACATCATCAGTTTTCCGTAGCTCGCTTGGAAGGGCTTTCTGCCTCCTACCCATTGCGAGTCACCTAATGTCGTTGTTTGAGCCATTTTGTTCGAGTGTTTATACCAGTTTTTTGTTCCTAAATCAAGCCAAAGGATCGCCCTGGTTCATCAACAAAAATAGAAATAAATATATCCAGAGCAAACCCAAGAAGTGCCAAAAAGTGGCGCAATTCTCTATTGAAACAATCTTGCCAGGCCCAAATTTACCGGTTACCAAACCAAAGTAAACAATTCCCAGAAAGAGAAGACCTGCCACGATGTGAAGACCATGGACTGCGGTCAGGATGTACAAATAATTTGAAGCGTTGCTGCCTCCCGGTCCGAAAAGAATACCCTCAGAGGTCATCTGTTGCCAAGCAAAGACCTGACCTACCAAAAACACCAATCCCATCAGTCCAGTCAAACCAAACCCGATGCGAGTACGCTTGAAATCACCCTTGCGTGCTCCTGACACCCCGATTTGAAGAAGAACGCTGCTTACCACAATCACCAAAGTGGTCAGCCAAAGCATATTGGGTAATTTGAAAAAGTGCCATGCGTTCCTCTCAAGCTCCAATCCCTTGGAAACGATGTAGGCACTTGTCAGACCGCCGAATAGCAATATGATGCTTACAATGAACAGCCAAAGGATGAATTTGGCAGGGTGAATGAGATAACGATTTTCGTTGATTTCTTCTGTCATCACAAACTCCTCAGAATTTATCTACCAACAATGAAATCTGCACCACAGGGAGGTACAGAAAAGACCCAAACATTAACCTAGAAGCAGACTTGATTGTTCTCGCCCTAAGTAAATGGTAGGCCTGCCAAGTGAACAAAAGGGAAGAAACGACCATCAAAATCGTTGCAACGGTGCCGGTCATCCCAATCATCCACGGTAAAATCGATGCTGGAATCAACAAAGTGGTATAAATCAACACCATCGAAGCGGTGTAGGCACTTCTTCCGCTATTTCCTGGCAACATTTTGAAGCCAGCACGCTTGTAATCATCATCCAAAACCCAGCCGATGGCCCAAAAATGAGGAAATTGCCAAATGAATTGAATGAGGAACAAAACCCAAGCTTCCAGTCCCAGGCCACCAGTGGCGGCTGCATAACCAATGAGAGGTGGCATTGCACCGGGAAAAGCACCAATCAGGACACCAATGGGTGAAATCCGCTTCATGGGCGTGTAAACGAAGGCATAGGACAGCAAGGCAATGATGCCCAAAAGCGCTGGTACCAAACCTTCGAATTTCCATCCCAAAATCCAGATACCCGCCACACCCATCGCAAGACCCAAGATAACTGATTCCAACGGTGAAATGATGGATTTCACGAGTGGGCGATTTTGGGTTCTTGTCATCTGACGATCGAATTCAACCTCCAATACCTGATTGAAGGTATTTGAAGCTCCGGTGACCAAAAAACCACCCAAAACAAGCCATAGAATGGTGGAGATATCGAAACCAACGATTCCTGGAGCCATCATATAGCCAAAAACAGCGGAGAATACGACCAAAGAAGTCAGGCGTACCTTCACCAAAGCGAAATAAGCCCGTATTCTGAGGCCAACAGCCTCAGTCAGGGTTAACGCGATGGTTGTTTTTTCAACGTTCATTTTGATTTTAAACAACTGAACCTGAGGTCACAATTGATTTATATTGATTGTCACGTGAGCGAATTCCCATCAAGGGCAAGAGAATTCCAAACATGACAGCGAATATCATAGCAGAAAGCCAAAGATGGAAAGGTTGCAAGACGGCAGGAAGACCAAAATTGGACAACAATACCCCCAATAGAACTTCCCCAGCAAATACGGCCAACAGGAGAACAGAAAACTGTTTGATGAAGGGAATGTGAAAGGCAAAATTCATGAGTTTTCTGAACCAGACAACGACCAAACCCATCACCAAAACCCAACCCACGCGGTGGACGGAATAAACCCAATCCAACTGATTCACCCATTCATTTCGATTTTGACCCATGGAAAGTCCCGCAATCTCATCTACCTGTTCACGTACTTGGGTACCCAACATGATTTGCACAACCAACAAAATCAAAGTAGCAATCCCCAAAAACTTGATTCCTGAAACCATACCAAGAGCCTCGATTTCATAGGATGAGGACAAAGAGGTGACCAAGTAGAACGAAAATATCAAAGCGGCAAGAATACACAAGGCACCGAACATGTGGAGCGTAACCATTCCTCCTTCAAGATTCCTGTCCACCACCAACTTGCCTAACCAAGCTTCAAACAAGGTCAAAACAAAAGCAACGGTGCTCGCGAAAGGAATTCGCCAATCTTTTTTTACAAAGTTGAAGGAGAGCAGACATCCAACCAACAAAATCAAACCGGTTAAGGCACCGATCAATCGATTGACATATTCAACCCAAGTTTGAAAAGCATTGAATACCCTTGTTTCATACCCAGGATGGCTTTCAAAGAACGTGCTCGGGATTTCTGAAACCTCGGTGGGTGGTACTAAGAGCCCGAAACATTTCGGCCAATCCGGACAGCCCATTCCAGAACCTGTGCTTCGAACGATTCCTCCAACAAGGATCAGAAAAAGAACAACGCCAATCGAAAGCTTCCCTACCCTCCTGAACCACGTTTCGATTGGCGTTGCAGATGTCGTTTGACTATCCACGATGTTATTCGTGATCCAAAACAGGCTTAGGTACGTCTTGTTTCACATCTGGCTCCGGAACCGTTACGCCTTCGTTCCACTCCGGATCATCGTCACGGACGTGTTGGGGAAGGAAATCCTTTTTGGCTCCAGGTTTGGAGTAATCATAAGGCCAACGATGAACTGCAGGAATTTTTCCGGGCCAGTTACCATGACCGGGATTGACTGGAGTTGTCCATTCCAAGGTATTTGCATTCCAAGGGTTCTCAGAAGCCAACTCACCGTTGCGAAGGCTGTTGATCAAGTTGATCAAAAAGATAAACTGACCAAAAACGCCCACGATGGCAGCAATCGTAATGAATACACTCAGGTCGAGGTATGCTTCGAAATTCGTGAACTGGAATTCAGAATAGGTATAGTACCTTCTTGGAACACCACCCATACCGATGAAGTGCATCGGGAAGAAAACCAAGTAAACAGAGATGAAGGTCAACCAGAAGTGAATGATTCCCAACTTGTTGTTCATCATTTTACCGAACATCTTGGGGAACCAATGGTAAATCCCAGCGAAGAAACCGAAGGCTGAGGCAGAACCCATCACCAAGTGGAAGTGGGCTACCACGAAATAGGTGTCGTGAAGTGGAATGTCGATGGCGGCATTACCAAGGAAAATACCAGTTACACCGCCCGAAATGAACAATGAAACCAAGCCAATTGAGAACAACATGGCTGGAGAGAACTTAAGGTTACCCTGCCAAAGCGTAGTGATGTAGTTGAACGCTTTTACAGCCGAAGGAATGGCGATGATGAGGGTCAAAAGCATGAATACCGTTCCAAGCCATGGGTTCATGCCCGTTACGAACATGTGGTGAGCCCAAACGATGAAGGACAACACTGCAATTGCCAAAATCGAACCTACCATGGCGCGGTACCCGAAGATGGGCTTCCTGGACATCGTGGAGATGATTTCCGAGGTGATTCCCAATGCGGGCAGCAATACGATGTAAACCTCAGGGTGGCCCAAGAACCAAAAAAGGTGCTGGAACAAAATAGGAGAACCACCTTCATTGGCCAAAGCTTGTCCGCCTATGTAGATGTCACTCAAATAGAAGCTGGTACCAAAGTTACGATCCATCAGGAGCAACAAAGCTGCAGCAAACAACACTGGGAAGGATAAGGTGCCGATGATAGCCGTGAGAAAGAATGCCCAGATAGTCAAAGGGAGACGTGTCATGGACATTCCTGCGGTCCTGAGATTCAAAACGGTAGTGATGTAGTTTATTGAACCCAACAAGGAGGAAACAATGAACAATGCCATGGAAATCAACCACAGGTCCATACCCAATCCAGAGCCAGGATTTGCGTCAGGCAAAGCGCTGAGAGGAGGATAAACAGTCCAACCACCACCTGCAGGTCCACCAGCCAAGAACAGCGAGGACAGCATGACAACTGAACTGACGAAGAAGAACCAATAAGACAACATGTTCAGGAACCCTGACGCCATGTCGCGCGCACCGACCTGCAACGGAATTAAGAAGTTAGAAAACGTTCCGCTCAATCCGGCAGTCAACACGAAAAACACCATGATGGTGCCGTGCATGGTGACCAACGCTAGATAAAAGTTGGGGTCCAACTTGCCGTCTTTACCCCAATCACCAATGATGCTCTCGAGGAATCCCAATTCTGCGTCAGGAAACGCCAATTGCAAGCGGAAAATCAGCGACATGAACAAACCCACGATGGCCATGAATATGCCCGTGAACATGAACTGTTTGCCGATCATCTTGTGATCTTGCGTGAAAACGTACTTGTTGATGAAGGTTTCCTTGTGGTGATGGCCGTGATCATGCGAATGATCGTGCTCGCCATGCCCATGTGTACCCTTATCCAATGTGATGACCTCTGCCATAGTTTATCTTGTTTACGATAATGCTATCACTTATTTATCCAAAACCTCACCGGGTTTCACACTACTTGATATTTGGGGCTCATCCACACCGGTAGATGTGCCGGTCATTTGACTCATGATAGTACCTTTCTTTTGTTCGGCGTACCATTTATCATACTCTGCCCGAGGCAACACTACGACCTTCTTTCGCATGGAAAAGTGACCACGGCCACAGACTTCCGTACAAGCAAGTTCGTAATCAAATTTGTCTGCCTTGTAAACGGTATCCGTCACGACCACCGGCTTGGTACCGGGAGCTGCGTTAGAATCCGGCTCGATGGTGGTGGTTACAACCGTATCGACTTGGCTCCAATATTCGTTGTTTGCCAAGAGATAGGCACGGAACTCATCCGTGGTGTGCCTAGGAATGAAGTGGAAACGAGTGTCCATGCCAGGAACCGCATCCATTTTCACGCGAAAGTGAGGAAGAAATACGGAGTGCAACACGTCACGTGATCTGATTTTCAAATCCACAATCATATCCTCACACAATACCAAGTCCTCACTGATGAAGTCATCTTTAGTGGCTGGATCATCTACGTCAACACCAATGATGTTGTCACCACCGATACGACGCACATCTACAGCACCAAGCTTCCCGTCATCTCCGGGATAGCGCAGAATCCACCCCCACTGTTGGCCATTAATTTCAACCAGCATTGTAGGCTTTCCGGCTTCTGGTTTTGACATTACCTGGGTCCAAGCCCTAATTCCGAAGATAACCAAAACTGTCAAAACAATCGCGGGAACGACTGTCCAAAGCATCTCCAATTTGTGGTTTTCAGGGTAGAACTTGGCTTTACGGTCTCCTTCTTTCCCGTACTTCCAGACGAAATAGAAAAGGACACCATTGACCAAAACAAAAACCGAGAATACTACCACCATCGTGATCCAAAACATTTGGTCGATGGCTTCTCCATGAACCGAAGCAGAATTGGTCTGGATGTAGTAAGGCGAATATTTGTAGGAGTAATAGAAAACGCTCGCCATACCAATCACGAAAAACCCTAGGAACAAACGAGGCTGCCATTTCTCAAGATTAATTCCTCCCAGGAATTCTACACCACGGAGGCGAGCCAACTGCATCGCAATGCTAGCCAACATCGCCACCACTAAGAAAACAAGGATTTTGATCCAACTCCAAAGACCGGACAACTTTTCATCCTCCTCCAGATTAACTCCGGCAACACCACTGGTTGGTCCGCCACCACCATCT
>Ga0068876_10002300_pt1 | contig 14296 bp, 13 predicted proteins | sample NOAtaG_6_FD_66442 | JGI IMG/M metagenome (GOLD analysis project Ga0068876, IMG submission 66442) | Freshwater lake microbial communities from Lake Erie, under a cyanobacterial bloom - NOAA_Erie_Diel5S_2200h metaG | ecosystem: Environmental > Aquatic > Freshwater > Lake | place: USA: Ohio, Lake... | reverse complement strand
AAGGCGATCTGGCGAAGTAGATTGGGTAAGTATGTGTGTATGGATTTGGATTGTGACTGGGCGAGTGAGGCATTGCCTGAGTATGGGTTGGAGGGGGTGTTGGATAATGATTGAGAATTTTGTTGCAAAGGGTTGTGGTGGTGGTAGAAGGGTTGTATGAAAGTTGTGAAGCAAAGGGATTACCCTGTGTGGGTATGTTATCCGTGTGGTATTAGGCATGGGTTTAAGGAGTGTGGTATTGCGACTTGGCATGATGATGAGTGTGGGATATGTGGTGAGTTTGCTTCTGTGACTGAGCCTAGGGATTTTGGGCATCTGAAGAACAGCTGGATGGAGGCATATGCCGAGCGTGTAGTGATTGATAAGCTAGTGAACGCAGAAGTGGACGTAAATAGGGATAATTTGAATACAACAACACCTATGAATAAGCAAGAACGTATTAAGAAATGGACGGCCAAGATTGATAAGATCGTGGGGAACTATAAGCAGTTAAGTGCGGCTTGTGATGTTGCGCATGATGCTGGTTGCCTTGATATAGATGGTCAACTGCATACGGCGATATGGAGGTCATTTGATGTGCTGATGGATTGTGTTGAGCAACAAGAATGGTTGGAGTGGTATATCTACGACAATGACTGCGGGGCAGCAAAGATGAAGGCAGGTTTTGGTGACGTGGTGAATCCGATTAAGAATAGCCGTGACCTAGCCAAGTTGATTGTTGATGGTGAGGATAGCTATGGCAAGTGACCTACTAATTTAGTCAAATGACCGATAACTTAAACTAAAAGAATATGAAGATAACAATAGAACTAACCCGCAACAAAGTATTTAACAAGGTAACGATTGAAACTGAAAGCGATCACCTTACTATACACGAAGTGATGCAGGAGTTAATCAAGCCAGCTTTACTTGCTTGGGGATTTCAGCCAGGTAGCATTAACGAATATATTGAGGAGGAATAATCCTTAGTAAAATAATAAGGTATTGACAAGATTGGGTTAGTTCGCTAAAGATTCAAATAGCGACTAGCAATGGTGCTAGTTTTAAAATTCTAAAAAACTTATGAGTTCAACAGCGTTCCATCTGCAAGGCGGCAATGGCGGTCACGTATTAAATTCTGGCGAAGGCGCACAGACTGGTAAAAACTATCGTTGGATTCAGTTCATCGAAGATACCGTGTTGTCAACGCTTCAGGGTAATCTTACCAACATTGCAGACCTTCAAACCATTACCCATCTTGCAGGCACAGGCATCGGTGGTAACTTTACTGCCGTAACTGTAACCAGCGGAACTTGCATTGCATACGATCAATAAACCGTGGCATCTTACCGTTCATATGGTGGACTTGATGACCAATCGTTAATTGATGGCGATACTGGTTTCGTTGGTATTAACCAGCGTTTGCAGTTAAACCAGCTTCAAGCGGGTGAGGTAAGGGAGTCTTTGAACGGACGCATGGAGGGTTATTGGAAGCCTCGTAGGGGGATTGTGGAAAGAACCAGTGCATTTACTACTGGTGAAACGCCATTGCAGTTACCATTCTATTTAATTGATTCGCCTAAAACTATTTCTAATGTGACTGTTCCTGTTACGGGGACAATCCGTATTACTGTTACGGCGCATGGATTTGCTGCTGGAACAACAGGCTGGGCTACAATCTCTGGACTTGATACCGCAGTTAATGGTAGTTATTTGCTTACGTATTACGATGCTAATACATTGGATTATACAGTAGTAGGAATTACTTCTGTAACAGATACTACTGGCACGTTGTCGCAGATGCCTATTAACGATGCTGCTAACGCCAACGTAAGGGCATCTTGTTTGTTTAGTGATCCTAATACTGGCAACAAAGAGTATGTAATTATTGCATTGGATACGGTGGCAAAGAAGGTTGATTTAACTGATTACAGCACAACTGATATTGCCTACCCGCCTGGACTAGATCTTGGAGCTGACACCGATATGATTCAGGTGTTTGACAAGGTGATGTTGTTCCGAGATGGGCAGCAGGCTTTCGAGTGGTATCCCAATGGCAGACCTGTTCTTTCGGCTTCTTCTAATGCTACGGCCAGTCCTAATACTGTGGTGACCATGAGCGTTCGTGAACACGGATTGCTAGTTGGAACTTCTATTGTGGTTGCGGGTCTTACTGGAGGAACAGCCCCAAACGGGACATATGTTGTTGCAACAGTAGTGGACAAGGACACATTTACATTTGTAGCTTCTGGAATTTCAACCAGTACAACCTTTGTTGTTACTGCTGCAACTGTTACAGATGGCTTTACGCTTTCACCTGGTGGTGCTTACACCCAGCCACAGACGTTTAACATTCAAGCAAAAGACGTTGACGTTGTTGGAGGGCTTGTGACCGCGACTGTTGCAGGTAATACTACGATTCGTGCTGGAGATATTATTGTAGTTCGTGAATCAGCTACGACAGAATTAGCTGGGATGGTTGGCAATGAGTATTATGTCACAGCAGCTACCACAACTACGATTAACTGGTATGCCCCTGTTGGTGATTACAATACATCATCATCTGATTCCTTTGAATTTGGTGGGCAATTCAGCGTAGGCGGTGGTTTTATGCACCAGCCAGGCGCACCTTGGGGGGTTTATTTCCAGCGTAGATTGTGGATTCCACATTATTACACTGTATCGGGAACATTTAATGCACCAGTTTATACTAGCACAAAGATAACCGATGAAATAGCGGTATCGGACATTTTAGATACTACGACCTTTGACCAGATTGAGAATCAATTCCGCATTAGTGGTGGAACTGCTGATTATGTGGTGGGTATGCACGGCTTTTATGAGGACAAGTTGATTGTTTTAAATAGAAATAGCTTACATCAAATCAAAGGAACACAAGGAAGCCTACTTGATACACAAGTTACAGAGCTTACGTCTGAGGTTGGCTGTTTAGCACGGAAAACTATTGTCTCACGTGGTAATATGATTATGTTTTTGTCGGACGATGGCGTTTATGCTGTTGAGTTCCTTAACGATTACAACCTTCGTGGGGTTGAAGAACCTATTTCTAAGAATATCCAGCCATATATTGACCGTATCAACAAGGATTACGTTGATAAATCGGTAGGCATTTTGTATAATAACCGTTATTACCTTGCTGTTCCGTTGGATTCTGTTGCAGGAGCTAATGATGCACGTGGAAACAATGCTATTTTGGTGTTTAACTTTCTTAATAAAGGTTGGGAATCACTAGATACGTTTGGAGATTCTCGTTTCTTAATTGAAAACTTTGTATTGGGGAGTGCTGATGTTCGTAACAACATCTATGCAGTTACAGCCAATGGTGGATTACACCAACTAGAGGCCTCCGATAGCTCCATTGATCGTTTAAGCGTATCAAACACAGGTAGTTTAGTTGTAACTCCTACAATTAACGCATTATTAACTACCCGTGGGTATGATTTTAGGAATATGGATCGCAAAAGATTTACAGATGCACAGGTTGTTATGCAAAACCTTGCTGGTGAAACTGGCGAGTATAGCATATCATTCGCTGCGGAAGATCCAGATGATTCACAGCTTATCGGAACAACCACAGATTTTCTTGGTGGTGAAGTTTTAGCACCGAGTTCTGCAAACGAAGCCGAAACAGCAGGCATACGTTGCAGACTTGGAGGTATCCGAGGATATACTGGCACGATGATCTTGACAAGAACCATAGGTTCACCTAAGATAAATTCTATTAAAGTGTCTGGTTCAATCACCAATAGACAAATAATTTCACAAAAATAACATATGGGCGCGGTTGATACAACTTACACATTTACGGCTACTGATACTATCACTAGCACGAAGATGAACAACATCATTGACCAGACAGTGATAACATCTGATGCTATTACTGGGACGACCTTGGAAGTTGCATCTGGGAAGCTGAAAATTCGGTCAGCAGGAATTACATCCAACGAACTATCTACAAATGCTATTACGACAACAGCAATTACAGATTTAAATGTAACTACTGGTAAAATTGCTGATCTTGCGGTTACAACTGGTAAGATTGCTGATCTCGGTGTAACTACTGCTAAAATTGCTGATTCTAATGTAACAACTGTAAAGATTGCAGATGCAAACGTAACTCCAGCAAAGTTATCTCAGCCATCAACATTGGCAACAGTTCAAAACAGCACCAGTGGAACAAGTATTGATTTTACTGCAATCCCATCATGGGTTAAGCGTATTACCGTTATGCTTAGTGGAGTTAGCACCAATGGCACTTCACCTGTGATCGTTCAACTTGGGGATTCTGGTGGTATAGAAACTACTGGTTATTTGGGTTATTCTTTTGAAATTAAAGCTACTCCTGTGGGATTAGCTACTTCTTCTGGTATCGTTCTAAATTCCCCAGCAGCAAATAGCACTTGTGACGGCATCCTTACAATAGTAAACTTAACCAGTAACACTTGGGTAGCCAATTATATTGGTGGCGATGGTGTTGGGCTTGTATGTAATATGGCTGGAGTATCTAAGGCATTATCTGGAACACTAGATCGCATACGGATTACTACTTCTGGAGGTGTTAATACCTTTGACGCTGGCAATATCAACATCATGTATGAATGAATCCAATTAACCATGCACTACAAATCTACAAACAAAACAACCAAAACTTTGCAGAATTGCTTGAATGGCATCTTGCGAATGGAGTTGTTATTTCTTTGCCAGATTGTTTTCTGCTTGGGTTCTTTTGTGATAAATCCAACTTTAGCGAATGTCGTGTTCTTGCCGAGTCAGATTGTATTTTTGTTACTATGTGTGTTGGCAATATGCGCGAGGCTTGTATGCAAATCGTTGAGATTGTTCCCTGGGTTGCATACCAAAGAGAGTTCAAAGGAGATGATCGCATAAAAATAACTAACTTCAAAAAACTTTTTAACAAATTATAGTATGGGCAGTCTAAATCCTTTCAAAAAACCTAAGCAAGCATCAGTCCCAAAAATGGATATTGCTGGTGACATAAATAAATATGTAACTGGTTATCAACAAGCATTGCCTAGAGTGCTGTCTTCTGAACGGCAATACCGCCCAGAGTTTTTAGGCTTGAACCTTGGAGACGTAAATACGTTTTTGCAAGGAACAGATGGACAACAAGGTTTGTATGGTCTTGGAAGAACAGCGCAACAAGAAGCTGGTGCAGGACTTGCAGAGGCTAGAGCAGCCGAGCTTGCTTCGATGACAGGGCAAGCACCTGCTTTCCGTCAGTTTGCACAAGCACTTTCGCCAGAAGCACAAGCCCAAGTTGAGGCTGCACAAATGGAGGCAGAGAGAGCTAGGGCAGCAGCACAAGGAGTTACGCCACAAGAGCAACGGATGTATCAGCAAACTGCTCGCGAAGCAGCACAAGCATCTGGCAGACTCGGTGGCAACGCAGCTATCGCATCTGAGATTATGGGCAGAGAAAATGTTCTTGCTCGGAAACGTGCCGAAGCAGACGCAGCTCGCACAGGAGCATTTATCATGGCTCAGAACTTTTACACCGCACCTGGCTTACAGGCACTTGGCAGCGCCCCGCTTTCTTACCAAGCAGGGCAAGAACAACTTAGACTTGGTTTAGGTGCGATTGGTAGTGCTGTTCCGCAAATGATTAACCCTGATACTGGCGTTAATCTTGGTATGCAACAACGTTCCTTACAACAACAGGCTGCCGCCGCTAATGCTTCTGCTTCAGCAAGCAAACAATCTGGACTTATGGGAATGTTTGGTTCTATTGGGGCTGCCGCAGCTCCTGCTGCTATTGCAGCTATTTAATATGAAAACCAAAATAAAGACAGCTATTGAAAACATCGAGAAATGCCTAAGCCACTCAGGAAAACCATGCTTGGCTTGGTCAGGTGGTAAAGATAGCATGGCTTTGCTTGATCTTGTATTTAAAAAAGTAGGCACAAAATTGCCGATTGTTTTCTTTAGAGAGCAATGGCAACCTAAAAAATACGAGTTTCAAAACAGAATCATCGAAGAAATGGGGCTTGAGGTTTATACTTGGCATCCAGCTTATAGCACATTCCAGCAAACAGGTGATGAGTTTGAAGTTCAAAATAAATACATATTTGATAATACAGATATGACCTGTCCGACTGGTATCACTCCAATCGAAGAAGGAAAACCTTGGGCTTGTGCATTGGATATTTACAACCGCCCTAAAAATATGGGTATCTTAGCAGGTTGGGATTCAATGCTAGTTGGACATAAGGCTTGTGATTCAGACCCTATTTATGGTGGAGACGCTGGTGTGCGTGTTGATATAAGAATCAATCCTGGACAATGTAATGCTTTCTATCCAATGAAAGACTGGACGCATGATGATGTATTCCAATACTGCGAAGAAAACAATGTTCCAATTCAACACAGTAGATACGAGAAGGTTTCTGGTAAATGGAGTGAGAAGGCAGACCGAACACATAATTGTGATTATGTCCATGCTTGCACGGCGTGTATTGACAATCGCGCCACAGCAGCTAAATTCGTTCATTGCCCTAAGTTTAATTGCACGATTGAAAACGTTTCCAAACGAGTTATGTGGGCTGACCAATCTTTACCAACTTACATGAAGGACTAATTATGGCATACGGATCAGGACGACAACTAGGAGAAACCATTAACCCACAGTTAATGAATGTGGACTTTAGCGCATACGAACGTGCTGGGGCTACGACTGGAAACGCTTTGGCTAATTTAGGGCAGCAAGTTAATGGAGTTATTAAGCAATACGGGGAAGATGAAAAAACAATCAAGAAAGCACAGCAGACCGCTAAATCTATTGCTGATCTTATCCCAGAGTTTTCTGGAATGGCTAATAATGCCTTAAATCAACTTAATAATCCAGACCTTTCACAGCGTGATCGTTTGGCCATTGCTGAAGGTATTCAAGACTCGCTTAAAATCGGGGTGCTTGGATTAGGATTCAAACAAGATGCCCGTGATTTTGATTTCCGTGAAAGACAATTTGCATCTGAACTTGGATTAAAACAAAGAGAATTAGACCTTAAATCAAAAGGCACGGCAACAAACATAATGACTGCCGATGAACTTCAGCAACAAATTTCTAGTGGAGCAAAAGTTAAATACATACCGCTTGGGAATGGTATGTATGAGGTTGAAAGTGCCACCGCTAATGAAGTCCCTATGTTTGGCAATGTTATGGTTGGCCCTGACGGTCAAATCCAACAAGCACCTACCAGTGGCGGTAGCATACGTATTCCAGGCTCAGGTGGTCAAATTCAAAACGCACTTCCGCAAACACAAGGGGGTTCTTTCCCAAGTGGTAAAAACGCTGCTGAAATGACCGATGAGGAAATTCAAGCGATGGTTGCAAACACTCCACAACTCGGTGGCGTTGCTCCTAACTATGGTAATTTCGACCAAGCTACGCAAGGTGTTGATATTGACGGCAATCCAGGCGTATTACCACCAAGACAACAAGCAGCACAGCAGATTCAGCAAGCACAGAGCCTAGTTCCTAATGCTCCAGTTCCTAAAGGCGATGTATTTACCGCAGAAGGTGGACAACTTGGCGTTACTAGATTACCCAATAGCACGCCAGAAGTAGAATATCAAAATAAGGCTTTAGATGCACAAATTAAAATGCAGAATCTAGCCAAAGCTAGTGCTGAGACTAAAGACTTAAAAGAAAAGCAAAAAATCCAAGAAGAAAGCAAAAAATTATTTTCTTCATATATTGGAGAAATGGTTGGTGCTTACTCAAAACTATACAAAGGTAAAGGTGCTGTTGCTGGTGGAGAAAGTGGTATTCTTGAATACATGGCTAATACTCCATCTGGACAAAATCTCGGTAGGGCGATGGGTTCAGAAAATCAAGTTTACAGAGACGTAATTAACGGCATGTCTCCAAACGTAATTAACGTAATTAGACAAGCATCTGAAATGGGGGCTAAGGGACTAGATTCCGAAAAAGAACTCGCTTTCTACCTTGGGGCATTAGGTGATCCTATGCGTCCAGTTGAGGCAAACATTAAAGCACTTGATATTCTTGATAAAGCATACGGTGAAGGGACTGCTGTTCAACAAATGCTCAAAGATAATCCAGCACTTAAAGCTAAGGTTGAGAAAACTAAACTTGAATTTGGAGAGAAAGAATCAACTACTAAGCCAGAATTATTTAAGTTGACCCCGCTGGATGAAGATATTGATAATTTCTTAAACCAATAATCATGCCTAACGAACTAAAAGATCAATTTATGGAGCGACTAAACTCCATAAACGAAAAAAAACGCCAACTACTTACTAAGGGTAAAGAATACCAAAACAGTGGTGATGCGGAAAACGCTAATAAGGCGAAAGGTTATTTGCGTGGTTTAAGGGAACAAGAAGCATTATTGCAGCAGCAATATCTTAATGAAGCAGTGGCACAAAAACAAGCTGTGCTAGATGGCATGGCTTCTGGGGAAACAATTAAGGATTACGTAAAAACCGTTAAACAATACACCCCAGATTTTGACCCAAGCGGTATGGGTAGCTATGGTTCTTCAGATAATTCATTTGATGAAAAGGTCTATAAGCAAAATCCAGAGAAGCTAAAAAAAGAACTATCTAAACTTGGTTATGAGGATGTTGATGTTGAAACTGGAGTTAGCACATTAGATACCGCTATCTTAGCTGGATTGAGAAATGATGATTCTAGAAAAGAATATTTTCAGCGAGCAGGTAAGGGCTACGATTTGCTTGAAACACTTAATATTGACGGAAGGCAAAACTTTCTAGTTAAAAACAAAGAAGGTAAAAATATTCTCGCATTACCAAAGGGTATAAATATGAAGGATGTTGGTGCTTTTGTCGCTAGTGAGACAATCCCAACCATTTCTGGTATTGCAGCAGCACCTTCTGGATTAGCAGGTGGGCCAATAGCACCCGCAACCGTCGCTGCGGCTGGAGCTGCTGGTTATGCTGTTGGGGGTTCCATCCAAGATGCTGCACTTAGGGCTGTCCTATTCATGGATGTTAAGCCTAAAGAGATAGCGATTGATCGTAGCAAAGAAGCAGCGTTGGGATTCCTTACTGGTTATGGGGCTGGTAAAATAATCCAGCCATTAGCTAGGAGAAGTGGTTCTACCATTGAGAATATCGTTGCAAAAGATTTAATGGAGGCTGAGTCGCTGCTTAAAAAATCTCCCAAATACAATAAGCTTAATGAACTAGATAATGTAACTCCAGTTGGTGCAGAGATGGCTGGTGAAGCTGGAATAGCCTTACAAAGAGGACTAGCTGGAAAGTTTCCGAGCATGGCAGTAGCTACTAAAATGCAAGGTGTTCGTAATACACTTGGAGAAATCCAAGATGTTATCTTGAAGGAAGGGAAAGACCTGCCACCAGTTGACTTTACTAGAGTTAAAACAAAAGCAGAAAAATTAGCAGGGCATATCGCAAGAAAAGATGAGAGTATCCGTAAAGCTAATGAGAAAATAATTAGTCAGCGAGTTGATTATCTTAGACCTGTATCTACCAATAAAGTAGAGTTGGGCAATACCATCTCTAAACTTGTTGATGATGCTGCTGCCAAGGGTGATGAAATAAACAAAGCTACGTTTGATGCTTTCTATGCTAGCCCTAATGTAGCTAGTGTTTCAGTTCCTAAAGCGGAAGTTCTTGGGCAAATACAGAGAAAACTTAGCGACCCGATAAACAGGGGGCTAAGAAGCCCAGAGGTTGAGTCACTACTAAAAGAATACCAAAAATCATTCCCAGATAATCTTACGATGCGGGATATTGATAACATTAGAAAGGGTATCTCTGGAGCAACGAGTAAAACTAATTCATCCACAACATCACAGCAAGTAGCTTCTGGCGTTGCTGCTGAAGTGGGTAACATATTTGAAAACACACTTGCCAAATACAATCTTACAGCAGATTGGGCTAATACAATGAAGGTTTTCGATGAGACAAGCCTTGCCTTCCGCAGAAGTTCGCCTGGAGCTATCTTAGCTGAGAAATTTGGGGCTAAAACTAAATCCCCAGAGGTAATGGTTGAAACTGCGTTATCTAGCACACAGGCAGCTAAAGACCTTATAGGTGCATTAAAAGTTACTGGTGATGATGCTGGTGCAGATATGCTTCGTGAACAATTAAAGAATGTTTATAAAGAGCAGATTGGCATTGCACCTGACGGTGTATTTAATGGCATCAATTCCAAGCATACACCAGAAATGGTTGAAACACTTTGGGAAAATCCGATTATTGCTAAACGCATTAACTCACAAATTTCTGAGTTAAATGATGTCTTGAAGAAAGTTAAGGTCGATAAGGTAAACATGGATGCTAATGAGGCAAATAGATTACTTGAACTCATCCCACTTAATGAGCGCAAGGAGTTACTGAAACAGATCGAGAAGAAAGCTATCATTCAAAAACAACAAGAAAAGTTCTTTGATAACGAAGTTATTAAGTTGGCAAAAAATGGTCAATTTGACAACATAGACGGTGATGTATTGGCTCATACTGCACTATATAAAGCCACCCCTCAAGAACTTGACGACATAATGAGCATGCTTACTCCTTCTGGTAAGAAAAAGCTCGGCGCAGATATGTTCTCTAAGCTCGGCAAGGATTTTGCTGGTGGTGCAGAGGAAGAATTATTTAGTGGTGGTCAAGCTGGGTTAAAAACACTTAGCTGGAAGAAGATTAACAAAGAACTTCTTGGTTATGACAGGAAGGATGGTCGCAATGCTCCACAATGGTTGAAAAGCATGGATAAAGTTGTTGGCCGTGACACAATGGATGAGTTTATTGCTGTTGCAAAAGTTGGTGAAGCTAACTCGCCTTTAACAAAAATAGAAGCTGAAACAATGGGGCTTCATAGTTTGTGGTCGCCACAAGGGGCTAAGTGGTATGTATCAAACCCATTTGGTTATTTAAACAATTTAACCCTAGCTACTGCTTACGGTTCTAATAACCTACGCCCTATGCTGCGTTATATGTCCAAAAACATTGGAGATGTCAAATATGCTGAAAACATGAATAAAATGATGCGCGGTATTACAATGACTAGACCTGGTGTTCAGGCACTTATCGAGCAAGCAAAAGATGATCCACAGTTTACTAGGGATGTAGGTTTAATGTATGCAGAGATGGCTAAAGAGCTAGAGCAAGAGAAGCAAGCCCAGCAGCAGCGTTAATTAAACTTGCTAAGTATGGCATTATAGATACATTCCAGCTTTATGGAAGAAGAAAAAGACACAGACCTTTCTACCATTGATAACAAAGATTCAATGGTTAAGTTTATGGACGCTATTAGGCAGCGAGCTAAAGACTTGCCTGCTAATTGTGCCGAGAACACTAAGCCAGATGTAGCTGCTAAAGCCCTATGGTTGCTGGCACAAGGGGCGAACATTACCGAGATACGCCGCATTACAAGCCTATCCAACGAGACAATCAGACGGCTTGAGTGGGATCACAACTCCACCCTAGAGCAGAAACGCAAGCAGTTCTCGACCCGTTACGCGATGGCTGCAATGGAATACACTGACCTTTTGTTCAAGAAAGCTGAACAATTACACGATGATCCTGAGCAACTGGCCTTGGTTTCCCCTGAGAAGCTGGCTACGACCATTGGCATTATGCAGGACAAATCATCTTCGCTTGCTGGAATATCCGATTCTGGGGCGAACAAAAAAGAAGGCTTGTCTATTGAGGACGCTTTGGTTCTTATTGAGGCATCGAAGCAAAGACGCGCCAACAAGGTGATCGAAGCCGAGGTTGTAGTATAAAGACAAAACCATGACAAAGACACTTACAAACGAGAGGATAATCGAACTAAGAACCATTGATAAGACGGTTCACCAGCTTGTTGGGAAAGAACAGGAATATGGATTATCTTATGATCCCAAGCCATACGATGAGATTGAAACAAACATTGACTCTACAATAGATGATGTTCTGGATACCTTGAGCGAAAAGGAGAAAACAGTAATCGTTGGAAGATTCTTTAAGCACCAAACCCTAGAGGCGATTGGTAGAGAAATGGGCGTAACAAAGGAGGTCATACGCCAAAGAGAAGCTAAGGCACTAAGAAAACTTCGCCAGCCAGAAAGAATCAATAAACTTAAAAAGATAGCAAGGCATTTTGGTTTTATCAATGAAGATGAGCGAAGCACCATTGAACGTCAAAGAAAACAGATAGACGAAGATTGCCAGAGTTGGAAAGAGCGAGTTGAGCAAAGAGCAAAGATGCGTGAAGCATTTGAACAATTATTATCACCGATAAGCCACAAATTATTATTCCCTGAGTTATACCAAAATGTTTAACTGGACTCCCCACGAAATACTTGGAATCCCTACGGATGACGAGATTGCCGAGATGGATGCAAAGGAGCTTGTCGAGCTTTACTCTGCACGAGAAGAGGCTATCCGTAACTCCAATAAAGACCCGTTTCGATATGGATTTAAGTTTAAGCATTGGCAGAAAGTATGGGATGAGCTTGTAGTGCGTGATGAAGCATTGGTATTAGGTGGGAACAGGTGTCTTGCGCCAGAGCAGGAGATTTACGATCCTGTCCTAATGGTAAGCAGGAAGGTATCTGAAATTGAAGGGGGGTTTCACGTATTGGCATGGGATAAAAATCAGAACGCAACAGTAGTAGCAAATGCAGATAAACCATTCAAGAAACGCAAGAAAAGCTATATACTAAGTTTTGTTTTCTCAGACGGCACAAAGATTAAATGCTCAGAAGAACATAGGATTTACACAACTGATAAAGGTTGGATAAACGCATCTGAAATATCAGAAAAATACAGTCTAGTTAATAGTCCTAACGGCAGATTCCTTGTGGTCGAGAAATGTGAGAAAAGCGAAGAGTTATCAGATATTTGGGATTTTAATGTTCCTAAATATCATAACTACTATATTGGTAACCTATTGTCGCACAACTCGTCCAAGACACAATTTGGTGCGTACAGTGTAGTAAAAGCTGCAATGGAAAACCCTGCTTCTATCATCATGTGCTTTGCCCAAAGTTCTGAAGTAAGCATCCGTCAGCAACAAAGTGCGGTGTATAACTGGCTACCACCAGAGTATCGAATGAAGCAAACTAGCAGCAATGCTTACATTAGCTACACGCTGAAGAACGGTTTTACGGATAACAGCTTAATCCTTCCAAACAAAAGTCAGATTCTATTTAAGACCTACTCGCAGTATCAGAATAACCCTACGTTTATCGAAGGTGCTGAACTCGGTTCCAAAAGTGCTACATGGCACAATGTCGGGGTTTGGCTAGACGAGTATCTTCTTGGTGAGGACTTGATTAGCACGATGCGTTTCCGTCTTGCTACTCGCAACAGTAAGATGCTTGTGACGTTCACGCCGATTGATGGTTGGACTGAGGTTATTAAGGACTACCTAGACAAAGCAAAGACCATTGAAACACGCGAGGCTGAACTGCTAAATGGTGAGATTCTACCATATATCCAGCATAGCCATAAACGCAACGCATCCATCCACTATTTCCACACCATAGATAACCCGTTCTCTGGTTATGAAAGGCTTGCAAACGATCTTAGGAACGAGAGCCGCGAGAAGATACTGATTCGAGCATACGGCGTTCCTGTGAAGTCTCAGGCGACAAAGTTCCCTAAGTTCAACAAAGAGGTGAACGTCATACCGCAAGACATGATACCAAAAACGGGAATTACGAGGTATCAGATTATCGACCCAGCAGGTAGCAAGAACTGGTTCATGGCTTGGATTGCCGTGGATGGCAGCGGAACATATTACGTTTATCGGGAATGGCCAGACACAACCATTGGCGATTGGGCAGAATGGAAGAACGGAAGGTGGATGCCTGGAGAGGGAGCAAAGGGAATGGGCTACGGGATGCGTGATTACGTGAACCTGATTGCCGACCTTGAGGATGAGGAAGAAATCTATACCCGCATTATTGACCCGCGACTTGGAGCTGCAAAGTATCAGGCACAAGATGGTAGCAGTAGCATCATTGAGGACTTAGCCGAGAACGATATTATCTGCATACCTGCTCCTGGCTTGGACATTGAGGACGGCTTGCAGGCGTTAATCAGCAAGATGAGTTGGGACACGAGCAAACCTATGGACAGCTTGAACCGCCCTAAGTTCTATGTGAGCGAGGAATGTGGAAACATCATTAGCGCATTATCGGAATACACGGGTGATGGGGGGCTTAAGGAGGCTCATAAGGACGCAATTGATGTTCTTCGTTATGCTTGTATTTACGGATTAGATCATGTAGAAGCACATCATTTACAAATTACCCGCCAAGGATCGGGAGGCTATTAA
>Ga0068876_10002299_pt1 | contig 14306 bp, 13 predicted proteins | sample NOAtaG_6_FD_66442 | JGI IMG/M metagenome (GOLD analysis project Ga0068876, IMG submission 66442) | Freshwater lake microbial communities from Lake Erie, under a cyanobacterial bloom - NOAA_Erie_Diel5S_2200h metaG | ecosystem: Environmental > Aquatic > Freshwater > Lake | place: USA: Ohio, Lake... | reverse complement strand
GCGGAGACTGAGGGATTCGAACCCTCGATACCCTTTAGGGGTATACACACTTTCCAGGCGTGCTCCTTCAACCACTCGGACAAGTCTCCTTTCCACAAAGGCCTTCGGCCATCGGGGTCGCGAAAATACGAAAGAAACAGAAGAAGGGGCAGGGCGCGGGGCTATATTCCGGATATCCCCAAAAAATTGGTTTTCAATTTTTCAGAACATCATGCGAGAGGTTGTGCAAGCTGCGCTGGTAGCGCTGGGTAATGGCAGACATGGCCACGCCAAACCCTACCCCCGCCACAATAAATACTTGGGCAATACCACTTTCAGCTCCAAAGGAGAGCTTGAGCAAGATGGTCGAGATCACAAAACTCGAATTACGAATAATGACCGGAAAGTCGTCGGTATAAAAAAGGGAGAACAGCAGAATTAGTACATCCCCTAAAATAAGCAGGGTAAAAAAGTGATCGAAGAAGATCGCGTTTACGTTGGGGGTGGCCACCCAGTCACCACCGGCCTGTAACCCATACAGCCAGTCAACGAAGCTAAATACTCCTAGTCCTACGGTCACCAAAAACAAGACGGCAGAAAGGTTCTTTTTTGCGACAATAAAGCGCTGCTTTTTTTGATCTTGCAGCATTGATTCTGTTGGGAGACCCGGTTCCATACTTTGTCGACCGCTCACGCGGTAAAACAAAAGGATCAGGCCAAATAAGGCCATTACGGCGCCCAAATCATACCATAGTTCAAGGTTGCTGGCGCTAGACCAGTTTCCACTGGTCAGGTCTAGGTGCGTCATGTCTTTGAATACGCCTCGAATCAAGATCAACACGATGATCTCATATTGCTTGCCCACATAAATGGTGGTGGAGTGCTGCAAGTAGTACAATAGCAGGTAGGCTTCGTAAACGAGCAAGAAAGAAAAGGGGGTATAGATGGCATTGATCGGATTACTCAACAACCCGGCTGGGTTTTGTCTCAGTAAGTAGTGATAGATGCCATACAGACCAAGATGAACCAAAAAACTACCGATGGCCAAAAAAAGGGTGTAGCGACCTAACCTTGCCCGTAGGGCAGGCGTAAAAAAAAGGTCAGCAGACAAATTAAAGGGCATAACGGATAGAGATCGCTTACAGTAAGGTATGCCTTTTCTGAGACTTGTACAATTATTAGTTGACAGGCCGAGACCAGCAACAACTACCAGTTACCGGCCTGTTCCCGATTCAGCCGTTCAAAATCTTTGTCTGAGAGCTGATGTTGCTTCCAATCCGGGTCGTACGACACGAACCACGAGATCCAAAAACTACGACTGAGCCGCATGATCCAAGGTTGTAAAATAATCAGTAGCATAGCGTTGCTCCCCATCCACCAAAAAAATCGGTTATCATTGGTCGAAAAGCCAATGAGCACCCACCAAGCTACCAGGGTCGACACCGTCAATGCTACGGTCAGGGCGTAGCTAACGTATCCGGTGCCATAATAGAAGCCCACTTCGATTTCGGTAGGTTGTCCGCAAACCGAGCAGGTTACGGGCATATCGAGATTCCCCTTGTAGCGTAAGTTAAGAGGATTTGAAAATAATTTCCCTTCGCGGCAGCGTGGGCAGCGGCATTGTAGGGTCGCTTTCAAGTAAGATCGCTTGGTAGTACTTGGCATTTCTTAGTGAGGTAGTTGATTTCTTATTAATCCGTATACCCAGGTGCCGGCAATAGCACTGAGCAGTGTAACAATCACTACGAGGGCACCGCTACCGATCTGTGCAAACAAAGGTCCGGGACAGGCTCCTGTCATAGCCCAGCCAAAACCAAAGAGTAGCCCTCCATAGATCTGTCCTTTGCTGAATTTCTTCTCTTCTAGTCGTATAGTTTCTCCGTCGATGGTCTTAAGTCCAAGGCGCTTGATAAGAAATACGCTGATGGCACCAACAACGACAGCCGACCCAATAACACCATACATATGAAAGCTCTGCAGTCGAAACATCTCCTGAATTCTAAACCAGGCAATGACCTCTGCTTTGATCAGTACTATGCCAAATAAGATGCCGGCCAGTAAATATTTAATATTGGATGATAAAGGACTGCTGAGTTCGCTTTGATTGACACACATGGCATTTTCGGAGCGTATCTCGAAGTCTGTATTGATAGGTTGTTGCATATAAGTGTTATTAAAATGAAGGGCAGTTACATTTTTAAAATAAAGGGTAAGATCAAATTGGCCATTATGAACCCGCCTGCCATAAAGCAGCAAGTAGCGACTAGTGAGGGCCATTGTAAATTGCTCAATCCCATAATGGAGTGCCCAGAGGTGCAGCCCCCGGCGTAACGGGTGCCAAAGCCCACCAGAAAACCGCCAACGACCATTAATATAAATCCACGAGTGGTTAGCAGGGCGGGCCAGTTAAATACTTGCGAAGGAACAAGTCCGTTGTAGTTGTCAATTCCATAGGTAGCCATTTCACTAGCCAGCTTAGGGTTTACGACCATGGGGGTGGAGTCCATTAAAAAATTGGCCGCTAGGATGCCACCAAGCAATACCCCTGCCACAAAGAAAAGATTCCAGATCTCTTTTTTCCAGTCATAGGTAAAAAAGGGAATCTTAGCAGGAAGGCATGCTGCACAAATATGTCGCAGCGAAGAAGAGATACCAAAGGTTCTGTTGCCAATAAGCAACAACAGAGGCACTGTCAATCCTATTAAAGGACCTGCTACGTACCAGGGCCAGGGTTTTGTGATCCATTCAGGCATAGATTTGTTTTTTAGTTGATTAATGTAAGCTTTTACTTTTTTAATTTTTCTCTTTTTGCAAGGATTGGCTCAAACGGACCATACTTATGTTCACGCTCAGAGAATCCATCATGAAAGGGGCCAAAGGGGTGGTCTACTGGTTTTTTTGAGATATCGGGCCAGTCTTTTGACAAATCCCTTTCTGGTCTTGGCTGGCTATTTACAAAAGCGGCAATATCCCAACACTCCTCTATACTAAGTGCAGGATTACTGTGCTGCGTTTTATTCCAGGGCATATTACTATATATGTAGCCTGCGAATCGAGAGATACGATAGAGGCCGGCGCCTGTGTTATAACTATGCTCACCCCATAGTGGTGGATATTCAAAAAGGATACCATTGTTGGCTAACTGACCTTGCCCATCACTACCATGACAGCTTTGGCATTTTTGTTGGTAAGCCAACTTTCCTTTGGTAGGATCGGCTGCTCGATTTAGGTAGGGCAGCTTGTAGATGCCGGTTCCTTTTGGAGTCACGCCAAGAGGAGTTTCCTTTCCCACCCATTTGATATAGGCCTCTATGGCCTGGTATTCGGTACTATTGCTATCTGGAGCTGTCCCATTTAGACTTCGCTCAAAGCAATCGCTTACTCGTTTATAGATGCTTTCGATAGTGCCACTTCTGTCGCGGAAACGCGGATAAGTAGAAGCTACGGCACCATAGTTATTACCCCAGGTTTTTTTTCCTGCCTGCAAGTGGCAGTTCTGGCAATTCATGCCATTACTAATGTTGGCAATAGATCCCTTAGGTCCAAGGTACAGTGCTGTACGGGCAATCAGATCTTGTCCGAAAATAACTAGACGACGTTGCTCACCTTCTAGTTCACGGTCTGTATATAAACTTGGCGGATGCCAGCTACTCTCTGTAAAGGGCTGCTGTGCGGCTATAGCTTTGCTTTGTTGATCAGCACTTTTCCAAACAATAGCTACTATACATAGGATAGTAAAACTAAGAAGGAGTAGCCAGTATGATCGAATAAAAGCTATCATAATAAGTGCCTTATCTAAATTCGTAGGTGGTGCCCTGAAGTTGTGTCAGTAGGGTTGCAGGTTGATCAGTAGCTGTAGCTCTCCCCTCCAGTTTCGGTGAAACAGGGGAGTGCTTGGCTAAATACTCCTTTATTACATCATGCATTAACCAACCAAGTTTCTTGGGTTGTTTAACTTGCTCAATCCTGCAAAGTGTATCATCGGGATCTCCTTCTCGTTCGCAAGCTACTACCGAGTATAAGCGGTCTTTTTCTAGAGGGGCCCCATTTACTTTTACCCAGTTGAGACGCTTTCCATTCTCATTGCCAATTGTAAAATTAACTTGCATACCTGCAAATCGTACGAACCAACCACCAAAGCGTTTTGATGGATCTTTCGCAAATGCATTTTGTAATTCTTTCTCTAACCAATCCCATATTTGGGTGCCACTTACATAGCCGATTTTTGCTTCACTATCTACAGGTAACATATTCCATAAGAACTCTTGTGTAATGGCGGCTTCTCCGCTAGCTGTATCTATATTAAGGGGCTGGCAGAATCTAAATCCATTACTAAGGGCAATATCGGTATTGAATTTCCACTTGATAGCATCAGTAATCAGATTATCCATGGGGGTTTCCATTACAAAATAACGTACAAGTGGAGTAGTTGTGGTTCCGATGACCGTATCTAGGATATTTTTAAAAGGTTGCTCCGCTTTTTTGATCATTGAAAGAATGTTCTGGTCTGGAGCAAATTTTGCCGGATCGACGTCTAAGAGCTGGTACTGGTAATTTTTTATTTTTCCATCTTCTACTTCAATATCCAGTTTGCCTAAAAAAGATCCAAAGGCCCCACACTCTACCACTTTACAATACTTACCCTCTATGGGAACTCGTACCCTTTCGTGCGTATCAGCTCCTAAAATAAAGTCAGCTCCGGCTACTACTGGATTATTGGCAAGGCCAACTTGCTGAGCTAAGCCCATGTGCGTTACGATAAAAATAATGCCACACCCCTCAATTTCTTTTAATAGTTTTATGTATTTCGCTACATTAAAGTCAGCATGTGTAAATCGAATTCCCTCACTGTAGGCAGGCGATTGACGTTTAGGAATAAGGTGATCGGTATAGCCAATAAAACCAACCTTGGCCCCCGCAATGAATTTTATCCAGTAAGGGGGATATATAAGTTCGCCATTATCTGCATCTTGTGTTTGGTGCCACATATTGGCACAGATCTTGGCAGCATTACTATGCCCCATATCGTAGAGCATCTTTTTCTTTTTGTAGACTACTTCCCAATTACCAGGGAGTATCAGATCGTAATTAAAAGCATTTAGTATGGGGATTAGGGCCTCACCTTCTGTAAGAGAAGCGATGGCACTTCCATGAAAATAATCTCCTCCATCTATTAGTAGGGTCTGTCCTGGATTCTTTTTTCGAAATTGCTCGATCATGGTTTTAAGAACTGCCATCCCTCCTCGTTTTCTGTAAACCCCTCGCTGGTTCTCCCAAAAAAACTCATCGTGTGTGCGTAGTTGAGCATGAATGTCTGACGTATAAAGTATAGTAAAAGAAGATTTCTCTTGGTCACTATCATTTTGAAGGGTGTTCAATTCATTTTGGCTTTGCCCAACAGCTGTCGTGGCAGATAGTCCGATTAAGCCAGTACCCAAACCAGCCCATGCCGATTTTTTTATAAACTGACGTCGACTGCGCTGATTGTCCGATTTAATAGCCATTAGTTATGCTTTCTGTAAGTAATATTCAAACTTAGCTAGTCTCTAAAGATTACCTGGTGACAATAGTCACATATGCGCTTTAGTACCCAGCCTTGATGTAGCTCCACCCGTTTTCTTGAAGGCGAATCACTTCTCCGAGACCCAGTTTTACGAATCCAGCTTCTGGTACTATTGTTTCTCTCGGTACTTTTCTTTCCGTAATCGAATTTTCACAAGCAAGGAAGCTAATGCCTGCTTGAGAAAAATAGGCAATTTTATCGTACTGTGTCGTCTTATCTTTTCTTAGAAAATCAATAGCAGGGCCATGTACTACGACTGTGATTTGTGCGCTGTCTCCCCAGCTTTGCTGCATATTCTTTAGATTATTCATTACGCCTTTCCACACAAGGGTATCTCCACTGGATAGCTGTAGTACTACTCGATGAAGAGGCCGTATTATCTTTTCTGGGTTATTCGCCATTGCTTTCTCCCATGCTAAAATGCCACCAGTAAGATCATATACTGTAGAAAATCCGGCTGCTTGCATTAGTTCCATAGCTTGTTGACTTCTTCGCCCCGATCGGCAATACAATAAATAGGTGCCCTCTTTATCCCATTGGGCAATGGAGGCTAAAAATGTTTCTTTTTTTCCAACGTTTTCGAGTTTAGCGCCAGCAATGTGACCACTTCTCCACTCAACCGCTGTTCTGACATCTATTATTGTCGCACCCTCTTTTTCGGCTAGCCGGTTAAATATTTTAGGAGTCAGACTAAGTTGAGCCTGCCCAAAGGCGCTTAATGCAAATAGCAGGATACCTGTAAAATAAAGACTACGCATAGTGGGTTATTTCAGTTAAAAGTTACAACTCAAAACTGGTATTGAGAAAAACTTGTCTTCGATTGTATAGTTGGGTGCCATTTTTATGCAAGCTCCATTGGTATCCCAGATTAAATTCTTGCTTACCGGCTCGCAACTGGAGCGCATTATATAGACGATTGTGGTCAAATCCCACATATCCTGTTTGTGCCGCCAAGAAAAATTCATTAGATAGCTGATAGCCCAGCTGGCTTTTAGCCGTTGGCTTCCAGAGTGGTATAATAAATGCGTTTTGAATACGAAAACGAGTGGCAAACTGATAGGCATCACCCTTTATATCAATAAATCGAAGCTCATACCAAGCACGATGGCGTGAAAGAGTTGAGCCAAGTTTATGATTTTTTTGCAGGCCAACTGTTGTGCGAAGCTCTATATAGTCTTTAGTTTCTCCAGCGGAATTATGTAAGACGGTATAGCCATGATATGATAGTGGGCTATAAGATAGTGTCCATTCTTTTTTTAGTTTCCAATAAAGCCAGGGTCGGGCAATAGAGAGCATCGGATGCTCAAATGGATTTTTTTCTTTCGTCCAGTAGTTAGATTGCATTCGTTGGTGCAATTCTAAACCCATTGCTTTTTTGGGAGCATACCAATGAACCAGATTCACCCGTAACCATGCCTCATGCCTGTCTTGTGCCTGCCCCTCGAACAGGAGCAATATAAGGCAGGGGAGAAGAAGAAATTTTCTCAATGGAGCTTACAGTAAAGTAGACGGGCATACATAATCGGTAAGGTTAAACCGGCCGCTGTCCTTGATGGCTTTGAACCCTCCCTTTACATCGATCAGCTTATCATAGCCACGTGCGCGCAAAATTGAGGTAAAGATCATGGAGCGATACCCTCCGGCACAATGAACGTAGTAGGTTTTAGTCTTATCGATCTTCGACATGCTGTCATTGATAGAATCAAGCGGTGTGTTTTCTGCGCTTTGTATGTGCTCACTGAGATACTCGCTTTTTTTGCGTACATCTAAAATAGAAATTGCCTGCTCTTTCTCCAACTCTGCTAATTGGTCGGCGTCGATAGAAACAATCTGATCGATTTCTTTACCGGCAGCTTGCCAGGCGGCGAAACCTCCTTTTAAATAACCGATGGTATAATCATAGCCAACTCTTGCCAAACGAGTTACCACTTCCTCTTCGCGTCCTTCATCGCAAACTAGTAAGATCTCTTGTTTAATATCGGGTATCATGGCTCCGACCCAAGGGGCAAATTGTCCGTCTATGCCAATATTGATGGAATTGGGAACAAATCCTTTCGCAAATGTTTGTGGGGCCCTTGTATCAAGCACCAGCGCACCAGTTTCGGTAGCGGCCGTTTCGAAAGCATCGGGGCTAAGTGCTTGTTGACCTCTCTCTAGTACTTTATCAATGCTCTCGTAGCCCTGAATATTCAGCATTACATTGAGGGGAAAATAAGCAGGAGGGGCTGCCAACCCATCGGTTACTTCTTTAATAAACTCTTCTTTTGTCATATCAGCTCTAAGGGCATAGTTAGTTTTTTTCTGATTGCCGAGCGTATCGGTAGTCTCTTTGCTCATGTTCTTTCCGCAGGCACTGCCGGCACCATGAGCAGGATAAACGATCACCTCATCGGGGAGGGTCATAATCTTATTTCTTAGGGATTCGAATAAATAACCGGCTAATTTTTCTTGTGTAAGGTCACTAGCTACTTTTTGCGCCAGGTCGGGGCGACCCACATCACCAATAAAAAGGGTGTCGCCCGAAAAGATGGCATGGGGTTTATCCGTGGGGTCTAGTAGCAAATAACAGGTACTCTCCATGGTATGACCGGGGGTGTGCATCACTTTAATGGTAAGCTCTCCTACCTTAAATTCTTGGCCATCCGAGGCAATGATTGCATCAAATGCAGGGTTGGCATTGGGTCCGTAGACTATGGGAGCACCCGTTTTTTTACTTAGGTCCACATGTCCCGATACAAAGTCGGCATGGAAATGGGTTTCGAATACGTATTTGATCTTCGCATTGTTGCGGGCAGCTTTTTGAATATAGGGCTCTACTTCCCGCAAGGGGTCAATAATAACGGCCTCTCCTTTACTTTCTATGTAGTAGGCACCTTGTGCCAAACAACCGGTATAGATCTGTTCTACTTTCATATTCGTTAATTTAATTAGCTATGCAAATTTCGTGTAAATTTTTTCATCCCGCGGGTGACGAAAGTCACATTACTGTCTACTTCCTAAGGCCTCTTTAACTAACACATATACGCCCATCACCAGTACAAACCATCCGAATCCTTTTTTAAGTTGGGCGCCTTCTATTTTCTTACTCAAGGCATTACCGGCAAATATGCCAAGAACGGCCATTAATGTTACAGCAAGAAGTAACGACCAATCCATAGACTGTTGCGACAGATCTCCGGTAAATCCTATTAGCGATTTGGCAGCAATGATGAGCAGAGAGGTTCCCACCGCTTTTTTCATGGGTAGTTTTGTCAGCATCACCAGAGCTGGAATAATTAAAAATCCTCCCCCGGCTCCTACCAGGCCTGTAAGTAGCCCTACTACGGCACCTTCTAGTAAAATCAGGGGGTAGTTGTAGGAGAGGGCACCCTCTGAAATCTCAGTATTGTTTTTTTTATCTCTGATCATCGATACCGAGGCAGCTACCATCAACACAGCAAATAAGATCATCAGCAACACGCTTTTGGTCAGCACCCAATCGCCAAACTGCAAAATATTGGTAGGAATGTTGGGTACTATCATCTTTCGCGTCAGAAATACAGCCGCAATCGAAGGTGCTCCAAAGATGAGTGCTGTTCTTACATCTACCAGTCCCTCTTTGTATTTAGGGTATACGCCTACCGCGCTGGTAAAGCCTACTATGAACAGCGAGTAAGCGGTGGCCAGCACGGGCTCTACACCTAGCAGATAGACAAGGACAGGAACGGTTAGTATAGATCCCCCGCCTCCGATAAGACCGAGCGAAAGTCCGATGAGTAGCGAAGCGGCAAAACCGATTAACTGTGCTGTTGTAAAACTAATTGCTAGTGCGGTGATCATGTAAAGAATTTCGACAAAGCTATTGAAGTCGCTGTAACACGACCGTGACTAAGGTCACGAAGTAATTTCGATCATGTTTCGATGCAAAATAAGCTCTCCGCGTTGCTCCATTTTTTTAAGTAAGCGCGAGATGACTTCTCTGGAACTATTAAGGTCTTCGGCGATCTGCTGGTGTGAAATTTCGAAATGTTTATTTCCCGTCTTTTCTTTAAAGCGCTTTAAATAAAAATGTAATCTCTCGTCCATGTTACGGAAGGCAACATCATCGATTACAGATAAAACCTCGTCGAATCGACTCCGATATGTTTGCAACACAAACTGATACCAACTTCGATGATCTTTCATAAGTGTGTCCATGAGTTGGATAGGTATCAGCAAGATCTCGCAGTCCTCTTCTGCCACAGCAGTAATTTCGCTTGTGTCAGACTGCATGGCACATATCATAGATACAGCACAGGCCTGCCCAGGACCCAGGTAATACATTAAAAATTCTTCGCCTTCGGGTCCTTGCCGGTAAATCTTTACCCGACCTTGTAAGATCAGCGCAGTCGATCGGATGTATTGCCCTGTTCTCATAATGACCTCTCCTGCGGTAAAGCACTGTTGCTTAGACTCTTTCTCAATAAGATCTAAGACGGCGGGCTCAAATTGTGAAAAAAGCTTTTTAAGGTTCATTCTATTTTTTTTGCAACACCAGCTCCATTTGCGAACTGCGGCTGCCTTTTATCAAGAGATGTGTATGCTCAAATTGTTGTTGTTGGAGCCATTGTCCGGCTTCGGTAGCATTTGCGAAGCGAAGAAAAGGATGCTCGATCTTGTTAAAGTCTCCACCTACCAGGGCCACCTGCTCCCAAGGGTATTGCGCGATCAGTGCCGCAATTAAGCGATGCTCGGCAAGACTCTCATTGCCGAGTTCGGCCATGGCACCCAGCAGCAATACTTTCTTGTTAGCATTTATTGAGGCAAAGTTTTCGATGGCAGCGCGCATACTGCTAGGGTTGGCATTGTAGGCGTCCAAGATGATGGTGTTCGTTCCTGCTTGCAGTAATTGCGATCGGCTATTGGAGGGCATATAGGCTTCGATCGCGGTGGCGATCTTGTGCAGCGGCACCCCAAAGTGACTGCCTACGGCTACGGCCAGCATTACATTGGCGAAATTGTAATCACCGACCAGTTGAGTCTTGATCACGGGGTATTCTCGTTCATCCTCTTGCGGTGTGCCGGTTATTTTCACGCTTAAATAAGGTGCCTGAGAAGAGTCGTTATTGTCCGAAGATGATTTTCCCAGCACGATCTCTCCTTGGTAATCGGCCTCGTGGCTTCCATAGGTAATGCAAGAAGAAATTCCTTGGCTCATGCTGCGCAGGTAATCATAATCCCACATAACAAACGCGGTGCCCTCTTGGCTGCGCATAAAATCAAATAATTCGCCCTTTCCTTTTTTAACGCCCTCAACACCACCAAATCCCTCTAAGTGGGCCTTGCCGCAATTGGTAATAATGCCATGTGTGGGCGATACATATTCGCAATAGCCGGCTATTTCTTGTTGATGATTGGCGCCCATCTCAATTACGGCCATCTCTGCATCGGTACCCACCCGCAGCAGCGTGAGTGGAATACCAATATGATTATTGAGATTGCCTTGCGTGGTGTAGGTTTTGAATTGGGTAGAGAGTACGGCATGTACCAACTCTTTAGAGGTGGTCTTACCATTGCTGCCGGTTATGGCAATAAAGGGTATGCTAAATTGTTGTCTATGATACTTAGCCAGCTGCTGCAAGGTTTGCAAGACATCGTCTACAACGATAGTTCTTTCATCTATATAGTTAGTGGGGTTATCAATGACCACCGCAGCGGCTCCGGCACTGATCGCTTGCGCGGCAAATGCATTACCATCGAAGCGATCGCCTTTGAGTGCAAAGAAAAAATCACCGGCTTGCAGTTGGCGGGTATCGGTTTGTATACGGGGGTGCTTTAAATAAATTTGATACAGCTCGATAATTGACATATTGCAAATGTAAACAGGTGGTCATAAAAAAACCCTCCGAGTGGGGAGGGTTTAAGAGTATCTCGAAAATTATCAGCGTTTTTGACGACGGGTCGGGAAGAACAAGCCTGTTTTTCTTTTAGGACCCATCTCAGGGCTACCGACGCGGTTCATAGCACAGCGAAAACCAATGGTCGCTGTCGACTGATCTTCCTCTAAATAACGGCGGGTGCCGGGGCTCAACCAATAAGCGCGGTCGTTCCAGCTGCCACCTTTGTACACTTTAGAGCGTAACGGATCGATCAGGGTCGACACGCCATAGCCGTAACTGGTAGCGGAAAGTGAGTCGCCATCCAAATAGTCGGTCACATTGCCACGTTGGTAGTTTCTTCTGTTGCGGGCATCGGCTTCCGTCACCTCCAACATCTTTACGCGACCTAAACTGTCACGCTCGTAGCGGCTGGTCGGATCAAGAGAGGTAGAATCGGCTACGTAGAGTTTCATGAATCTATTTCCTCTAAAAGGTGCCGGCTGATCGTCAAAATCCAGGCTCGACAAAGGGCGGTATGTATCTTCTACCCACTCACTCACATTGCCAGCCATATTGTACAGGCCAAAACCATTGGGGTAGAATGACTCAACCGGGGCCGTGTAAAAGGCACGGTCGTTCAAACCTCCGGATACACCCGCATTATCTCCTGAGCCGCGTTTGAAGTTGGCAAAGAACTGACCTTGTAAACTTCCTTTGCGGTTCTCGCGAAGACCGTTTACGTTTTGTCCCCAAGGATAAATTTGTTTATTCGATTGTAATTCTTCTCCGCGCTTACCCTCTTTAATGCTGCGACGGGGGTTCTGGGCGATCAAGCCATAGGCTGCATATTCCCACTCCGCCTCGAACGGGAGTCGGTACTCAGGACCAATGAACCCTGATTCAACGGAGGGTAGACTAGGTGCTTTTCCTTTGCTGGGTTTCATGGCTTTTCCTGGAGGGGCCGTGTACAATCCCAGTAGGTAAGAGCGGGTATTAAAGTTATTGTCGCCTTGCTGTGCCCCGGGTTTAAGGTTGTTTTTGTTGATGTAGCCCTTTTGCACTAGCGTAAGTTCGTTGTAGCGGTCGGTTCTCCACAAGCAGAAATCTTTGGCTTGCTTCCAGCTAACACCCACTACAGGGTACATATTAAAGGAGGGATGGCGAAAATATAACTCAACGGAGGGTTCGTTATAGCTAAGCTCACTACGCCAAACAAGCGTGTCGGGTAGGGCTCCTTCAACGATCTTTATGTTCTCTGGGTCGGATGGGTCAAATATCTTAGTTATCCAAAAAACATATTCACGGTAATGTACGTTGGCTACCTCAGAGCGGTCGATGTAAAAGGAGGGTACTGAAACCCGGCGGGGAATGTTATTCCACTCTCCAATAACGTCCTCTTCGGTTTGCCCCATTGTGTAGGTTCCACCCTCTACAAAAACAAGTCCCGGTCCATTAGCCTGGTCTTTGGCCTGCGCCACCTGAAAACCACCTTTTTCGTTGTAATTCCAGCCAGTCAAAGATGACTTGGGAGATTTTTTGGCAAAAATTCCCTTGCCTTTGCAAGAAGTGAGCAGAGAAAGGGTGCCAAGTAGCAGCAGGTAAGCGCTAAAACGCAGAGTATAAGCCATAATTCGATCAATTATCCCATAAACGGGGGTCAGTGATAAACGTCACCTGCGGTTGGTTATTGCCTGAAGGCGCCGGCCAGCCGGAGGGGAGATGCGAATTTAAGTAGTTTGCTTCAATCTAACCCCTGGGGGTTAATATTTTTGTGATCGCGCAAAGCGCTTGAAAACAATTGGTTACGAGAGCCGTTCGTTTTTTTCGGATTTTTTTAAAAAAAAGCTAAATTTTAACAATAAACTGGCAAATGCTACGTTTATCCCAAATTACGGGTTCTCAGTAATTTTCTGGGGTCTGTACGGTTCAAAAGCCTCCCCAAAACAGTTGATTTACAGAGTTTGAAAAAAAATTGCTTTTGGGATACTTTTTAATCAAAAACGCTATATTTACATCATTATTAAAAATTTTCTAATGAGACCAACTGCACTAAAACTAACTGCTGGTATCCTGCTTTTCTGTGGTTTAAACGCTACCGTACAAGCCCAGGCCCCTATTAATGTTGTAACAACAACCGTTCCTTTCCTTCGCATTACTCCTGATGCCCGTGCGGGCGCCATGGGTGAAATGGGGGTAGCTACCTCTCCTGATGCATATGCAGGTATCTGGAACGTAGCCAAAGTGGCTTTCAACCAAAAGAACGCAGGCATCGCTGCCACGTACACTCCTTGGATGAAAGATCTGGTAAACGATGTTTATTTGGCTTCTGCCACCGGTTTCTACAAAGTAGATGACAACCAGGCGTTGAGTGCAACCGTTCGCTATTTTAGCATGGGTAATATTCAATTCACTGATTTTACCGGAGCTGCTTTGGGTACTGAGCATCGTCCCCGCGAGTTCGCCGTAGACTTAGGCTATTCTCGCAAGCTCAACGACAAGAGCGGTGTGGGTGTCACATTAAAATTCGTTAATTCCGATTTGACCGGTGGTCTTACCAATGGAAGTACCACATACAAAGCTGCATCTTCTGTAGCCGCCGACCTCGCCTACTACCACGATGGTAAGAAAAATGGTAATGGTTGGGCTTGGGGAGCGGTGCTCTCAAACCTCGGCGCCAAAATGTCTTACACCAACAATGCAGCCGCAAAAGATTTTATTCCTGCCAACCTGGGTCTGGGCGCTACGTACACTAAGAAGTACAGCAGCAATAACACCCTTACTTTCGGTGCGGAGCTTAATAAATTGTTAGTGCCTACACCTCCCGGTGAGGGGGCTACACCTGCTCAGCTTGCTGAATACAGAAGTAAGAGCGTTGTAGGTAGCTGGTTTAGCTCATTGGGTGATGCTCCCGGTGGATTTGCCGAAGA
>Ga0068876_10002295_pt1 | contig 14313 bp, 27 predicted proteins | sample NOAtaG_6_FD_66442 | JGI IMG/M metagenome (GOLD analysis project Ga0068876, IMG submission 66442) | Freshwater lake microbial communities from Lake Erie, under a cyanobacterial bloom - NOAA_Erie_Diel5S_2200h metaG | ecosystem: Environmental > Aquatic > Freshwater > Lake | place: USA: Ohio, Lake... | reverse complement strand
TAGAGACACTTGCCCATTAGATATAACTGTATCTATGAATATAGGATTGTATAAGATATCTTGGTTAATTGGTCAAGTTGATAGGGTGTTAAATTGCAAGAACACTTCGACAGATCCAAGAATAATTCAATTAAAAAAACAATGGGGCGTTGACTTTGAAGATCATCTATTAAAATATCAAGATGGAAACTTTACAGAACTATGTGGAAGTAGAGATCAAACTATTCAAATTGAAAATCCTTATGGAACAAACACACCTAGAAGAATTAGAAACTTTCAATACTTAGACATATACAAAGCCCAATCAAACTGGAATGGTAGGCTTTCCGAAATGAATGTGACAGTTTAATGAGAGTTGCAATTATCGGAGCAGGATTTTATGGGTGCTCTATTGCCTTAGAACTTGTAAATGATTATCCAGATATACAAATTGATTTATATGAAAAAGGAAAAGATATCTTTCAAGGTGCTGCCTCAAACAACCAGCACAGAATACATAAAGGCTTTCACTATCCAAGATCTAATGAAACTATTGAGCAGATATTAAATAACTATCAATCATTCAAAGATAAGTATGCTGACCTAATTAAACCAGTAAAAGATAATTACTACCTGATTGAAAAAACTAGCAAGGTAAATTTAGAAGATTACATAAACAAATACAAGGAGTTTGATGTTCCATTTCGAGAGGTTCATAACCTTGAGATCAGCCCATTCGTTGATATAGATAAGATCGAGGGTGGCATATCCACCACAGAAGAAGTAATAGATTTATCTCTGGCTTACAAATATTTTAAAGAAAGGATTATGAACTCTAAAAATATATCCCTGAAATTAAAACAAAACATAGAAGAAATTGAAAATAATAAAATTGAAGATGAGAAATATGACTTTATAATAAACACAACCTATAGCAGCCCTAATCTTGGAATTGCATCAAAAGATAAAATGTTTAATTTAAAGTATGAAATATGTATAATTCCTATAGTTGAGAATCATTTTAAAGAAGACATATGTATAACTATTATGGATGGAAAATATGTATCAGCATACCAAAATGGCTTAGGGGATCTAACACTATCTAGTGTTTCATATACCCCATACTTTAAGACTGTATATCATAATGAGTTTATAAATAAACTTAGAAGAGACTTAATTCATAAAGACATAGTATTAAAAACTCATGTAAATAGATTACTTATGCACTGTGGTGAATATTTTAAGGGAATTACTTTAGACACCCCAATTAAAAAACTATATGTAGCACCCAAAGTTAAACTAAAGGATGATATAAACGATCTTAGAACTACTTCAATTGTGAGGGATGGTTGCACAATATCGGTCCTTTGTGGTAAAATTTCATCTATATCATCTACTTATGAGTCAGTGAAAAGAGAAATAGATGGCAATTAGTTTAGTTGGATACTCAGGCTTTATAGGTCAACAACTTATGAAGGACTATGGTAGAGAAGTTGGAAACATTTATAACTCTAAAAACATAAGACATCTAAATGATATGGCTCATGATGTTTTGATTATTGCTGCACCCTCTGCTACTAAATGGCAAGCAAACAAAAATCCAAAAGAAGATTTGGCTAAGGTATCTAAACTAATAGATGCATTAAAAGATGTGCAGGCAAAAGAAGTTATACACATATCAACCTGTGATATATTTGACTACTCTTCTAAATCTTTAAATTTTGAACTAGAAAAGACATTTTCGGACCAGCCATATAGCAAGCATAGGAAGATGCTAGAAGATGCCGTAAAAGCCCTAAATTTTCGCATCTTAAGGCTTCCTACGGTCTATGGAGAAGGTATGAAGAAAAATATCTTGTTCGATCTTATAACCAAAAACTTTGACTATCTTGATACTGTAAACCCACACAACCAACTACAGTGGATTAATGTAAATAAGATTAAAGATATGATTTCATTGGCAAGGGAAAAGGATATTAAAATATTAAACTGTGCCACTCAGCCTATAACAAACCAAGAAGTTTTTGATTTATTTAAATATAAGTCTAAGAACTATATCGATAAGGCAGAGATAGTTTATGATATGAAAACAACCCATGACTCTCATAATTACTTTATGAGTAAAAAAGAAGTACTAGAAGATATGAAGGAATTTATATATGATTATAGCGGTATCATTATTAGGTCTTCTTGAAGAAGAAAGTTTAGATAATGTTTTACATACCGTCAAAAGGTATGGGATAGAATACGTTGAACTACCTTTAACCTATATCCTTAAAAAGAAATGGCAAGATATAGAAGTAAAAGAAGTTGAAGACTTAAGATTTAAAATACATAGATCTGGATTAAAGGTTAACTCTCTTCAGAGTATTACATACGGCCTGGACTTTGATATCTGCAAACTAAACAAAGATGACTACTTATATTTATCAAAACACTTTGATCAAGTTGCTGTTTATGCATCTATGCTTGGAGCAAAACACGTTGTCTATGGATCTCCATCTACAAGGACTGGAGATAATACAAAAGAATATACTAAGTTTTTTGATTTTGTGTCTAGTGTTTTTAGCAAAAGAGGCATATCGTTTTGTTTAGAAAACAATGCAAGAGTGTTTAATAATAACTTTGGATATGAATCTAACTTTATTTATAAATTTATTAAAGAGTCTAATATAGATAACATCTATTCTCACTTTGATACTGGTAACGAATATATTGAGTCTGGCTCTATGCCTAATGCTGACTATGTTAAAAGCATTCATATATCTAATAATAAGTATGCTAACTTTATGAAGAACGAATCTTATATAAAGTATATTAACGAATGCTTAAAAAATATAGATGGTATAGAAAGCATTACGATGGAGAATATCAATATGGACGAAGATTACGAATTGTTAATCAATAGATTTAAATGTATTGTGTTAGACATCTAAAGCAACATAGTTTCCTGGACTACCTGGCAAAAAAGAAAATGGCTTTAAGCCGTCTACGTGTTGTTTAATTCCTATCCAACCTTCTGCTCTCCATCTATGATCCATCATTGGTTGTGGCAGGGTTCTAATAAACTTTAATGTTGTCCACCAAAATGTTCCACCATAAAATCCATTATGTCCAGTATGTTCTGGTGAATTAGGTGCACTTGGTATCCAAAAGCATCCTGCAGTATCATGATCTTTTAATGCTTCAACACATTCTTTCCACTTTAAAACATTAAAATGAATCATAGTTTCTCTCCAAGGAATATTTGGCCACTGTTGAGAATGTGCACCTTTTGTATGAGCATATAAAACATAGCCATCATTATTTTGTGCAAATGCGTGTAGTTGATTTTGTGTAACCTGCTCCCATCCTCCAGGACTCTCGGCTACTACTTCATAGTTAATATCTATGCTGTCTAAATAGTCTTTTACAGTTTGTATTCTTTGAGGGTTTCCTACAATTCCTATTTTTAAAACTTTAATTTCATCGTATAACCCTGATTTTTTTAGTGCCTTTGTGTGCTGTTCTACTGGTTGTTGCCAACTTCCATTTGCATAAATGTGATAAAAGTGATAAAAATTATTTACCATTCTGTAACAAATCCTAATCCACTTGCTGGATGAAAAGGAGTAAAGTCATGAAATGTATATTCTTCACCCTGGTTTTCTACAGTAGATTTTAAAAATCCAATCCATCCTTCAGCGTCATATCTATTATTTCTTGATGGCATTGGAAAGTCTTTTAGGTATTTCATCTTGGTCCACCAATAAGTTCCCGCATAAAATCCATGCATTCTTTCTTCTAATTTATTATCTATTAATAAATAGTGACATCCAGTTGCAGCATAATTATTATCTAACAATTTAATACAGTTTTGCCAAGTAACAACATTGTAATAGGTCATAGATCTTCTCCACGCAACATGAAGTGGATTTATATTTACAGCATTTTTTGTGTGAGCATATAAAGCGTAACCATCATTATTTTGTGAGAACTTCCATAACTCTTCAAGAGTTTCTTGCTCCCAGCCATCTTCAACTTCTGTGCATACATTGTATTTTACATCTTTAGAATTTAAAAAGTTTTTAACTGCTTCTCTTGTTTCGGGAGGTCCTACAATACCTATGTTAAAAGATGATAATTTATTGTATAAACCATATTGCTTTAGTGCTCTTATATGGTCTTCTACTGGAGTTTCCCATTTACCCTTAGAGTATATGTGATAAAAGTGATGTAATGGCTCCGACATTACTCACCGTCAAAACCTGTAGCAATTAAAGTTACTCTTATTTGATCACCAAGTGATTCATCTACAACTGTACCAAATATAATGTTTCCATCTTCATGTGCAGTTTCTGCTACTGCTGTTGTGATAATGGCAACTTCTTGCATTGTAATATTTGATGCAGATGCAATTGACAATAAGACTCCCTTTGCTCCTTTTAGATTTACATCTAAGATCGGGCTTGTTGTTGCTGACTGTGCTGCTTTGTCTGCTCTATTTTTTCCTTCACCAAAACCAAGACCCATAAACGCTGTTCCCGCATTTGACATAACTCTTTTAACATCTGCAAAGTCAACGTTAATAAATCCAGGGGTGGTAATTAAATCTGTAATTGCTGCAATACCTTTTAGCAATACTGTATCTACTTCTTTAAATGCATCATCCATAGTAATTTTAGGATCTAATAATGTTAATAAGTTTTCATTTGGAATAACTATAATAGTATCTACATTTTCTTTTAATTTTTCTATTCCTGCTAATGCTTTATTCATTCTTTGCTTACCCTCAAAAGCAAACGGGGTTGTTACAATTCCAATAGTTAATGCACCTGCTTCTTTAGCAGCCTTTGCAACCACTGGTGCACTTCCTGTTCCAGTGCCTCCACCCATTCCTGCAGTAACAAATACCATGTCTGAACCAAAAACTATATCTGTAATATCATCTATATTTTCTTCTGCTGCAAGTCTTCCTTGTTCTGGATCAGCACCTGCACCTAAACCTTTAGTAACATTACGACCAATATCTAATTTAATGTTTGCTGGACTTGTGATTAATGCTTGAGCATCTGTATTTAGTGCAACAAATTCAACACCAGATAATCCAATGTCAACCATTCTATTAACAGCATTAACACCACCGCCGCCACATCCAACGACTTTAATATCTGCTAACATGTTATGCCTTTTGGTTTCTTTTTGCTAATAGGGCTGGGAAGTCTTTAACTTTTGTATCTCCCATATATCCCCAAGCGTATCCTTCATCAATCATCATTTGATTTAATGATTTATCAAAACCTTTAATGTGAAGATCTCCAAGAATGCGACCATACTTTTCAGAAGAGTCTGGTTTTTGTGTTTTGATAACAATGTTTTCAGCACCCTCTAGTTTTTTCTTTAGCCATTCTTTTGATTCTAAGCCTAGTTGCTTTTCATATGCATCTGTTGTGCGAGATTCTGGGGTGTCAATGCCTGCAAGGCGGACACGTTGGAAGTAAGAAACATTAAAGCCCAAGTCAATGTCAACATCAATTGTATCTCCATCTACTACTTTATAAACTTTCTTTACATGATATTCATACATAGTATTATTATACCTTATCCTTTGATGTAAACTTATGATCATGCTTTAGATAGTCTTGAATTTTTCTAGCATACTCTTTACCCCTTAAATCATCCATAAAGAGTACTATTGCTTCTGCCATCTCAAAGGGTTTTATATGATATTTAACATCCTGTAAATGCTCTATAAATTCTGCAACTTCATTGACCCTATAGTCTTGATGTTTACGAATCTGCATTTGCTGTGGACTTCTTTAACTGGCCAGTTCTAATACCATGCTTATAGGCAAGACCTGCAGCCTTTCTTCTTGCTTTTCTAGCAGTACGTTTTTTAATAGGATCCCATGCTGCAGCCTTTGCTGCTTTCTTTTTTAAGTTATATCCGCCACGGCTTTTGCCAGTAGCACCAACGTTAGGTTCTTTAGGATTTTTCTTTGGAGCCTTTCCATTATTTCTATTAGGATTGCGAGTTCCCCCGCCTTTTCCGCCTTTACCTTTAGCCATTATTCTCCTTGTCTAATGTATGAGTATACCACCAATATTTACATTTTTCTGGACAGCATACATAGTCCATATACTCTTTTGCTTCATCTTCAAAGTTAATATAATATATAGGATCTTTTAAAAATAGATTTGCTCTATGAGTAATAGTTAATGCTGGCTTATTAATCCAATCAGGTGTTTTAATGGATGGTTTAATTTTATGTTTTGCTATTAGTTCTTTAGATGATTCTAAGACTGTGTCTTTATACCCTCGTCTTGTCCACTCTGTACAAATAGCAGTTTGATATACATATAATTGAAACTCATAACCTTCCCACATACGAGTTGCTGGATGGTTACGCCAACCTTTTGTTTCACCAAGTAATGCTTTTAAAATTTGATATGTTTCTACTCTTTGTTTTCCAAGTCTTTTAACATCAAGACATTTAGCAGTTTTATCATACTGTGATCCGTAAGGCATAAAGGTTTGCATTATACTTCCAAATCTAATGGGGTAGGAGCAGTGATAAGTGTACCACATTCAGCACACTCTGAGTCAAGTAAGTATTGTTCAATATTATATTCTTCATCAAATGTAACTAAAACTTTAAATATATTTGTGCCACACATAGGGCAGCATCTAGTAGGAATTCCTCTAGCGTTGATTGACATTATATCTATCTAATCTATTTTGTAACACTTGTCTATCGTATTCGTCAGAGGAGTGTAAAAAGAAATTAACTACCTCTTCTGTATTAAGATAATCTATATCTATTCTTTGTCCAAATTTTTTAATAAAGGCCTGATGAATTGTCTGGGCCTTTGGATCGTTTAACATTAAACTTCTTTCTTATGTGCTTTATTACATCTTCTTCTGTTAATAAAAGAAGACAACTTATTATAATTATACCTACAAGTAACTGCCAAGTCAAGAGCCTTTTCTAGTATCTGACCAAGAAGCCCAATTAATCGAGGTCGTCTTAATCTTTTCTGCAAAGGTCATGCCGCATGTGCAGGCAATATCTTTTAAACGCTTACAATCTTCGCAGTAATTTGATTCAGACATGGATACTATTATACCTCCAATAAGTGTTTTAGGCAACCCTCCAGCCATAAAACCTCTGGCCCTAGATCTCCTAGACCAGATTCCCCCCAGTATTAATTTGCTTTCTTATCTACTGAGTTAAATGCGGAGTTAATTTCATCAATGCTTAGTCTTCCATCATCGATAAATCCTCGTGCTAGTTTTTCAACTACTGTTGCTACTCCAAGTGTTCCCGCAAGGATAACTGCACTTAGTGTATCAATTCCAATAATTGCACCAGCACCAATAACTCCAAGTCCATTGGCTGCAAATACAGCGACTATTCTAAATAGAATATTTTTAATGCCACTAACTGCTCCCATTGCCTTTTCGTCATCTAGTTTTGTTTCTTTTGCCATTATTCTTCTCCTTCCCTTATTCGTATAGTTATTAACCATACAAACAAGACAGTTATAATTGCATACCCTACGATAGTCTTTGCACTACCTTCGAGTACTAGCCATGCTGCGAACATACCTAGTAATGTCCACAATTGGTTTAATGTTTCTACAAATGCTTCTACTAGCCATGCCCATATAAATTTTGCTAATTGCCATACTTTATTTAATACCCATAGAATTACTTTCCATATATTTAAAACTATAGATTTAATTGCATTATAGATACTTGTAATAACCCAGGTAATTGCTTTAATAACTTCTTTAATTACCCCGAATATTCCTTTATATAGACCTTTAACTACCTTCCAAACAAGATTAAGAACATATTTAATTACCGCCCAAACCTTGCTTAGAACAAACTTAACTAGGTTTATGGGTAACATAACTACGAACTTAATTGCTTTGAAGATAAATTTAAAAGGTTTTAATATTGCCTTTATCATTTTATCCTCCTGTTATTTCTTTTTATCTTTACCTTTGGTTTTTTGATCTTGACTTTCTTCTTGACCTTTACCTTTGGTTTTCTTCTTGCTTCTCCACCAGAACCAGCATCAAACTCGTTCTTAGGCTGTGAGCCTGGTCCACTTGGACCTTGTGGTGAACTTGGTGCTGGTGCACTTGGTGCACTTGGTGGAGCCATTGTCATAGCCATTGTTGCAACCTGAGTTGCTACAACTGCTGCGACAACTACATCTTGTGAGTCTTCTCTTTCTTCTTCTGTCATATCAGCACCTAATTGACCTAGTGCTTCTAATGTTTGACCTGGATCTGAGAATAATTCTCCTACTAATGCTGCAGGGTCTGATAACTGTTCAAATACAACAGCAACACCTGCTTCTAATTCAACGCCTTCACGGTATTCAATAACCTGATTTTCATCTAATTGTTCTAATAGTTCTAATACTTGTTCATCAGATAAGTTATCTAATAATTCTGCTACTGGCATTACTTCATTTACTTCATAGTTTTCTAATAATAATTCTGTAATATCTTCTAATTGTTCATTGGAAATTTCTTCTTCATTAACTATTAATTCATCAATAGCATTATTAACTTCTTCTTGCTCTGATATAATTTCTTCTATAGGAGTTGGTTCTGGTGAAGGTTCTAAAATTTGTTCTTCTTCCACTTGCACTTCTTCTTGCTCTTCTACTACTGGTTCGTCAGTTGGTGTCACAACAGGTGTTGGATCTGGATCTGGCTGAACTGGATCAGGATCTTGAGTTTGAGTTGGACTAGGTTCTGGTGTAGGTGTAGGAGTTTCTGAAGGTGTTGGTGTAGGCTCTGGTGTAGGTGTAGGAGTTTCTGAAGGTGTTGGTGTAGGTGCAGGACCTCCAGTTGATTCATAAATATATCTTGTATACTGAGTGCCCCAGTTTAATCCAGTTACTGTTCCAACTCTCCATCCATTACAAATATATCCATCACCACAATGTCCAGTATGCCAAGATAATCTAAGCGATCCATCGTCTAAGTTGCCACCCCAAGCAGCATAAACATCTGCAGAACTTTGATTAATAGTACTATTTGGAGCAAAACCCATAGAGCCCATATTTGTATTAAAGTACCAATAAGAACCATTTTCTAATATTGTTTGATTAGACATTCCTGGTTGAATTGTAAATACCATTGCTCTTTTACCAGCAGCAAGAAGCATTAGGTTTGAATTGTCAGTTAACCCACCAGCATACATAATATAGTCTTGATCACAGGCAGTAGTTATGTTTGATAATAAATCATTTCCATCATATACTCCAGACCAACAGAGTGTCCAGCCGCCAGATTCAACTACAGACTTATCAACATTTTGTTGCGGTCCAGTTGGATAATAAGATGGCGGATCTTGAATAGAATTTGCAGGGGAATAAGAAAAGAACAATGCCAATAACAATGGTGTTAAAAGCATTGCTCTTATTTTTAATCTTTTATTTTTAACCTTTCTTCACTCCAAGGCAAGATATGCCTATATATATTATACTTTATTATTTAAAAATATATTATATTATGAGTTAAGAATTGCTGTTGGATCAATATCTTTTCCTGCTGACCAACGAATGTTGTCACGCATTTCAAAATGTAAGTGTGGGCCAGAAGAGTTTCCTGTGTTTCCACTTAGACCAATTTGTTGTCCCTTAGTTACCTTGTCTCCTGCTTTTACATCTAGTTTAGAAAGATGTGCATAGATTACCCATCCGCCTTCAACTTTTTGCACTGCTTGGGTTCCATATGATTTTCCCCAGTTTGCTGGTTCAATTTTTCCATCTGCAACTGCAATAACTGGAGTTCCTGTTTTAACTGCCATGTCGATCCCAGTATGATAACCTTTAGACCACATCTTACCTAATTTTTTGTAAGGTGTTGTAATTTTTCCATCTTTGATTGGTAATCCCATTATTATTTCTCCTTGTAAATATAAAAAAGAGGGTAGTTTTACCCACCCTCTTTAATTATATACTAGATTATTCCCAAGGATCTTTTTCAGTTGAAGTTGGTACTGACACTTCGTCCTTGGTTGCCCAAGGGTTTCCACCCTTTGCTGTTTTTGAGGTCAATGATACGCCTACGTCTGAAGCCTCAATTTCATAAGCATGACCATTTGTACCATCATTCTTTTTAAATTCATGGTATTTGATTTTGCCTGTGACGATAACTCTATCGCCTTTTTTAAGTGAGGAAGCCATATACTTACCTAGACTTCTCCATGCAGACACATTGTAATATGCTGTATCTGTATCTTTCCATCCGCCTTTTCCATCTGGAATGCGGTCTGAGCATGCAACACGAATATTTGTTACATTCTTATCTGCTCCAAAATCTTTTGATTCTGGATCTTTAACTAAATTACCTACAATTGTTGTAATTGCTGGCATATTTTTACCTCTCTCTGATTTTACTTGCTCGGATATTTTACATCTAAGATAGGGTCTAATGCAACCTTTGCTCCTAGATTTTCCAATGCACCCTTTACTTTATTTAAGTATTGTATGCATTGAAATCTTTCTGTGTCAGTGTAATGTCTCCACTGGCTCTCATAAAATTGTATCGTAAGAAAGGTCTTGTAGTCAACTATATCTATATTAAAATCTTTTGGTGCTTGAAAACTTCTTACTGCTTTTTTCATTAATGGTGTATACATATTATTGATCCATAACTATTCCAGACCATACATTAAACCAGTCTTCTTTTGTTTTATGAGAATTAAATTCTTTAGATATCTTTCCACCCTCAAAATAAACTCCACCCCATACGCCCCACTCTTGGTTACTGACTGCATAAGCAAGACACTGTCTTTGTGCTGGACATCTTATACATAATGAATCAACAAAGGAGGCTGTTTCTTTATTCTCCTCATACTTATCAAAGAATAAGTTTGTGTCCATATCAAGACATTGTGCATTTTCATCAAACTTGTACATGTGTTAGATACCTGTCTGGGATATTCCACACACCATAGTCCACCATGTTAAACGTATATTTAGTTTGCCATTTCCCATTTCTAAATATACCATTTTTTGTAAAGTATCCATCATCATCTGTATATAAGATAACTGTCCAATTATCCCATGCCATATCTGGATTTGACTTTACGATCTCTTCCATTTGTTCTATACTATCTATCCTCATTTAAAAAATCCTCATTCTCTAAGGTAGGAATATTTCCATTTAAATATATAAAAGTTAGGGTAGTAAGAAATAGTTGAAATATAACCATCAATATAAATCCAACTTGGGATGTTTCTATTCCATATAAAACTAATACTGTATTAAATGTAATAAAGGTTAGTATTATAAATAAGAATAGTGATCTATTTCCCCTACCGCCAAATACTGCAAGAGTCATAGATATTAAAAACAAGGCATAAAAAAAGAATACAATCATTGACCAGGTGTTGAGACTAATATCTAAAAATTCCAACTTCACACCCTTCTACTCCTTGTGCCTTTTGCACTAACTTTGATAAAGACTCTTTTGGTAAACTAAAAAATGCAAAATAGTTTACATACGATAGATTGTCAGCAATCCATGCCGCAGTTGCTTTTGAAAATGTAACTTTAAATCCTTTTTGCCTTAAGTAGTTTTCTGATGAATTGCAAAATGCTGCTGTAAAACTATTTATCTTATGTGGTCCAGCAGACCATACTTGTATTTCCTGATCATCATTTACGGCAGAAAGTGCAACACCCATAGCCCTCATAAAAATTTCATAGTCAGAGAAACTCTTCGTTCCCTCTACAACTATAATCATCTAAAATTCCTAACCATGTCTTGTACTTCTTTTGGCGTCATACCAAAGGTGTTTATTTCAATTACATCTTTACCATTTATAGAGTTATTTTGAATATCTCCACAGTATAATTTATTATTATACATCCAATAGCCTTTGTTGTCAATAGTTGTTATATCAACTAATTGTATATTATTTATCTTTTTTGCTTCTCTAATGTTATATATCCATATACAAAAACTTATAAAGGATGTAGTCAGTAAGATATAATAAATCGGGTTTGAGTACACTGATGATTATTTTTCTTTGAGTGAGTCTAGGATCTTTAGAAGGCTTACTGCCTCTTTTTTAGATGCTGAAAATACATCTACTGGTAAGGCATTGTCTGTATCTATTTCACCATCTGTTTTAATGCTTGCTGAATAGAAGGTGTTATCAAAAACCCAGTATGCTTTATTATTTACAATTGCAACATTAACACTTTGCTTGTCAATTATTTGTTCTATTTGAGAATTTTTTTTATTTACTTTGTTCATCTTTTGGCTCTTTAAGTTTGAATTCAATTGTAGCCTTGAGGAGAAGAAACTCATACTCAAGTTGGGAGCATTTTGAACGATAATACTGAAGCAGAGATTGTAAAACCTCAATATCTTTTTCATTACTCATCACTGACCTTTCGACTATTCTATTTTATCGGTTAAAGTCGTTTTTGTCAACATATTTTCTTAAAGAAAATGCTGAATCATACCACATTGGATCAGCAGATTTTTGTGATCTAATGTTCATGATTGCATTTCTTTTAGACTTAGCCCAAGCATATCCAGAATCTCCACCCCAAAGAAGCCAAGCGATTTTACCATTAGATGGTCTCTCTGAGTTATTCCAGTCTTTGCCTTGCTTGTCTACTTCGTGGCGTGAAAAGAAAGAATACATCCTTAATACTGTTCCTGGACTTAATTCTTTTCTATTTGCTAAATCTCTTGCACGTGCAACGCCCACTGCTGTACCGCCACGTCCAAACTTTCTTCTTAATTCTAATCCTCTGCGAGCATTTGATGCCATAGATTCTGTAGGTCTTAAATCTAAATCTTCTAAACTTCTTTTTGACATATCCATTTCATGATCTGGATTATCCATATCGTCTCTTACATCGCTTCCTACATTTACATACCCATCAGGAATTACTGCAAATCTACAAGCACCTTCTTCTTCGATTGGCATTTCTAATATTGCACATGCAACGGATGATTTATGTAATGCACAGTTGCCACATTTAACACCAATTTCTGCATTTTCATTATCTTCTCCATTTTCGTAGCCAACCCAAATTCCCTCTGCTTTATCAAGAGGTCCTGCCTCTTGTGCTAACTTTAATAAAGAGTCTGCAAGCATTTGTTCTGCATCAGACAATTGATCATATAGGGGCTTGCCTTCCCATTCTTCTGCCTTATTTACTTTTTTGCTGTCTGCTTCTGCTGCATATAATGCACGTTGTTGTTGTATAGCGGATGCTCTTGTTTGATGGCATCCATGAGCACCAGATGGTCCTACTACGGCATAGCCGCCCTTGCATCCTGGGCCATTTCTAATAATATCGTAAGGCATAGTTAAATTATATCATTATCTTCAAGATCTCTTTGACGCTTATATAATAAATTTTCAAGGAAGAATCTTTCTTCATCTGGTAGGGTATCCTTTACATTCATCACATGATCTAAGTCTTTAATCATAACCATTGGTACCCCATCTTTATCAAACATCATTTCTATATGGCCATCATTCCATAGTTTAAAGGCTAGTTCATTAATCATCTTAAAATGTTCATCAAAAAGTTCTGGCAATATTTCTTGACATTTAGGCGTTAGGCCATAGGTAAACTGATTACTTTTTTTGTCAAATCCTATTACTTCTAAAGCACCCATATCTATTAGTCTTTGAATAAGATCACTATATTCTTCTTCACTTACATCGTCTATCATACTAATCTATACCCCCCACTAAACCAGTTTTCTGACTTTGGTTTTATTTTATCTGGTAGAAAATCATCTGCGTTATCTTTATCTACTCCACCCCTAGACCAAGTGTGAATATCTACCTCTTTTATTCTGTTTCTTTCTGTATTTGATATAGCATTGTATACAGATCCACACATAGCATCTGCTAAGTCTTTAGACTTCTTTCTAGGGTGGTCTACTCTATTACCAATAATTCTAAGTTCTAATAGTTCTTCAAGCAATATATCAATATGGGGAGCATTAATTCTTTCCTCATAAAATAACATAGTTAAATCTTCATAGTGTTTCTTTGCTACAGATAGGGTATCAGTCTTTATTCCTACCTGTTTTAATTCCTGTTGAATATCGAATGATTGCCAACGATCAAATGTAACTAAACCTAAATTAAACCCTTGTCTTCTTAGATCGATAATCCAGTTTTTAACTTCACTAAGATCTACTGGGCCTTCACGCTTTGGTTCCCACCATGCAATTGCATCTACAACTACATGAGGAACTATCTGTTCATAGTTATTAAATGATTGAACATTTACCCATTTATCTACGTGAGCAATTGATACGGCACACTTGTCATGCTTCTG
>Ga0068876_10002283_pt1 | contig 14352 bp, 12 predicted proteins | sample NOAtaG_6_FD_66442 | JGI IMG/M metagenome (GOLD analysis project Ga0068876, IMG submission 66442) | Freshwater lake microbial communities from Lake Erie, under a cyanobacterial bloom - NOAA_Erie_Diel5S_2200h metaG | ecosystem: Environmental > Aquatic > Freshwater > Lake | place: USA: Ohio, Lake... | reverse complement strand
CACGTTGTGAATTGCTTTCATATTGTAACTTCGTTCTTATCAATCACAACATACACGCTTTTAACAATTAATCTTTAACTGTTGTGAATTGCTTTCATATTGTAACTTCGTTCTTATCAATCACAACGAATTTGTAACGCAAGTCGTTCCTCTGTGTGTTGTGAATTGCTTTCATATTGTAACTTCGTTCTTATCAATCACAACTAAAGGTTTATATATATTTATATTTCTGATGTTGTGAATTGCTTTCATATTGTAACTTCGTTCTTATCAATCACAACATCGCACCCGCCAACATAAGCGAAGTGCCGGTTGTGAATTGCTTTCATATTGTAACTTCGTTCTTATCAATCACAACAGTGCGGCTGGAACAGTAACACCAAACGTGTTGTGAATTGCTTTCATATTGTAACTTCGTTCTTATCAATCACAACAGAGGGGAACTCTAAAAATTGATAATCAACGACTTAAGAACGAAATTAGAACGAAAAAAATACGCCGATTTTCAGATCAGATGCTGAAGACGGCGTTTTTTTATGCGGTCAAAACAACTCCAACTGCTGGGGTGTATTGGGCTTTTGCTGCTCCTTCCGGGCGTAGAAAATTTCAATCATGCCAAACTGTTTGTCAGTTATCGTCATAATGCAGACATGGCCCTTTACCGGCAGCTTGCCCTTAACGCGACGAATGTGGACATCAGCATTTTCTCTACTCGCGCAATGGCGCACATAAATGGAAAATTGAAACATAGAAAAACCATCCTCCTGAAGCTCCTTCCGAAACTTCTGAGCGGCCTTCCGTTCCACTTTCGTGTCGGTAGGAAAATCAAATAACACCATTACCCACAAAATGCGATATTCATTTAAACGCATATTTTATCGAGGTGTAGCATTGGCGCTTGAATTTCGTTCATCGCGCCTCTTACCTGCTATTTCTTGCGATGAAATAACTCCATCAGTCAAAATAAATTTTAGTTCCGATTTTTTTATCCGGCCCGAATTCAGTTCCGTATATCTGTCGTAATAATTGATTCAGAAGATACATCCTCTCTTGCATGGTTAAACTCGCGTAGTAGACAATTTTAGCAGCATGCTCCTCTTCAAACGACTTGTAAAAAGTAATCTTCCGGCTTTCGTAAAAACCTAGCGGTTCATTGACATGCTGCTCATCCTTATCGTCTGCCATACTCAAATTTAGTTCAATTTTATTGAAATTCCGGATAGATGATTTTTCTACTTTCACCCGAGTAACAGCGTGCCAGCGATGCTGTGGTGCGCTGCAATCCCACCATAAGTGGACTTCGCTCTCCGTCCATCATCACGTCTATCACGGGAATACTTAACAGCTCTGCTTTAATTTCTTTAGTTAGCTCGAAATAATCAATACCCGACATCATCAGCTCCCGCACTTTCCAATCGACAAATGGACGAAACGGCTCCATGATGTCATCTGCCAAACAATACGCGTTGTATTTGCTGCGATGATGTATACCTAACACGGGTAATAAGCCGGAAGAAACCAAACCGCGTGCCACGATGGCTCTCAGAATGGCGTAACCATAATTCAATAAATTGTTTGGTGGTAATCCGAAGCGGTCGCGCGTAAATTCTAATTCGGCAGGAAAAATAGATTTCCAATAATACGCTGCTGCTCGCGCTTCGAAATTATCAGGATCACCGGAGCGCACCGATTTTACCCAGTACATCATATTATCGGTATCTATACCAATTCGACGCAGAACCACAGCCTGATTAGTTATTTTAGCTTGCACTGTTTGTTGCCACAGGTTCTTACGCAAAGGCTGCGTTGCTTCCAATTGCCAACGTAAGCGTTCCGTATATTCCGTATGACCCGAAAGCGGCAGCAACAAACCCGACGGATGCCTTTTTTCATCGCAAGAAATTACGGCCACATTATTTTCCAGTAAAGCTGCGATCACAGCTTGCGTGATGGTAATTTGTTGATGATCCAAAACCACGATGCCGATATCCTCAATTGGGATAGATTTCACCGCATCACTTTTCAGATGTTTGGGTAAATCGCTTTTCTCTACTTCGGGTAATTTGACAACTAATTGAGCCTGTGAAAGACTGATGTATGCCGGATTTCCGAAGTAGAGCGTACGTTTGATCATGTCAAGCTGATTTTAGCCAGTGGCAGGCGACGAAGTTTTCCCGGTCGTTAAACCAGTCTAAAACTTCTTGATGTGTTGGACCAAGCGACGGCTGAATAAATTGTTGAAAGCTCGAGAATGCCCAATCTGCAGGAGCATTTACAAGGTGCGCCTCAACAGGATTGTTATGAATATAGAGTACTAAATTTTTCAAATAAGTTTCGTCCGTAATTTCTTTTCGTTTAAAGTTTTTCATGAAAAGACTTCCTCGTCGTCCTTGCTGTTTGTTAAAGGCTAAGGTGTAACTGCTAAATAAGTTGCTCCATTGTTTGCTGAGGAATCGTTCCAGCCCTTCGGGGGTTTTTAAGATTTCCAAAGTTTGAAACTTTGGTAATCTTTGTAAAAACCCCTCAGGATCTTCCTTCCTCCAGATCTCAAGAAGACCAATAATTGTATCAGCATCTTTTGTCCGAATCAGAAAATGAAAATGATTCGGCATTAGGCAAAAGCAATACGTATCAACAAAAGGTTCTACGAAACGATTATATCGTCTCAAGAAGTAGGCGTAATTTTCCTGAGAAACAAACAAACGCTCGAAGCCGTTAGCACGATTGAAGATGTGGTAGTAGGTGTTGGGGAGCATTAGATTTTATGAAATTCTACCAATTCTATCAATTTTCAACCTCTGACAACAATCCTTAATCATTATACCCTCCACTGTTCTTTCCATCTTGTTTAGAGCTGAAAATTCAACTTTGTTAACTATTGGTGTTGCGATATTTTGAGCAACAAAGAAAATCTGCGAGCCACTGAAACTCACGACCTTATACACATAATTTATCTCTCCAGGATTTCGTGTATTGTCGTCTCCGTCAATCTCATCCACAGGGATTGTCACCAAATCGTTAGGGGATAAATAGAACAACAATTTATCACCATTATCGCTTGTTTCAGGCACTGCCGTCAAGCCTTGTTTGAAACGCTCAATCACTACATTCAATGCCATTGTCTCAAACTTTCGCTTACCTGCCGAATCAACGTAAATCGCAAAAAACAAATTAGTTCCCTTGGCAGCTTCAACAAATTTTGATCGCTTGTTACCTTTTTGTCCTACAGTAAATTTATTCCCCTTAGGTTCATATGTCCGCACTTTATAAATAGGTTGGTGAAACTTCCCATCATTCAACTGAACGATGTTTTTATTCATCTCCTCTATGCCTTCAGGCGCGAATGCCATCTGGTGGGGAGGAATTTCCTTCCCTTTCTCGTCCAACCTACCAGAATATTGGCTTAAGTGCTTATGAAGTATTTTCTGAATTCCGGTATCGGTAATAGATTCAATCGATTTGGGATCGAAAGTTTCATTCAATGAGGATCTTGTCGCTACATTATCTTGTTCAAAATAATAAATCTCGATTTTAGATATGTCCTTGTTTTGAAATTTATTGTCTGCCTCTTTAAAAAGCTTGAGAATTTTATTCTTATCCAGTCCATCCTCCAACATTCGCTTAATTTCCTGTTTGAGCTTCTTGTTAACTATATTCACGTAATCATCAATAGCATTGTTTATTGAGACTATTTTCTTTTTTCTAATACTTATGATACTCGAAACCGTATCCTTGTGCAACGGCTTTCTGATCGCCCAGTTTGTCCCAAGTTGCTCGACCCATTGCTTTTCCTTCTTGCCGGCAGCTACTACCCATTTTTGATAACTATTCGTAGCCTTATTAACGACTCTAAGGTTCTGCTTGAAACTGACAATGATCTGCTCTAGCTTCGACTTTGCATCAACCGTAAAACTATCCCATGGCTTTAGGAATTCTCGAGGCACTTCGCGGTTAATTACTTGGCCGGTTTCGGCATTGTTATAAGATACTCTCTCAAAACGCCTGAGTTTTCTATTTAAATCAAAACGTACAGATGACTTTGCATGCTTGTTATTTAGAAGATTAACATGATCTCGAGTTGCACAAGCTATGACCAAAGCATCCATTGCATGGTGTCGATGATCTATACGCTTCTTTGAAAATCCCTTTGAGAGTTCAAGCGGGACAGTTGGCAAAAACTTCTGATGTCTTTCATTCCAAACTGTAAATTGTGCAGTTCCCGTCAATTTGTTGAGACGTTCAAATCGTGGCAAGATCAAATCATTCCATACGTCATTCAATCCCCAATCCCTTTTAAGCTCATCAGTAATTCTACCGTTTCCTGGGATTACATTTTTTGAATTAACTCCATCATCTTTATCATCTGATCTGACAATGTTCGATAATATAGACGTAATGTATTTGCTTATATATCGAGTATCATTTAATTGTCGTTCAATCATCGCTTCCGGAATATCTTCCAGCAATAGTTTACTTTTCTTCGCCCGATTTTTAGCATAATGCCTTGTCAAGAAGTCTTTGTAGGCATCGACTTCAAATATTTTGACCTTTCGCCCAAAACCAATCTCAACAATCTGTCCATGAAATTTTGTTACGAATTCAAGACCAAGACAATTGTCCTTGAGCTTATTAACTGCCGCCTCGCAAATGATCTTATTACTTAAACTGTCATCAAAATAACGGCTTTGTGGAATGATATGCTCAATTTCGTATTCCGGTGTAAATAGTTTATTTAATGGGATAACTTCACCAGTATACGGCGAACGATACTTCTGCTCCAGCCACAATTTGTATTTCCTGAGGTCGGATGCCGATGGCTGAGGTGTTTTCAAAATCTTGATAATATCTTCCTCAATTTCGAGCTCAGAATTCAACACACCATCTTCGTAAATCTTTAATATCTCTTGCTGCACCGGCGAATAGGGACGCACATTTTGTACCTCGGAGTCATGCGCCATTTCAGCCAACAAATATTTGATACGATGGTTGGTATTCTCATTTTGGGTGATTTGTATCGTCATGTTCTTGCGCTGCTCTGAAGTACTTTTCATCTCTCTTCCCAGCTCCACATGAATTTCATCAAAAAAGGATCCACTTCCATTTCCATAATGGTTCCAGATATCATTAACCACTCGTAACGTTTCAGTCACAACTTGTTCAACTATAGGATTTCTCAATGAATGTTGCTTGAAATCATCAATAAATTCTTTTAACTCATCTGATGATTTCCACTTAACAATTTCAGAAGCCTCTGAATGTCTATCATATACTACATATTGTGCTAACCAAAGCGGCAAACGTTGGAAATCTGCTTCACTGGACAGTAGAATAGTCTTATCTCGTACGCGTTCCTTGATACTTGGATCGTATTCCCCAGTAATAATTTTTAGAATTCTATCCTTGGTTGCATCGTCCATCGCTTCCCAACTCCAGTATTTCCCGCAACGAAGCAGTGGCAATAATCTTTTAATTGCCTTTTCTGAAAACGCACCGTAGTCGCTCTTGAATGGAGGAGTTCGCTTAAATACTTCAATAAATTGTTCTGTATCCAATTGATGCTTGTTCGCAAAACTCTTCAATGCTTGTTCAAATTGCTTTTTGTCGGTAACAGAGTATATGATGTGCCACAACCTCATCTCTACTTCCTTTGTAAGAAAATCTGAATAGTCAATACCTATCTTGGTAAGTCGAGAAATAATAAGATTTCTAGTTTCATTGCAAGGATATTTCTTATCCTCAACATAGTTCCACCTGTACTTTTCGGCTTCAGCAGATAATGCTTTCCCTTTCATGCCTCTTTTTTCAAGAAAAAATCTGAAAATCGCCTTTTGATCTACCTCCTTTTTGTCATTTAAGAACTCAAACAAAGATTCGTAATCGCTAGTATTCGATAGAAAATCATTGGTCACATTAATCTCGTCTTGGTCATAAATGGCAAGATTATATATCCATTGCCAAATTCTGAATTCCTGGTAATAAGGATTCGACTTATGAATTGCCTTCAAGTGTTGCTTAAGAACTTGACCCTCGTCATTCTTGAATAGCCGGAACTCGAGTGAACAATTGCTGATTGTTCCTTTCTGACTGCGAAGTGGTCTTTGATAAAATATGATGTCATTTATAAGCAGATGCAAAAAATCTTTCCCTGCTAGTTGATGCTGATGTACATCGTTGTTTCTATATAACTCACGAACACATTCATTATAGACATCTTCATCCCGTAACACAGGATGAAACTCTATTTGTTTTTTAAGTATTGCGTTCAGTTCATCCTTGTAATATTTTCTTTCAATTGTTCTTACGAGCTTTCCCTTAATCTTCTGTTTGGGATCACATAGCAATGATTCATATATATATGTGCCTACCGTTTTGCCACTTTTCTCAATATCTGCCTCTGTCTTCTTTTTCAACAATGTCCAGTCATCCTCACTAGGTGCTCGAAAACTCCTTCTTTCCAGTCCATCTCTATCTAGCTTAACCGTGCCATCGTCATTAAGCTCCGTAGTTACAATAAAATCCTTGGTCTTACCTTTCCAATCAAACAATGGAACTTTACTGGAACGCTTGTAAACCCATCCATTCTCAAGTGTAAGTGCATACCACATATCTGTTTTGTTCTTCGCAGTCTCCAACGTGCTAACCTCAACAACTTTGAGTGTGTGATATTCAACTAACTTGTTTGAAATTTCTTCATCTTCTTCACCTCTTAGTTGGTAATAACCTCGCTTTTGGTTGAAATTTAAGAGTATCCACGCAAGTTCTTCTTTTTCAATTCTATCAGTCAATGCCTTTTTTCTGAGAAAGTAGATAGTCCAATCAAACGGAATAAGTCGTGGTTGACCCTTTATACCAACCAATACATCCGGATTTGTTTTTCTAAAATCTTCAAGCATTGATTCAAATGAACTCTTGAATAAAAAGTCATAGTTGACCTTACCTGTCAAATCACTTACTGATGTTTGATACGCTAGTTTTGGCTCTGTATTAACCGTAAACTGCCCTAAACGCTTTTGGAAATCAATTTGCTTTTGATAATGATGTGGTAAAAAACCCAAGTTGTTAAGGACACGATGTAATCTTTCTCTTCGTAATAAGTGCCTTTGTCTTAGTTTTCTTGCACTCCGCAACCGTGTTCTTTCCGCAGTTTGGGAAATCGAATTTCCCTTCCCAAAGTCACCAATAATATCCTGGCCCATAGGTATGACGCGCGTTCCCATACCTAAAATACTGCCTTGTTTATTCTCGAAATTTTGTTCTATCAACGCCCAACCAATCGAGTTAGTTCCCAAATCCAATCCTAAAATTTTTTTCATAGCTATTGACTTTTAACTTTTATTCCATTTACTTTGCCTCACAATATGAAGCAATTCACAATAAGGATTATTCCGTTGTGAAAACATTTAAGCCGCCTCGTCTTCCAATACGGGGCATTTTTTTTGCCCGTACGTTTCACGATGGAACTGACCACCGGATCAATATTAATCGCGATTAAGAATTGCACTTACAGCATTTTTCACGCTTCAATATAGTCCACGAAACAATACGAGGCAATGCGGCATTATACGTAGTCGTGTCCATTCCTACTCAAAATCAGAACGTTACAACTTTTCAACATCCGAGATTCAGGTTGTACAGACTTCTGCTCAAGCAAAAAGCCGTGAAAAATCACGGCTTTTTTACGGGAAAAATCACGCTAGTCTCGCAAGATTTCCAAAGTTTGAAACTTTGGAAATCTTGCGAATCTTGCGCTACTTCTTCGGATCCACCGCTTCCGGTGCGGGGTTTGGCTGTGGACCTTGAATAGCTCCGCTTACTATCGCACCATCCTTGTACGTTATCGTGCCGATCTTCTTGCCGCTTTCTGCAGTTTCTGTCCAAGAGCCGGTGCGCTTGCCCTCCTTGAAGTTGCCGGTTAAATACACTTTACCGCTTTCGTAAAACTCGGTGTACTTGCCTTGTAATTTTCCCTTCACGTAAAAGCTTTTCACCTTTACTTTGCCACTTTCAAAGTACTCCACAAAATCGCCTTCCATCTCATTATTTACATAATTTACTTCGCTGGCTTTATTTCCATTTTTATAATATCCGGTTTGCTTGCCTTGCAACATACCGTTTACATATACGGATTCCGTATTCAAAGCGCCTTCAATATAATACCACTTCGCTACACCATGACGCACGCCATTAACGTAGGAGCCTTCTTCCTGTAATTTGCCGTTGCTGTTATACAGCTTGCGACTGCCATGCAATTTGCCGTGGTTGTAATTTTCCTCCGACTTCAACTTACCGCCGGTGAAATACGTTTTACGCGCGCCATGCAGCGTATCATTCAAGTAATACTCTTCACGAAAAATAAATCCTGAACGATCTACAGCTAAGGCCACTCCATTCTTCTTCCCATCCTTATACGTCTCCAACATGTTCATGATGTTTCCTCCTGCAGGATAACTAATCCAAACACCATCTTTCTTTCCGTCGATGTACATTCCTTTTACATCATAGATTCCTTCGCGTTCAATCCAAAATCCAATCTTCACTCCGGCCGGGGTAGTAAAATTCGTGTCCTTAGAAGTTGGACGCAAAGGCTGCCCGAATAATTGAACTGTAGCCGCCAAAGCAATAATCACAAGTACATTTTTCATAATCGTATTACATTATATGTTTAGAACATCTATTTACTTTACCACGTCACTGCAATTTTACCCACAGAACGTCCACTTTCCAAATATTCGTGCGCTTCCGACAGTTGCGTGTAATTAAACACTTTCCCATCGGGCACTTTCACTGCGCCGCTATCAACCGCTTGTGTTACTTGCAGTAAACACTCCTGCAACAATGAAGGTTGTCGATCAGCAATGCGCAACATGTTAATTCCTGCCATCGTTTTGGATGGGATCAGCAATTGCACAGGATTGTAAAAACCGAAGCCAAAGCCGAGTTTGTATTTGCCCCACCATCCTTTCAGCAACAACCGATCGGCAGCTCCGTATCCTGCGATACGTCCACCCGGCGCAATTATTTTAAATAATTCTTTAAATGTCTTTCCTCCTATATTGTCAAAAGCAATATCAATTTTTTTATTCTTGTTCGCTGCTACAATTAATTCGCCTAATTTTCCTGCCTCACGAATAACAACATCATCAGCACCTAGCGCTTTTACATAATCGATCTTCGACGGAGCACCCACAACACCGATTACACGCGCTCCGCGATGCTTCAGCAACTGCACCAACAAACTTCCCACTCCGCCCGCAGCAGCCATCACCACTGCTACATCACCTTTACGTATCGGAAAAGTTTCATACGCCGCAAACCAAGCCGTACAGCCTTGCGTAGCACAAGCCAGTGCGGTTACAACATCCCACTGTTCCGGAATTTTAACGACAGCCTGTTCTGTAGTCTTGACCATACGAGCATAACTCCCGAAACGAGAGAATGCCGTTACACGATCGCCCATTTTAACCGCGGTTACTTTGCTCCCAACTTGCACAATGCTACCTACACATTCGTAACCCAAAACACAGGGCAATGGGGGCGCATCACCATACAAACCTTGTCGTGCCATGACGTCCGCAAAATTCAACCCGAATGCTTCAGACGCAATTACTACATCATAATCTCCGCACAAAGGTTTCTCAAGTTCCTTTAACACGAATGATTCCTTCGCATTACCAAACTTTTGCAATACAAAACCTTCGTTCCGATTAGCGCTCATATACCACTTCCAGTTTTGTCGAATTACGAAGATCATCGGGTGATACACACTGCTCTGACGCCGGTATAGTTCCATTGTACACCTTCTTCAAAGCGTTCGACAAACTATCCGACTCGAACTTCCATTGTGCAAAAGTTCGGCGTTCGCACAGTTCTGCATTAATTGAACCTTGATACACTTTATACACCATCTCAGAGCTGTAAAATCCCTGATCGCCCCAGGAGAAATACGGATCACCGGGTTTCCGTCTGATTTCTTTTAATGCTTTTTTTAATTTTTCCAAACGACGCGCATTCATTTCTACATTATGATTTTTAAATCGAGCCAATGCCACCTGCTTTCCTTCTCCGGCTGCAACCCACTCACGAAGCGGTGTAATACGAACCGAATCCGTAACATCTATTACCACATACATGCCATCTTTCGCACGTAAAAAAATCATCCCGCAATGATTATACTTCGATCCGGACATAGCACCTAAACTTTTCGCAATAGGATGGTTTAAATTCTGAAATACAATATCGCCGTCAAAAACAGTCGGCAACGTGATCATGTGTATGGTATCCTCACTGCGGAGATTCTTCATAGAATCGTTTTCTTTCAACGATTCCAATAATGCTTCCCCGGCCTGTTTAGCAGAGTCGGCCTCTTGTTGAGGATCACGTTCATTACTGCAAGCTGCGAGTAAAAAAAGCAGTGGAATTAAAAATCTTAAAGCCATTTTTTTCGTCTGAAATATATTAACAAGGCCACGGCGATTACCACCATAATGCCCCAAATCACATAGTATCCGTTCATGGTGTGTAATTCGGGCATATGATCAAAGTTCATTCCGTAAACTCCCACAATAAAAGTCAACGGCACGAATATGGTGGTGATGATTGTAAGCGTCTTCATCACAATATTCATCTTATTACTAACGCTGGACATGTACAAGTCCATCATGCCGGACAAAATATCACGATACGTTTCTACCGAATCTATGACACGAATGACGTGATCATACGCATCACGCAAATACACTTGTGTAGGATTGGTAATCAACTTCGATTCACTCTTCTGCAAGTTACTCACCAATTCACGCATAGGCCAAAAGGCTTTGCGCAAATAAATAGTTTGCCGTTTCATGTAGTGCAACGTGCGCATAGTGCTTTGTTGGGGATGATCCACTAAGTGATCTTCCATTTCCTCAATCTCATCTCCCAAATGTTCCAACACCGTGAAGTAATGATCGATCACCGCATCAATTAAAGCGTACATCAAATAGTCGGCTCCGCACTTCCGCACACGACCTTTACCTAAACGAATGCGACTGCGAATAATATCGAACACATCACCTCCATCCGCTTCCTGAAAAGTAAGGACCGTATTACGATTTAATAAAATAATACTCAACTGCTCGCTCACAAAAATATCTTCTCCACGTTTCTCGCATTCTTCTTCGTAAATCATTTTCATGATAGAGATCACGTAATGATCGTAATCTTCGAACTTCGGTCGTTGATGAGTGTTCACCAAATCTTCCATCGTAAGCGGGTGGATGTCGAACATCAAACAAATCCTTTCAACAATGCTCACATCATGTACACCATCCACATTAATCCACTTCACCATTCCATTGCGTACGTTCAATAAAGCTTCATCTAAATTGGTGTACGACTGTTCAGAAAAATCATGTTCGTTATACTCCAATACCGTTACGGTAACCGGTGCGTTAGTATCACGACCCACGTACATGAGCGTACCCGGAGGAATTCCTGTCTTTTCTGAAACGGGTTCTATCATCTTATTCGCTTTCTGATTCGTCTTCTTGTTCTGTGCGCCCTTGCACAACAATTACAATTTCACCTTTCACGGTCTTTGATGTGAAATGTTTATGTGCTTCTTCTACGGTGCCTCTGAAATTCTCTTCGAACATTTTCGTCAATTCGCGCGACACACACACACGTCGTTCTTTGCCCCAATGTTCACCGGCTTCTTCCAAAAATTTCACTAAACGATAGGGCGATTCGTAAAACACCATCGTTCTGGTTTCGTTTGCCAAATTTTTAAAACGTGTCTGTCGACCTTTCTTTTGGGGCATGAATCCAAGAAAAACAAATTGATCACACGGCAAACCACTTTGTACCAATGCAGGTACAAATGCAGTCGGCCCGGGCAAACAGTCGACTTCAATGCCTTGTTTTATACATTCGCGCACCAATAAAAAACCCGGATCCGAAATACCCGGAGTACCTGCATCACTGATTAGCGCAATCGTTTCACCGGCCTGAATGCGTGAAGCAATCCAGTCCACGGTTTTATGCTCGTTGTGCTGATGATGCGCCAACAATGGTTTCTTAATTTCGTAATGACTTAACAGCTTTGCCGAAACGCGTGTATCCTCAGCCAATATCGCATCTGATTCCTTTAATATGCGCAAAGCACGAAGCGTAATGTCTTCGAGATTGCCAATTGGTGTCGGAATGATGTACAACTTTCCCATGTGCTTAACGATTATCTATCCAATCGGTGAAATCGCGAATTAACCGGAACAAATCTTCAAATTTGGTAAGCGGCAAAGTTTCCCGCTGATCGCACGTATCGTGATATGCTTTAATTCCGCCCATCGTATAGATGTAAAAACAAGTCACGTCTTTCTCGGTAAAGAAATAATGATCGCTGATTGCTGCTTTCCCTCGGGATTTGATATTCGGCAAATAGCTGCCTTGCGCGTTCAGTCGTTGTAATTCCTTAAACTCCATCGGGAATAATGTGGCATTTACCACCGTAATTCCTTCATCGCCGGTACCGAGTATATCCATATTTAACAGGAACCGAATCTTTGATAAGTCAATAATCGGATGTTCTACAAAATACTTCGACCCGATCAATCCAACTTCTTCCGCACCAAATGCCACAAATAAAATGCTGTATTTCGGACGATGCTCTGCCTTACTGTAATGCTGCGCCAAATTCAACAACATGGCAACACCACTGGCATTATCATTGGCTCCGGGGAAATATACCTTTTGCCCCATTCGACCCAAATGATCGTAATGCGCGGTAAACACAATAAACGAATCAGGGCGCTGCGACCCTTTAATTAATCCCAACACATTGTGTGAAGTATAATTGCGAATAAACTTGGCCTGAACGTTTAAGGCGATTTCCGAAACGTCCTTCCATTCCGATTCAATTTCAATAATCGGCACTCCGCTTTGGTACATGGAAAAATCCCAGGGGGTCAATTTCGAGCAATGATCGGAGCCGTCAATAGGATTCATCCGCACCGGAACCAACAAGCCTTTTACGCCTTTCGGATATTTGATGTAATTCAACAGCATGGTGCGCTGTTCTTTGTTGCGCACGCCCGATGTATCTACCATCACAAAATGTTTCTTGTGTGAGGTCGCATTGAATTGTTGCCAACGTTGAGGATTGGAAACTACAGCAGAGTCGAGTTTCACCACTTCAAATTTCCCTTTCACCGAAGGTGATGCGCTGCGTACGAGATAATGTTCTCCCGGATCAGATTTCACCGCAGGTTTATCTTTCCAGAAAAAAGTGACTTCTACTTTTCCCGGAAAGGTGTTAACCGGAAAATTAAACGGCTGCAAATAAGAACCATTATTCAGCGCAGGCTGAATGCCCATCTTTTTAAATTCACCCGCAATGTAGTCCGCTGCAATACGATCTCCATTGTTGACATATCCGCGACCGTGCATGGAAGGGGAAGCCAGTGTATCAATAACTTTTCGCGCATAAGTGATGTCCTGCGCGCGCAGAAAATTTGAACCAATAACCAGTACCAACAGAGCGACAATACGCATGAATCAGAATCTATTTTTTACGATGGTGTACAAGGTTTGTACCTCATCGGATTGCTTGTTCCAGTTGTACGTGCCGGAAAGCATGTCTAAAAATGCGAGCGCTTCATCTTTGGATGCGCAAGCTGAAAGTTGTGTAATGCATTCTTCATACGCCGATTGATCTTGTTTAAACAACAAGCGCGTAAACATAATGCGTTCATTAAGTCCGATGGCCTTCTTAAAATCAGGTCGTACTGATGATGGTGTTGCAGGTTTTTGCTGTTCCTGCTCCGCCGGTGTTTTCTGGACAACGGACTCCGGTTCTTTATTCACAGGCTGAACAACAGGTTCCGGTTCCGAAACTACAACTTGCTCTTCTACGATTGGAACAACAGGCTCAGGCACAGTAACATTTTCTTCAGGCATTGTCAATACAGGAGGTTCAACTACGGGAGCAACCGGAGCAACGGGCGTCACTTTAACTTCTTGTTGCACCGAGGGCTGCGGGATCGGTACTATCACGTTCTCTTCTTCTTCAGGCAATGTATTCAGGTAAGCGAAAACCACCGACTTGCGATACAACTGCTCGATCTGATGGATGATCAGATCTAATTCTGCCTGAGAAATATCTTTTCTGAATCCGATTCTGTCCGATGAAGCTTTAATTCCATCGATTAATGCCGCAATGTCTTTACGAATTAAATTTTTATTGGTTTTCTGCATACTTCGGAATAACGGAAACCGTTGTTTTTGGTTAGTTTTGCCGTGACGAATTTGTATCTTCAAATGTACGTCATTTCATAAATGTTTAGGAGGCTGTAAGCACATGTTTCTGGAGAATACTTA
>Ga0068876_10002281_pt1 | contig 14359 bp, 37 predicted proteins | sample NOAtaG_6_FD_66442 | JGI IMG/M metagenome (GOLD analysis project Ga0068876, IMG submission 66442) | Freshwater lake microbial communities from Lake Erie, under a cyanobacterial bloom - NOAA_Erie_Diel5S_2200h metaG | ecosystem: Environmental > Aquatic > Freshwater > Lake | place: USA: Ohio, Lake... | reverse complement strand
CTTGTGATCTGGGCTGACGCACACTCAGACTCAACAGGGTGGACAGGCAAACGTGAGTTCCATGAAGAAGGCGAATACTTAGTTCACAGTATCGGCTGGCTGATACCAACCAATGACGGTGGGAAAGACGGACACGTTACTCTGTGCCAGTCGTACACGCCTGACGAGGACGTTGACCATGTGTTGTTCATCCCTCAAGGTATGGTCAGGAAAATTTCCAAAATTTTTTCTGCTGAAAACTTGATCTCTGACACACCCTCTGTATAAAGTACGTTCAAACGTACAACAAGAGAGGGGAACCCGATGGGGATTCACCGTTACCGTATCCACAAACCTGAACATGGTGGTCAAGACTGGCTAGATGTTCGGTTCCGAGATGAGAATGGGAACAAACGTGTTTCGGCTTCAGCCGTTGCAGCGATCTACGGATTGCATCCGTTTGTGCCGAAAGATAAATACGCAGCCGAACTGTTAGGCGACGTAGCACCATCACCTATCCCGCCGAACCCTGCGATGGAACGAGGCAACAGGCTAGAGCCGTTCGTTATGGAATGGGCAGCCGACAAGATGGGGATACCGTTCACCACACCAGAAGAAATGTTTTGTGCGGACACCGATGGCGGTGCGAAGATGGTCGCCACGTTGGATGGCTTCTATGAGAAGGACGCTGAACGGAAAGTGTTGGAAATCAAAACCACTACCCGTCAGTGGGAAGGTGAGTTGCCTGACTATTGGCGTATCCAAGGAATCCAGCAGGCTATCTGTGCTGACGTAAATGTGATTACTTGGGCAATCTTTGACCCGTCAATGATTCTTCACTTACATGATCAGGTCATAAGTCAGGAAGAAATAGATGAACACATCGCAGCGGTTGAGGCGTGGCTGAACGCTATCGAATTAGGTATCACCCCTGATGGTGTGCGTTGGTCGTATGAAACTATTCAGACGCGCTACTCGCAGCCTGTCGCACAGGTTGTGGATCTTCCTGAAACTACTGCTGATTTATTCAAGAAGTTACGTCATGTGCGTACAGAACTTGCATCATACAAACAGTTAGAAGATGAGTTGAAAGCGGAGATTTGTGACTTGATCGGTAACGCTGATACCGCTACTATCAATGGTGTAACTGTTGCTACATGGAAGGGACAACGAAGGGAAAGCCTTGACATCAAGGCGTTCAAAGCGGCACACCCAGACATCGCACGACAGTTCAGTAAAACAACAACAACAAGAACCTTCCTAATCAAAGGGGAAAAATAATGGAAAAGAAAACAATCGGACTGCAAGATGTCCTCACTAACTATGCAGTACCAGAACCATCAATAGTCGGGAAACTACGCAAATCAGGGATTGACCTTGACTATGTAGGTCACGCAGAAATCACACGCATACTTATCGAGATTGACCCGATGTGGTCATGGGAACCAGCATCGTTCATTGACGGTGTACCAGCAATCCATTTCCATGACGCTCTAGTACCACGCAAAGGGCAAGACCCAATGCCTGTCCGTATGGCTTCTATGTGGGGGACACTTCACCTTCTTGGTGCTAGTCGTGTCGCTGTAGGTTCATGTGAAGCACACAAACCTGATCTTCATAAAGAACTTGTATCAGACTTTCTGCGTAATGCCGCTATGCGTTTTGGTATTGCATTGTCATTATGGTCAAAACAGGAATGGGAAGAAACAACAGAAACACCCGTTGCTTCTAAACCAGTATCAAAGCCTGCACCTAAAACACCATCACAGTTCGAAGAACCAAAAGTACAAACAGAATCAGATGGGACACTCTCATCAGATCAAGTGTCACAGTTCTTCATTGCTTGCGCCACCAAAAAGATTGACCCTAAAAAGGTAGCCAGTCTCGCAGGGGTGCAAGACCTTGACAACATCAAAGCAACCGACCTCGCTCGTCTGCGTGTCGCGTTCAAGGAGTTGCAAAAGAGTAATGGCTAGACCAAAAGAAATACCAGGGGACATTATGCGTATCACCATTACATTGTCTGTAGATACACATAAACAATTACAAAAAAAATCAAACGAACAGAAAAAAAGTATTGCTTCTTTGATTCGAGAATCACTTGGAGAAGAAAGAATTTAACAATGCCAAATAAAAGAACAGTAGACCCGACAGGGGAACAAGCATCATGCCGCATCATCGGCTTGCGTGTAACAGAGAAACAGTTGTTTCAAATCGCACAAATCTGTGAAGCGAAACAAATTAAGCGTTCTCGTTTGTTCCGTGAAATGTTGCAGAACGAATGGGACAAAGTTAATGCAGAAAATGAATGAGGAGTTCTGCCCTGATTGGGAGAACGCCGCACACATGATCGCTTTACTGTTGTTCATGTTCGCTGTGGGTGGGGAGGCTGACGTTGAAGAAATTTCTACAGCGTTGGACTGCCCCCCACACGAGATGGTGAACCGCAGTATCGCGTGGATACTGGAAATTGTTGAAGGGGTGAAACCAAATGATAACTAACTGTCAATGTGGTTGTGGTTGCGGTATCGCTTTGTTTATTTCGGAGCGTGTCGAACCGTACATTTGTTTGGATTGCGCGCCTCATTTCAAAGGGGACAGTAATGACTGAATATGTTATGCAATACCTAGCAGAACCTAACTTTCGGTGGTCTAAAGAATGGGAAGAAACAGCACAGTTACTTGCCAAGATTGAAGCAGAACAGCAGGGTATGGATGTTAAAGAAACAAAATTCATTTACCGTGATGGTGTTCTAGAAACTTTTGGTTATGCAATAGTTGTGGGAGAAATGCGTAATGACTGAGTTGAAACCGTTGAAGCATGGGCGACAGAAGTATTACCGCGATAAGTGCCGCTGTGATAAGTGTGTCCGTAGTTGGGAAAACTTTAATCTGAAACGTAACGCTAAGAAGAAGGAAACTCGTGCGGCTATCAAGGCTAGGAAGTTGGACGCTGCTCCGCTTCTTGCGTTGATGTATGAGCAGGTTGATAAACATTCTTCGCTTGGTCGCAAGATGCGGTATTGGCGGGCGAATGGGGTTGATCCTTATACGGCTGACAAGGTGTGTTGCGAGTTGGGGTATCACCCGTTTGAGGTGTTCGGGGATGCTTGGTGGCGAGGAGCGTTCGATGAATAAAGAAGAAATGCACGACTATTACGGTCAACCAGACGAAGGTGGTTTTATACGCTTGCATAGTTATGACTTACAACAGTTAGTGAGAAACGGTAATGCTTCTTACAACATGCTGTCTGACATCAACAAGTTAGGTAAGGCTTTGATGGAGATGGAGCGTGACCGTGACCGTTGGCGTACTGTCGCCAAGATGATGATTGCACAAGTAGACCCTGAAAGCCCTGCGTGGGCTGAGTATTGGAAGGTACAACGTGGAGAACAATAAAGAAGAAAAGAAAAAAGAGAAGTCTGTTGCCGACATTTTCGGTGAGGTTGTGGATTATGTGAATGATCCGAACAATAAGGATGTTTCTGATTACTACAATCGGAAAGGTAGCGGGGGGTTTACAGGTGACTGATGACATTGTGACCCGACTACGGGAAGGTAAAAGTATTTTTTTGTTTGACATCATGTACGAAGCCGCTGATGAGATTGAACGCCTACGGGCAGACCGTGACAGGTGGGCGAAGTGGGGAGAACATGTTTTCCTTTGTCCCAATAAAGGAATAAATCCATGTCGTGATTGTGTAAGTCCTGCAACTGCTGACGCTATGACTCGTGTTGATAGAGGTGGTAGGTGGTATGACTGAGTGTGTGAACTGTCACAACATGAACTACACCTATCGCGGGTACTGCAACCAATGTGCATGGGAACAAATGCACCATTGGAAAACCATTGCCGACTCACTCGCTGGGATTATCAGAGCCGCTTCACGGAACGTCGTTTTTGTAAAGTATGAGAATGACCGACAACAAAAAGTCCGACGATCCAAACGAACCAATAATGATTGAGTTCCCACGTTACGAGTACGCCGTAGGTGAACGTGACCGTTACCGTTCCATGTGTCACCGCCTTGCCTATGCGATCCAGTTGATACATGAAAACATTGAGGACGGTATGCCGAAACAAGCAATGCTTTTATCTCACGCCATGTTGGAGGACTACAAAGATTTTTTGTTGGATAGACAGGTTGTGGGTGATGAGTAAATCAAAACAGAAAGGCACAAAGGCGGAGAACAATGTGGTGGCGTATCTTAAAGAGTTCTTTCCTTACGTTGAACGTCGCGCTTTGGCTGGCATTAACGATAAAGGTGACGTTGCGGGTATTCCAGGCGTTGTGATTGAGGTCAAAGACCACGCCAAGATCACGTTGTCGGAGTGGTTGAAAGAGTTGGAGCAGGAGATTGCGAACGCTGACGCTTCGACGGGTGCTGTGGTTGCGAAGAAACGTGGCACGTTGGATGTGGGTGACTGGTATGCGGTTATGCCTGTGTCTGTGTGGGTTGCCTTACTTAAGGAAGCAGGGTACTGATGCAGATTGTGGTGACGTTGAACGAGTATGAGATGTTGCAGGCGGCTGTTGGTGGATGCCAACGTAGGATCTCGTCAATGTTCAAGGGGAGACCACAGTTTTATGGTGCTGGTGAACGGAAGAATTATTGGGAGATTGATGTGATGGGTGCTATCGCTGAGTATGCGGTGGCTAAAGCGTTTGATTTGTGGTGGCAGCCGACTACTAATCAGAAGTTGTCTGAGTTGCGTGGCGATGTGGGTGACTGGCAGATTAGGTCTACGTCGCACATGGACGGTCATTTGTTTTTACATCCGAACGATAAGGATGCGAACTTTATTTTGGCTATCGTGAAGGATAATAAGGTGTTGCTTGCTGGTTGGATCAGTAAGCAGAAGGGTATTGAGGTGTCTGAGTTGTCGAGGTTTGATACTTATTGGGTGAAGCAGGAGTATTTGTGGTCTATGGCTGATGCTCCTGTTGCGGTGGTGTGGGGTGATGATGTGAAGCCTCGGTCTGCTAAACTTTCCTAATCCGTTTTACATTTAGAAGGAGTCGAATGAACCCTGCCTAGTCCCCTGCTGTCTTACGAAAGGACAACCATGCGAAAACGCATCCTTGCCCCCATAATCCTGACCCTAACCATCGCTACCACAAGCCCCGCATACGCCTCTCAGAAGCCCTCAGAGACGTTCAAATGCCCGAAGGCTATCGCAGTAGCCCGAACCGTAGGCTGGCAGACACGCCACCTACAACAACTAGACCACATCATCTACCGAGAAACAGGTAGAACCTGCAACCCCGCCGTAATCGGCTGGAACTATCAGAAAGGGAAAACCCACCACGACTGCCGAGGCAAACGCCATTGGTGGAGATACCGAGAGTGTCCATACATTCGCTCCGCAGACTTCGGACTGACCCAAATCAACGATAAAACTTGGCTGGGTTACCTGAAGCAACGCAAAATAATCAAACACGAGAAACAACTTTTCCACCCATCAACTAACCTGAAAGCAGCGAAAGCCCTATACGACTACGCAGTAGCACGAGGGGAAGATGGATGGATAGCGTGGGCTACAAACAAACCGAACGGTTCTGGAAACGGGTCACAATAGGCGACCCTCAAGACTGTTGGGAATGGACAGGCTCACGCAGATCAGACGGATACGGACAGACATACATGGAAGGGAAACATAGAGCCACCCACCGCGTATCGTTCTTCTTATACAACCGATACTTTCCCCCTGTCGTAAGACACAAATGCGACAACCCGATCTGTGTGAACCCACACCACCTCGAAGGCGGAACACAAACAGACAACATGCAGGACGTAGTAGAACGAGGCAGACATTTCTACGCAAACAAAACCCACTGCCCTTGGGGGCATGAATACACAGAAGAAAACACTTACTACCGCAAGAAAGAAGGTGGGCGTGAGTGCCGTACTTGCCGTAAGGAGAGACCAAACCGTGAAGGGTAGACAGATCTGGGAATGTGACCGATGCAAAGTACGGGTTGTCCTGTACATTCCACCAGTCACAGCCCCAACACATCGTTGCCAAAAGGCTGCGAACCAACCAAAAGAATTATCACGAAAGGGATAAGTCAATGAACACAATAGTTATTCACGGAAACGTGGGACAAGAACCAGAAATGCGGTACACCGCAAACCAGAAAGCAGTCATCACATTCTCAGTAGGTGACACCTACGGTAAAGATGACAAGAAGAAAACCACATGGCATAACGTGACAGCGTTCGGCACATTGGCAGAGAACATCGCTAACAGTATCCGCAAAGGCGACACCGTTGTAGTAGTTGGACGTTTAGAACAGGACGAGTTCACCAACAAAGAAGGTAAGAAGGTGAAGTCCACGAAGTTGATTGCCGATGAAGTGGGGTACAGCCTGCGTTGGAAGTCTGTTGTTGCGGATCAAACAGCGAAGGTTATGTCGTCTGTTGGTCAAGTGTTTCAGGGAATGGACGACGATTTCTAATGTCTGACCTAAGTCAGATGGACTTCGATACATGGATAGAGATAGGGATAATGCGCGGGTTTGTCGGCGCGCCTATCTGCTACACCCATGACGGGCTACCCATGTCTGCCGACGAAGATGAAGCGTTCGATCAAGGCGACGACCCTTGTATGCACATACTGAGATTGTATGGGGACGCTGAACATAAAGAAGAAATAGAGGAGAACCATTCTCCTTCTGTGTGGCGCAACCCATACAGCAAAAATGCTTGAGGCTGGATACAAAGGTATCTGTTCTCATTGTGGGACTGTGGCACGGGCATTGACTGTCTGGAATAAACGGGACACGGCTGACTGTCCTTGCCTGTGTCACATACCACCACCAGAACCAGAGAAGAAACGTAGAAGGGCTGTCAAAAGGTGACAGAAGATTGGAAGAAGCAGGCGAACTGTCGGGGTATGGACATAAAGATTTTCTTCCCCGATCATAATGACGTTCATGTGAACTCACGGTTTGTGTGGACGTTAGCGAAACAAATCTGTGAAGGGTGTGTCGTAAGACAGGAATGTTTGGAGTATCAACTACCGTTTGAGGAAGCGTCATGCAGGCGGGACGGTATGTGGGGTGGGCTGACACCGACTGAACGTAGAGCGTATGTCTACAACAATAAGTGACACCCGCACTACGACCAACGGAAGGGGATACGTCGGGAGTACGGGTGTCAGGCTGTGATTGTATCAGGCTAAGTGGATAAACGTACTGTTCGCCACCTATCTTGCCAGTCGGCAGACGTTGATCGTACTGCCTGTATTGCTTGCTGTTCTGTGCGAAACACACACGCTTTCTCTGCGGTCTTTGTCCACCGCCACACGCTCTTGTAGTTCCATTGGAAGTACGCGAGAGGGAACCCATGTGCTGTGGTCTTGACCACTATCCATGCTTCGGTGCGTTTCGGTTTCCACCATGTCACTTGGGTCGCATAAGTGGTAGTGCTGACATAAGACAGATCATTACAGCGATAGCGTTCGGTATGAACTGCTCGGTGATTAGTGCTGTGACCAACATGGCTACCGTGCAGATCGCAAAGTAAACGCGGTTCGCTCGGCGTTTCCGTTGGTCATAGTTCGCCCATAGCCTGCGTCCCTGCATCTCTCTGCGTTCTGCGACAGTCCATTCTCTGCTTCGTTCTGTGCCACATGGTTCACAGAAGAACTCTCCGTCTATCTCGTCAAGGTATCCGTGAGTGGCGTGGTCGTCGCCACAGTCGTAGCATGTCGCTCCTCGTAGTGACGGGTGGTTAGTCGATACTGGTTTCATTACGTTCTCCTTCTGCGATTACTTCCCATTCATCTGTTGTGAAACCGACACCAAACTGTTGCGCTTCGCTCTGCTCCAGCCAGTAGAAGATGAAATGATCGAACGGTAGGTCACCTTCGTCGTATGTCATCGGGTCGTACCCTTCGGGGAATACCCCTAGAACTACGTCTAGTGTTTCGTTGTCGTCTAGGTAGCGGATTGTTGCTTCGATTGTTGTGACCGTGTCGCTCATTGTTCTTCCCCTGTCTTTACTTCCCATAATGCCATGTCTAATACTTCATACCCTGATGATGTCATCGCTTCGTCTAATCCTTTGCGCCATTCCCAACTTGTCATAACGCTTTCGATCTGTTCGTCAGACAGTGCTTGCCCTTCTTCTTCTCCGTACTTATCTTTCCATCGGTAGATAATGTCATCTTTCATAAATACTGTCCCTGCCCAATGGAACTTGGTGCGTAACTTGTGCAGTACGTCTAGTGCTTCTTCTTCTGTGATGTTGTCAATGTCCATTAGAACATCTCCCTTTCTTTCTTGCTGTCATAAGACAGGCTCATAATCTGTACGTCGTTATGGTCTGCTTCGTGGTGAAGCATTGTTACCACGATGTCCTCTGCTTCTTGTTGGTTGTCGCACTCTATTGAGAATGTGACTGTTGCTGTGACTGTGTATGTACCCATTGTTGTTACCCCTCTGTTATTAGGATCATGTTCTCTACTTGACCCCACTTGTTTCCCTCTGAGTGTTCTAAGAAAGTTTCATAATCATCGTTGTCCCAATAATGTGCTTCCCACTTATGCCCTGTTGTTATGTTCAGTAAATAACCTTCTGTTTCTCTGAACGCCCAACATGTATCTTTTTCTATTCTCATTGTTGTTACCCTTCTTTCTCAATCTCGTATGGTTTATCCCAATCATCTGACCCGTCAAGATCAAACTCTTTTAGTTGGTCTTGGTTGTATGAATAGTAGATAGCCTCTGCTTCTTCTTGTGTTTCTGCTTCGATACTGTATTGGTGATGTACCGTTTCGGTCACACTGAAAATGTATGTAGCCATTGTCATACCCTTTCTTTTGCATAGATAGACAAAACATCTATCTCGTTGTCCCCATCGGGGAACCCTGCGCCTAAGTGTTCGTAGTCGTATTCCCAAATGTCGTCGTATTGCGCTATCTCTTTTGCTTCTTGTTCTGTTTCTGCTTCTATTGTGAACTCGTAATCCATAAAACGTGGATACATTCTCACCCTTACTGTGTATGTTGCCATTGTTACTGCCCCTTGCTGATGTTTAGTTTGACACCACTTGTAGTGTCGATGTATCCGTCCACTACTGGATAGGCGGTTGCTTTTAGTTCGTCACCTACATACTGGAAGATGTTGATGTCGTAGACTTCGCCGTCTATGTCGTGTGCCTGCCAGTAATCTCCGTCATGTTTCACCCCACCCTCTATGAGTGCGTTGGCTACTCGTGTTAGTTCTGCTTTGTGTTGCTTGTTCACTGTTGTTCCCCTTCTGTGTTGTATTTGTTGTTGATTTGTTCTGCGATAGAAATACGCTCATCATCTGAACAGTTATCTAACTGCTCGAAGTCTTGCTCACTCCACTTTGACGTATCAAAGATTTGTATTCCTTGTGCGTTTCCCCATGATCCATCTTCTGCGAAGAATAAATGATCTGTTGTGTATGTATTCATTGTTGTTTCCCTTCTGTTGTAAGTCAGTTGCCTGACTTGTTGATACCAGTATAACATACCGTTATACGTTTGTCAAGTATTTGTTTTGTGACTTGTGTCACATCTCCTGTCTTATGTCAGATATGTTTTGACCCTGAGATAAGTAACTCGACAATCTGATCTATGTTGTCGTCGCTTACCATAATCTCTATTGAGTCATCATCGTCTTGCTCTATGTTGTGGTCTATTCCGCACCACTCCAACGCTTCCGATAGTTTCTTTATGTTCATTGTTGATCTTCTTCTGTTGTTTGTTGTTCTCGTTGTAGTTCTTCTAACTTTTCTTCTGCCTTCTCAAGCAACCCGATAAGTCCCCCTAAGTTGTTGCAACTTGCAACTATTTCCATTTCCTCTACGATAACTATTAGATCGTGCAGTTTGTTGAGTGCTAAAACTGTGAGTGTTGTATTCATTGTTCTTTCTCCTGTCTTATGTCAGTTGTTTGTGAGTGATAAGAGATCGGTCATCTCTATCTCGTATTCTTCTGCTACCCATAGCAAGAAGTTGTAGTGAGAGCCGATACCCTCCCCTCTTGCATGACCACTACGCTTACGCTCTAGCCAGTCTCGTGCGATTGCTTGTTGTATTTGTTTTGGCAACGCTTCGTAGTGTTCTCTGTTGTTCACTGTGCTTTCCCTTCTTGGTCGTGTGTTTCACTGTCGAAGTCTATTAGTTGTCCTGTTTCTAAGTCTTGTAATCCCTCTGCGATGGCTTGCATAGCGTCGTCATCGTTGAGTATTTCATTTGTTTCTTTATTGTTCATTGTTGTTTCCCTTCTTGTATTTTTATTGTGTATTCCGATACCCACCGTGAGCCTGAGCCTGTAATGGGTTCGATCTTGTAGTCCTTTTGTCCCCAACGCTCTCGGGTGTCGGTGATTGTGACTAGGTAGGTGAGTCCCTTCCCGTCATCAAGTGTAGCACGTTTGCCTATGTTGGTGGACATTGTAATCGCTGTGTTCATTTCCCTTCTCCTGTCTTACGTCAGCCGTACACTGCTTCGTCAAAGAACACACACTGCATGATGAAGTCTGATGAGCCTGCGTCTAGATCGCTGTACCTTTTGTACCCTGACTTCTCATACGCTCGCACAATGTCATTCACTGACACCTTTTTGCGTATCGTCTTGCGTTCTGTTTTATCATCAGGGTCTTGTATTGCAAGTGACAGAAACTTTTTGTCGTTGCTGTCTGGATATTTGTTCCAGTCGTAGCCTTCGTCATACTTGACGGAATGCCACCATTCCCAATAGTAGAACGATGAGCCTAGTATTTCGTAGAGGAAGTCACTTCGATCTAGTTCGATTGTGACTGTGAGTTTTTGTTCTTTCATTTTGTTGTTCCCTTCTGTCTTATGTCAGTTGTTTGTGAGTGATAAGAGATCACCCATGTCTATACCGTATTCTTCCGCTACCCATAGCAAGAAGTTGTAGTGAGAGCCGATACCCAACCCTCTTGCATGTCCGTTCCGCTTACGCTCTAGCCAGTCTCTCGCTACTGCTTGCTGTATTTGGTGGGGTAATGCTTCGTATGTTTCTCTGTTGTTCATTGTTGTTTCCCTTCTGTCTTATGACAGTAACGATTTCATTCCTGTTGGGTAGCGTTTCACTGTCCCATCGCTGTTTATTCTGAACGTGCCTACCTTGTAGGCTAGGTGTTTGTCTCGCCCGTAATCGTCAGTGCCGTTCACTTCTAGACGTAACACTGTGCCAGTGATAGCACCATCTCGCTGTTCTCTGCCGATCTCTAGGCAATACTTCACACCTTTGTAGGTGTAGACGTTGCCCATTCCCGTTGAGTCTGCGCATAGTTTCCACCATGTGTTGAGTGTGTCATCGGCTCTTGCTGTGCATGAGTAACCCATTGTTGCTTCCCTTCTTGTTGTTGCTGACTTATGTCAGTTGTTTGTGATAGTGGAACGGTCTCTGCATTTCATAGGTATCGCCGTTCCTATGAGTGCTTTGACCTTTTCAGAAATCTGTTACTTGCTTACAATGAAGTGCGACGCTAGTGTTTTGATTTCTGCCACTGTCGTTCTCTTGCTAGGTCGTGAGCCTGCGCCGACTTGATCGGGGCAAGAGAGTTTTTTACCAATACCGATCTGTGCTGTTTTTGTTTTCTAATCCTTCTTGCCACTTGTCGAACAGTTCGCTTGCTACATACTCTCGTAGATTTTTTGGTGTGACGTAGCGCATTTGTGCAGTTGGTGAGAAACATTCCGATAAATACTTTTTGCAAGCAGGTTGCACGATGTAACGCTCGATTGCTTTCACTGCTTCTTGTTTGTCGCCTCGCCCCTTGTCGTAGTGCTTCGATATCATTCGCAACACTGGCACTATGTTTTTGTGATATATCTCGCTGTCATTCTCTAGGAATAGTTCGATATCGTAGGCTAGAACAGTGTCTAGTTCTGTTTCCACTTTGACCCCTTCTGTCTTTGTGTTGTTGTCACACTACCACAAGCGTAGAACGATTGCAAGTAATGTTTCTGTGACTTTTGTCACATAGTCCCCTAGTAGGTCATGAACCTATGCCGACTTGATCGGGCTAGGGGGTTACTGTCTTACGTCAGGACTCCTCCCCATCTTCTGTGGTGAACCTTGTCTCGCACTCATCACAAGTCACACCCTTGTCGATCACCTTTCGACTAGCACGGATACTGTCACCACACTCACACACTGCTTTGAGTAAGTTCTTGTTCCGTCCTTTGGTCTTGCTCGCCACGGGAAGAGCCTCACGGACAAGGATTAGAGCCTCGTCGATCATCTCAATAATGTGTGACCATTCACTAGCACAAGCGTCACTAACAGTAGTTTTCGACCAGCCTCTAGCCCCATCGTTCTCAATCGTGAGAAAGAACAGACCCTCAGCCGTTTTCTGAAAGTGTTTATTGTGTCGCCCGTTGCTATCGGTGTCTTTCACGCCCTGAGCGATGTTGTAGGCGTGACTTGCCTCGTGGGCAAGGGTTCCGAAAGTAGCCCTAGCACCTCTCGCAAGACCCTCACCCGTAAGCATGATCTCATGGAAAGAGGTCTCGCCTGCTTTCCACGCCTGCCCGACAGTAATGTGACCGTACTTCCGTACGCCTTTTTTACTGTCATCGCCTGCCACAGTGATAACGGCAGGGGGCAAGGTGTTGCCCGTAGTCCTGAGGACGTAATCCCCTAACAGTCGATAGCCCTCTTGTAGTGCGTCGATGAGAGGCACTAGAGAGATCTCGGTCTCAGTGTTCATATTTTCCCTTTCTTTATGGTGGCATGATCGCCACCTAGAGGAAGCGTACCACTATTCGACATGTCCCCCACTGTCATAAGACCGAAACACACTGTGACATTCGTCACACCCACAAACTATACACCCTATATTGTTCCACGTGAAACATATCAACACACACAGACAAGGCACAGGATCGACTTGCCGACTACCCCCTCTTGTTTGTGTTGTGGTGGGGTGGGGGTGGGGTCCTGGTATTAGTTGTTTGCAACAAACAAGTATGTTGTTGCTTGGTACAAACAAATAAAGTATTTGCTTGCAACAAACAAGTAACACAACTGGGGGTCTGCCGCGCGCGGTATATAGGTATGTATGTAATACCTGTCGTGGATGGATTCACTCTTTTTGTGGGTGGCTTGTTTGGTGACTGTGTGTGGTTGGTGGCTGCGGAGAGTGGTTGGCTTTGGAAGGGTGGGGGTAAGTGTGTAACGCAATGTCGAGGCCGCGAACTGTAAAAGTTCGTAGATCATCTAGACATCCACCTTCAGAGCAAAAAAGAAAAAACAGAAAAAAAGAAAAAATCACTCCCCCCACCTGTGCCTCCGCAACGAGACCCGTTGCTGTCCTACTTTGGGGGCAAGACCCCTTGGGGGGTCGCGCCAGTGGGGGGTTCCCAAAACAACAACCAATCTAGAATCTTATGGTTCCCCCCACAGTTTAAAAGAATAAATTTCTTTAAGGTCGCCGTAGCCAAGATTTTTAGCCGACACCAGATTCTAACGAGATGACGTTCGTTACGCTGCTTGAACCGCTTACACAACAGGGCAAGGATCGGTCTTGGGTACTTGTTGGTTGCAGGGTTCATCAACCCACGTTCCCGTGTGTGAATACCAACAGAGTGCAAATCCCTATGTGGTCTTGCTTGCCGTGACGCTTCCCAGCGTGGAGGTCTTAGCAGATTGTGATAACAGAGTACCACACCTGGTGGTAACATTCAAACGCTCATGGGAACAAAACGATCCGTACCACCACAAGACAAAGCCAAATTCCTATCACTCATCCAAGCAGGACACTCAATCAAAGAAGCGTCCTCAATGGCAGGGGTTCACTACAACACAGGCTCACGGTGGGTAAAACGATTAAAAGAAGCACAAACAGCCCGCGAAGAAGCACAAGCCAGAGGCTCACGAGGCAGAGGCGCAGGCGGTAGACAAACCACCGACTACCAAGCAATCATCGACGCAATCGACCTACCATCCGCCATACCCGTAGAACAATTATGTGACGAAGCAAAACGAGGTTTAGTAGATTTTGATTTCTTCAGACGCTACTACCTAGCCCGCGTACCTAGTCCTTGGCAGGTAGAAGCAGCCGAACGCTTAATCGAAATGCTCGAAGCAGAAGATAAAGAGTTCGTAGTCCTAAACGTCCCGCCAGGCGCAGGAAAATCCACACTCATCCACGACGTAGCAGTATGGGCAATCTGTCGTAACCGACGCATCCGTGTCATGATCGGCTCAGTCTCATTTGCCCTCGCAAAACAATACAGTCGTCGTATCCGTGAAACCCTTGAACGAGTCCAACCCCTACAACCAGACCCGATACTTGTAGAAAAAGGATTAGCAGTCAACGCAGAAGGATGCCTGTCGCTAGACTACGGCAGGTTCAAACCAACCGACAAAGG
>Ga0068876_10002275_pt1 | contig 14393 bp, 12 predicted proteins | sample NOAtaG_6_FD_66442 | JGI IMG/M metagenome (GOLD analysis project Ga0068876, IMG submission 66442) | Freshwater lake microbial communities from Lake Erie, under a cyanobacterial bloom - NOAA_Erie_Diel5S_2200h metaG | ecosystem: Environmental > Aquatic > Freshwater > Lake | place: USA: Ohio, Lake... | reverse complement strand
CATTGTGTCGGGCAGGCGAACCTACGCGGATCTGTTTTTGCGGTTGTCCGGTGATGAAAACATCCGAAACACTCAATTGTATTTTTACGATTTCAATGCCAAGGCCAATTGGAGGGTAACGGAAAAGGACCGATTGTTCATTTCAGGCTATTTTGGACGAGATGTATTTGGATTTCGTCAGCTATTCGGGAACGATTGGGGAAATGCCACGGGCTCGTTGAGGTGGAATCATTTGTTCTCCGACAAACTGTTTGCCAACACTACCCTGCTCGCCTCCGATTTCATTTACGGTTTCGATGCTAAAACATTCACGGGAGAGGATTTCAAGTTTTCTTCCGGCATCAGGGATTATGGCCTCAAACATGACCTCACTTGGTTTGCCAGTCCAAATCAGGAATGGAAATTCGGCATTGACGTCACTATGCACCGCTTCAATCCTGGTGTCTTCACCCCCGAGGCAGGCTCCTTCCTATTGCCCTTCGAGCCACAACCCGACCATGCCATAGAAAGTGCAGTTTATGCAAGCAATGAGCATAAAATGGGTGACCGATTGGCCCTCAGCTATGGGCTCAGGTGGTCCCAATTTGCCCAATTGGGTCCCGGGGAAGAATTCTCATACAACCCGGATTTCACCGAGGTGCTGGATACATCCTCATTTGAGACTGGCGAAGTGATTCAGTTTTATCAGGGTCTGGAACCCCGTGCTGCTGCTAGGTTCACCATCGATTCCTACAGCAGTTTGAAGGCCAGTTATATGCGCACATTCCAATACCTGCATTTGGCTTCCAATTCCACCGCATCCTTCCCATGGGACATTTGGGTTCCTTCCAGTCGTCACATCAGACCCCAACTTGCCGATCAGGTCTCCGCCGGATACTTCCGCAACTTTTTCGAAAACCAAATTGAAGGAAGCGTGGAATTGTATTACAAATGGATGGGCAACCAAATCGATTTCAAGAACGGGGCCGAATTGCTGCTGAATCCAACACTGGAAACAGAAATCCTGATTGGTCGTGGCTGGGCCTATGGGGCTGAGGTTTTGATCCGCAAGCCCATGGGGCGATTGTCCGGATGGATTGGGTATACCCTCAGCAAATCCATGCGTGAAATCGAAGGCATCAACGAAGGGAATCCCTATTTCAGTAACAACGACCGAAGGCATGATGTTTCCGTAGTGGCGTCGTGGCAGGCTACGCCCCGCTTGAATGTTGGAGCAACGTGGGTGTATGGCACCGGACGGCCAGTCACTTTTCCCGTCGGCGTTTACCAATTGGACAGTTTGTTTGTGCCTTATTACGGTGAGCGGAATGGAAGCAGGTTGCCCGACAACCATCGACTGGATTTGAGCGTGACCATCCAAGGAAAACCAAAGACCGACGCCGACCCAAAGCGGAAATTGGAAAGCAGTTGGAATTTTTCGCTGTACAACGCCTATGGCCGTAGAAATGCATTCAGCATTGACTTCCGGGAGGAAAAACAACAAAGGCCCGTACCAGGTCAGCCGGGAGTCACGGAAGAAGTTACGGTCCGGCAGGCATACAAACTTTATTTGTTCCGTTGGGTTCCCAGCGTGACGTGGAACTTTCATTTCTGATGCATGAGAGCTAAATCCATCATCCATTTGATTGCCATCGGCCTCCTTGGGGCAGGTTGCGAAGTGCCCATCGACGTGAAACTGGAAGAAGGCCAACAAAAGGTGGTCATCGAGTCGTGGATCACCGACCTGAACGAACCCCGAATCGTAAGAATCACCCGAACGACCCCATTTACCGGTGACCCTGCACCCGTTTATGTATCAGGCGCGGAAGTCGTTTTGTCGGATGCTTCAGGTCAGAGGGATACCTTGTTCGAAATTCGTCCCGGGTATTATGAAAGCACCGAATTCATGACCCAGCAACAGATGGATTACACGTTGGAAGTGATGGTAGACGGACAAACCTACACAGGCCACAATCGGATTCCACGAATCAACCCACTGGCACAGACGTCCTATTTTTACAGCGATACCATCGTTTTCGGACCTGGGTATTATGTGGGGATATTGGCGCCTGAACCTCCGGGCAGGGGTGATTTTTATCAATTCCGGCTTTATCGCAACGATTCCCTGTTCAATTCATCGTTCGACATCATTGTCATCGACGACCGTTTTGCAGACGGACAGCTCTCGCCTTTCATGTACCCATATCCCCATGAGTTGGGAGATACGGTGGTGGTGGAAGTACGGGCCATCACCAACTTGGGCTATGACTATTTGCTGACACTACAACAACAATCATCTGGAGGAGGAGGTCCTTTCGGATCCCCACCCGACAACATCGTGACCAATTGGGACAACGGGGCATTGGGTTTTTTTGGAACTGCGGCGGTGGTCAAGGACACCATTGTCATTCAATGACCGAACTCAAAATTGGAGCGGTGAATTGATGCGCACGGATTGACATCACGAGGCCATTCCCTTCTTCACCCCAATCGGTAATAACATCTTTAACAACTTTTCCACACCTTGAAACATCCTTGCGATACTGCCGTAATCAAGTTTGGTTGCGGCAACATTGGGATGCATTGATTGGCCGCACCTTAGGAGTAGTTGTTGAATTGAAATCTGTTCGATGATGGCACACGTGATGGTTATTGGCGAATCGGGCGCCCTGAAAGAGGTTTCATTGTTTTTGGCACGCCATGACAACATGGTGTCCGTGGTGGGATTGAACCAAGATTCTCTCACCGCCTTGAAGGCCGAGGCCCAATCTTTTGGGGGGAAAATCAATCCCATTTCAGTGGACTACAGCGATGTACATGATTTCAAGTTGGAACTCCGTGAATCAATCCGTGTTCACGGTCCTGTAACATTGGCCATCGCGCACATGCAGGCCAGTACCCTTCCGGAATTTGCCAACGTTTTGGTGGGGGAGGTCATGAAGCACTCGCCGGTTTGCCGCTATTTTCAACTCTTTTCTTTGGGGGATTTGGACCTGATTCCCGGCCATTTTCTTAGGGATCCCTTTCCCGACATCCCGAGATTGCTTTACCGGACAATTTCCATCGGATTCGATTCTGTTGGATTCAATAGGAAAACGGTGGGATCCGGAAAGATTGCCTCAGGTGTCATCGATGCCATCCGAAACGATTCGAAATACACTGTTGTGGGCATGGATGTTCCCGAGGGACCAGCTGCCAAATCAGCTTGAAAATTTGACTTTTATGGTTTGAAGTGCGTTGAAAAAGCGTACAAGACAATGCCTGCGGCCACGGAGATATTGAGGCTGTGTTTGGTGCCGTATTGCGGGATTTCAACGACCCAATCACTGAGATCGATGACGGACTGTTCCACACCGCCGACTTCGTTACCAAGCACAATTGCATATTTCTCATGGGGTCCGGGTCGAAAATCAGGCAGCATCACACTTCCGATTGTCTGTTCCACGGAAACGATCTTGTATCCTTCAGAGGCCAATTTCTGAATCAGGGGCAGGATTTCGGCAGCGTGCTCCCATTCCACACTGCTTTCGGCTCCCAAACTGGTTTTGGCGATGTCCCGGTCCGGAGGTGTGGGAGTGAACCCGCACAAGTACAACTTTTCGACCCTGAACGCATCGGAGCTGCGGAAAACGGCGCCCACATTGTTTTTGCTTCGGATTCCGTCCAAAACAACCACCATGGGATTTTTGGGTGCAATTCTGAACCCTTCTGCATCCAAGCGGCCCAGTTCGTCCATTTTGAGTTTTCGCCTTTCCGTGTTCATGCAGGCAAAGGTAATGGGAAAGCGCTTTCGTCCATTGACGGGTACAGTCTTTGGTCAACTGTGGATTTTCGAACGCGAATGGTTAAAAAACCTTTTGGTTGGGCACGATGTTTGAAGTAATTTTCGACTATGAAAATCATGCTGCGCATAGGGTTGATGCTGTGCCTTTTGGCTCAGACCCAAGCATGGGCTCAGAAGTCCATGGACCCCAAGACAAATTTCATTGCCGCACAAGAAAAATTTGCCGCCGATCAGGATTTTTTCGGTGTCATGAAATGGGAGAAGAAGGGCGGTACCCTCCACGCTGGAAACTTTTGGGTGCACGGGGACATGTTCCGCCTGCAACTGGAGGATCGGGAGATGATTGGCGATGGCACCTACCTTTGGGAGGTTTTTTATCGTGACAGAAAAATCAAACGTCGTCATTATGATCCTTACGAAGCCCCGGCGGTGGTGCAAGCCATCCGCATGCTCAGGTTGGATTTGCAAAGCGAGCATGTATCTGTGGCTTCAAAAGGAGAAGATTTGGCCATCGAGGTGGAGTCCGGAAGCTCCGTTTCCCAAGGAAGCCACTTGATTACCATCGACCCTCAGACTCTCAACATTTCCAAATTCGTATTCCATGCCGGTCAAGAAGGCTTTTTGGAACATTGCGAAATCGGTCAATTCCAAAGCGAACTTAAATTTGCCAAGGAAACATTCAGTGTAAACGTGGATGACTGGAAGTCCAAAGGTTATTCATTCTTGGACATGGCCAAAGGTGAAAACACCACCGTCTTGCCGGAAGAGCGGGCATTGAGGCCGCTTCGCTGAGACTGCGATAAGAATTGAAGGCGCTCCATGGGGGCGCCTTTTTTTGTTTCCCTAGTCTGTGGACAAATTGGCAGTGGCCAACAGCGTTGGAATTGCAAATTTTAGGGCTGTCGATTACCGATTCATGACCCTTTGGTAGAAATGGCTAAAAATCCGCAATCCGAAACAGACGGAGCAGGGAAGGAAACTCCCTTGATGAAGCAGTACAATGCCATCAAGGCCAAGCATCCCGGCACCATATTGTTGTTCAGGGTTGGTGATTTTTACGAAACCTTCGGGGAAGATGCGGTAGTCGTTTCCAAAATTTTAGGAATCGTCCTAACACGCCGCAACAATGGTGGCAGTGACTTGGAATTGGCGGGTTTTCCGCATCACAGTCTGGATAATTATCTGCCCAAATTGGTACGGGCAGGCCAACGGGTGGCGGTTGTAGACCAATTGGAAGACCCCAAACAAGCCAAGGGAATCGTGAAGAGAGGAGTCACCGAACTGGTCACGCCCGGTGTTGCGTTCTCTGATAAAATTTTAGAAAGTCGGCAAAGCAATTTCCTGTCTGCAGTCCATTTCGATGGAGATGCTGTCGGTTTGGCTTTTGCGGATGTTTCCACCGGGGAGTTTTTTTGCTTGGGTACCGGAATGCAGCAAGCTGAAAAGCTCATCCATACACTGTCTCCGTCGGAGGTGTTGGTGCCAAGGAAAGACATGCGGCGCTTCCGGCAGGATTTTGGGGATAAGGCGTATGTGACACGTTTGGAAGATTGGGTATTCCAGCATGCCTATGCGGAAGAAATCCTGAATGAACATTTTCGTACCAAAAGCCTGAAAGGCTTTGGTGTGGAAAATGACCTCCCGGGTGTTGTGGCGGCTGGAGCCCTTTTGCACTATTTGCGGGAAAGTGCCCAATCCCAAATCCAACACGTATCATCACTTCGAAAATTTGACGATTCAGACCATGTTTGGTTGGATCCGTTCACGGTGCGTAACCTGGAGTTGGTGCGGAGTTCGCATCCGGATGGGAAGTCCGTGGTGGAAATCATCGACCACACTTGCACTCCCATGGGGGCTCGCCTCCTTCGAAAATGGATTTTGTTTCCGCTCAAGGACGCCAAAGCCATTGTGGGTCGGCAGCAAGTTGTAGAGGCCTTTCTCAAAGACAATCGTTCGGCGGTGGAATTGGCCCAGCATCTCAAATCCATCGGTGATTTGGAAAGATTGGTGGCCAAATTGGCAACACGGAGGATGGCACCGCGTGAGGCCATGCAGCTCCGAAATCATTTGGGCTTGATTGCGCCCATTTCGCAATTGGTAGAATCGCTAGGCAAACCCTTGGCCACCGTGATGGGGAAGGGATTCAGGGATACGGACCCAGCCCGGGGCATCTTGTTGACAGTGCTCCATGATGATCCTTCCAACTCTTTGGGCTCAGGTGCCGTGGTGCGGAATGGGGTCGATGCAGAGCTCGATGATTTGAGGGCAATCTCGGAAAACGGCAAGGACCATTTGTCGGCTATGCAGCGGCGTGAGCAGGAAAAAAGTGGCATCAGTAGCCTCAAAATTGGCTTCAACAAGGTCTTTGGATATTACTTGGAGGTCACCAACGTCCACAAAGAGAAAGTGCCTTCGGATTGGATCCGAAAGCAAACGCTTACCAATGCCGAGCGGTACATCACCGATGAGCTCAAAGCCTATGAAGACAAGATATTGGGCGCGGAAGAGAAAATCACCGCAATTGAATCCCGCATTTACGGGGAACTATTGGAAAATCTGCAGCCCTTTTTGCTCGACATCCAGGTCAATGCCCATTTGATTGCCCAATTGGATGTTCTGCTTTCATTTTCCGAATCTGCTAAATCCTTTGCCTATACCAGGCCTGAGGTGCATGCCGGTGATGAAATAGATATCCGAGACGGAAGACACCCCGTGATTGAACGCATGTTGCCAAGGGAGACGCCCTACATCCCCAACGATGTGTTTTTGGACAACAAGTCCCAGCAGGTCATCATCATCACAGGACCCAACATGGCTGGTAAAAGTGCCTTATTGAGGCAAACCGCCTTGATTGTCTTGTTGGCGCAAATCGGCAGTTTTGTGCCTGCTTCCTCGGCCAAAATAGGTTTGGTGGACAAAATCTTTACCCGAGTTGGGGCATCCGACAACATTTCTGCGGGGGAAAGCACCTTCATGGTGGAAATGAATGAAACAGCAAGGATTGTCAACAACGCCACCCCCAAAAGTTTGATTCTCCTCGATGAAATTGGCCGCGGAACCAGTACCTATGACGGAGTTTCAATTGCATGGGCTTTGGTGGAGTTTCTGCACGAAAACAAGCGATGCGCCGCTAAAACACTTTTTGCAACGCATTACCACGAGCTCAATGAGATTTCCAAACGCATGGAGCGTGTGAAAAATTACAATGTCTCGGTGAAAGAATTGGATGGCAAGGTGATTTTCATGCGGAAACTGACTCCGGGTGGAAGTGAGCATAGTTTTGGTATCCACGTGGCCGAGATGGCCGGCATGCCGCGAAAAATTGTAGAGAGAGCTTCAGAATTGTTGTCTCATTTTGAGCAAAACAAACTCCAAGACAAGGAAGTGGCCAAAAGGGTCCGTTTTTCAAGCCAGCAATCCATCCAGTTGAATATGTTCGAGCTCAAGGACGATGATACCCTCAAAATCCGAAACATTTTGAGTGGGGTGGACGTGGATCGGATGACACCCGTTGAGGCTTTGCTCAAGCTTCAGGAAATCAAATTGGCGTTGTTGGACACGGACCTTGGGTGATATTTTCGCCCATCCGAACTTTTATTTTTTCGCCTGAAAATGAGATGCTTGAGAAGTAGAATCATTTTCCATTGAAAAAACCTTTCCGATTTGTTTGAAAAAAAACAAAACGTCCCTACATTTGTCGTCCGATTGCGGGAGTAGCTCAGTTGGTAGAGCATAACCTTGCCAAGGTTAGGGTCGCGAGTTCGAGTCTCGTCTCCCGCTCAAAAGTGCCAGTTAATGCTGGCATTTTTTGTTAATGGGATTTCCATCGGGTATTTTTACAACTCGTTCCTTGTGAGCCGAGATGGCGGAATGGTAGACGCGCTGGACTTAAAATCCAGTGGCCTGGAAAGGCCGTACGGGTTCGAGTCCCGTTCTCGGTACCCCTTTATAGAAATGGGCGCTGACGCATTCATTTACTCAGCAGCAACAAACTTCAAACTCCGCTTTTAGTTGGTTTCCCCCCTTTAGTTTTCCAAATTAGGGGATGGAAAAATCAATCACCGTACTCATTCCCGGGCGACATCACCTGCTCACGGATTTCCAATTCAAATACCTCTACAAACTTGTTCAATTGGGCTTGGAGCATGAGCCTGACGTGGACGGGAGCTCGCTTGGGTTTCCGGCACCTGTCGGAAAATTGGTGTTCGCTGTCACCTCGGCCAATCATGCCAATACCCGCAGAAACCCCATTCCCTTCCACCTACGTGCAATGGCCATCATGGATTTTGCACAAGAATTGGGGATTCCAAGCTATGTGTTTCCAATCGACGACATTGGCAAATCCGACGATTTCGCAGCCTACACCATCAAGAAAATCAGGCATGAGAGCGAGGGGTTGGTGGACATGAATCCAGACAATACGGTTGTTTTGTGTTCCTCTCCGGTTTTGACCATGTATGAAGAAATGGGTTTCAAAATCCTTCCGGCTGAATTAGAGAAACGCGGCTTACTTAGGTCTGGAGTTAAGACCCCATGGGAATTGGTCGAATCGATTGCCAAAGCACCCGGTGATTGGCGCAGGGACCCCTTGGTTTTTCAATACATGCACCAAGCCAGTTATCTCCTTTGGTCGCGTTACGGTCTGGGAGAAAAGGTCAAACGACTCATGGAGGATGACATGATCAGCGCCGATGGAGACTTGACTTTGACCCGTGACTACAACACCTACGTTCGGGAAATGGACGAAATCGCCGAAATGAAATACCGCGAAACCGCTCCATTCATACGTCCTGGCAGGATTGGTGACATTGGATGTGCGGTAGGTTCATGGATCAAGCTAGCATGTGGAGAGGAAAAATTCCGGGAGAGTGATTTCTTCGGAATCGAAGTGGCCCGCCAATTTTACCAGATTTGTAACCAAAGGAAGGAAAATGGTGAATTCGCGAATCAAAACGTGTTTTTTGCCCAAAAGAATGCTGTTACTGGCCTTTGCTTCGCCGCCAATTCCATGAATACCATCCACACTTCGTCTCTTACACATGAAATCGAGAGCTATGGAAGCCATGCGGATCTCCTTTCCTTCATCGCCAATCGTTATTCAGAATTAGCACCTGGCGGGGTTTGGGTGAACCGAGATGTAGTTGGACCGGAAAACGGGGATGAAACCGTCTGGGTGTGGGCAAACCCGCTTGATGGAAGAACCGAGGATTGGGAAACCAAAATCGAGGAAAGGAAAGAGCTACAAGCTTACTTGGAAGGGTTGAGCACCTTGACCTTATTGAAACGTTTCGAACGGGATTTTAGGCACAAAGAGGGAGATGGTGTGTCGTTCGAGTGGGTAGAACACCATGGTGCCACCTATGTGCGGACAAGCCTGCGAGATGCCATGGAATTCATCAGCAAGAAGGATTACTGTGAAAACTGGCTCAGCGAAATGCATGAGAAGTTCTGCTTTTGGTCCTTCTCGGATTGGAAATCAGGATTGGAAAATGCAGGATACGTCATCGAATCCAATTCCAGAGCTTACACCAACGAGTGGTTGGTCCGCAACAGGTACGAGGGGAAGGTCGCACTCTACAGAATGGTTGGAAATGACCTGGAAGCAAGGCCTTGGCCCCAAACACATATGTTGATGGTCGCGGGGAAACGTCTGTGAATTTCGGACTGTTTTTTGTTTGGACTGCTACCTTGCAATCGGTCCGGTGTAGCGCACACAGGGGCTGAAGTAAGGGTTGTTGCACTTTTTGACGAGCATTACTGGTGGCAGCTCCAACGATTGGTCCTTGACTTCAAATCTCAAATCACAGCCCGATTCGTACTCAGCCTGACACTCGGGATCAAATTCCAATTTGCTCTCAGCAAGGAGGCGCGGGTTCAATTTATGTGTTCTCTCGTCCAATTTGAGGCAATACGAACCGCTTGGCAATTCAAAGCTGAATATTCCTGAGGTATCAGTCCTCATCGAAACAGGTTCAAACGTCGATTTGGTGCTGTCGGTCGATTGGGATTGCACCCAAAACACCAAATTGTGGCCCGGTTCAGGGCCAAACTTTTTTTTGATTTCTTCAGAAGGAGCAGCCCCCCCACAATAAGGTTTGCGCACCATGACCAAGCCCTGCACGCGGTATTGAACGGCTGGAACATCCTCGGTGGTGGACAAATGCTGCTCTTGATTTGACCCAACTGTATTTTTACGATGCTTGCAACCGGTGTAGGAGAAGGAAATCATTCCTCCAAAAAGGAGAATCCAGACGATGGGATTAATGACTGAAGTTTTCATGAGGTCAAGGAGTAGGGTGGGTGTTGGGTGAATCGGTTTGGGGGATTTGGAAATGCTCCAGACCCTGCCAATTCAAAATCTCCAAGGCATGCTGGAAATGGCCTTGAGGGGTGGTCTGCACCTCGGTTTCCAATCCGGTTGTAGGGTGGAGGAATTTGATTTTCCAAGCCAACAACATCATGCCGGTGATGTTCAATTTGTCCCTCCACATGTTGCAATGGTGCCGGTCGCCATGTTTCCTGTCTCCGTTGATTGGGTGCCTGAAGTGACGGAAATGCTTCCTGATTTGGTGCAAACGTCCGGTCTGAAGGGTAATTTCTGCCAAACTGTAGCGGGACGTGGCGTAACGGTCTACGGGAATGGGCAATTCTGCTTGGGCCAAGCATCGGTAATGTGTGACTGCATCCTGCGACTTGCCGGTCAATTCATTATCCAATGGATGGTCGATCACCCCTTCTGTGGGGATCCAGCCCCTTACGATGGCGAGATACTTTTTGTCCACACGATGCTCCATGATGGCCTTGCCCAACGCAGATGCGGATTCTGAATCTTTGGCAAACAGGACAATCCCGGCCGTGCCCCTGTCTAAACGATGAAGGGGAAAAACCTTGTAGCCTAGCTGAATCCGCATGGCTTGAATCAGAGTATGGTTGTCTGTGGCAAACTTGGAACGATGAACAAGCATGCCTGGAGGCTTGTGCACCGCCACAAATTGTGGGTCTTCAAACAAAACCGAAATGGATGGACGGCTGCCGGATTGTGACATGAGACAAATATCTCGGTTGCACTTGGTTTAAAGGTTGATGTGGATAAAAACAGCACGCTTTTTGGAGGAGAATTGATGGTAAAACCGCCTTAAGTTGGTATGTTGTGGCCGTCCAAAGCGACTGTTACAGGAATTGGCAACTTAAAATTTCGTTGCTTTTTGGGTGAATCGCCCTTTCAACTTGTAATTGAAGCAAGAGGCGAGGATTGATTTTTAGGCCTCCATCAACTTTAAACCTAAACAGGAAACTGTTTTTGCAAATTTTGATGGCTCTTACGGAAATTTTTCCAATCCTGTGGACAAAAAAATAAGAATAACGGTTTTTTTCTGAAACTTTTTTTGAAGCCTCATCGTTTAACCATCAAATTCTTTCAAGACTCGACCATATTCAACAAGACCTAAGGGCAACAGCAAGATGAAGCAGCTAAAAATTACACAAAGAATCACCGATCGCGAGTCCAAATCGCTGGGTGTATACATGAACGAGGTTCGTACCTACAACGGAATCACACCGGATGAGGAGGTGGAGCTAGCGATCCGGATTCAACAAGGTGATACCATTGCGCTTGAAAAACTCGTTCAGGCCAACCTTCGCTTCGTGATTTCGGTTGCCAAACAATATCAAGGTTTCGGACTCACCCTTCAGGATCTTATCAATGAAGGAAACGTTGGTCTCATCAAAGCAGCCCAAAGGTTCGACCATTCAAGAGGATTTAAGTTCATCTCCTATGCCGTTTGGTGGATTCGTCAATCCATCATCAACGCCATTGCTACCCAGTCCCGCATGGTCCGCTTGCCCCAAAATAAAATGGCAGACCTCCGCAAGCTGCAAGAGGCTAGCATCAGGTGGACGCAAGAAAACGGGCGTGAGCCTTCCACGGAAGAGTTGGCGGAATTCGTCGATCGCCCGGAAGAGGAAGTAGAGATGGTGTTGGCTGCAGGTGCAAGGCACGTCTCCCTGGATGCACCGATGGTGGATGGGGAAGAGGGTAGTCTCAAAGACGTCATTGCAATTGATAGCCCTGCCGCTGATGATGAAATTGTCCGTGCAAGCTTGATTGCAGCTGTGGACGAGTGCCTTCAGAAATTGCACCCGCGTGAGCGTGAAGTGTTGGAGCTCTCGTTCGGAATCGGACGTGACAATCCCATGAAATTGGAAGACATTGCCGATGAGTTTGAGCTCACCCGCGAGAGAATCAGGCAGATTCGAGACAGAGCGCTCAGAAAGCTTCGCAACAGTCCAGCACGGAAGCATTTGGTAGCCTACCTAGGATAAACAAAAAAACTCCCCGAAAAAGGGAGTTTTTTATTCTGCACAGAAAGGACTGTGCCCCCTCCCGGAAAATCAATTTCTCATTTCTCTAGTACGATTTTGCTTCCCCAATACACATCCGGGCCAGTCAATCGTATCCAATGATTTCCTGCTGACCAATTTTCGGACACTAGGAAGTTCAATTGCCTTTGGCCAGCGCCAATTGGAATCGATTGCACAAGCTTGCCTGAAAAATCAAACAATTCCAGTTTGCCAACCCCCTGTAGGGCTTCGGGCAACAAAACTTGAAATCCTCCTTTTGCCGGATTGGGAAACACCACGATGCCGGGCTTGGCTTCGTCCAAGTTGTTCAGGTTTTTGAATTCCTCAAACAAAGTTTTCAAGGAGTCGATGGGTTCCATCCCAGCGGGCACTTGTGGCACATTCAGGTTCAGCCATGGATTGTTGGCATCATCACCTGGGCGCGCGATGCGGATGAACGCAGATTTTGAGCTTGTGCCGTTGCTAAGGCATCGGGTATCTGCACCCACAATCCGGGTAGCCATCATGGCCTCCATCAGCTTTTCACACAAAGGACCTTGAACACGGTTGAATCCCGCTTCCAATGAATCCAACACTTCGGGACCGATCAATATATTGCCTTGAACGGAATAATTGAATCCTGTGCGGTGCCCTGCAAAAGAGAGCGCCGAGGAACCTGTGAATCCGGCCACACGGGGGACCATGTTACTGTCCAGGTCCACAATTCCATATTGGCGGTTGGAGGTATCTCCGAACGTGCAAGGATCAGCGGCCAAAACATTGGCCAACGTGGTTTGAGGATCGTTTCCGGCACCCAATTGAGCAGTGCAATAGTTCAGGTTGCTGTTAGGGAGGCAAACCGTGGCTTGTGCATTGACGGCACCCCTGCCAGGAACCAACCCCGATATCACGATGGCACCGCCGCATCCGCCGCAATCGGAAGAACTCAAACACGTTGCTCCGGCGGAACCTACTTCACCCGTGGCTGGGTCTACGGCTACAATTGAAAAGGTGTGTTGGGCTTTCAGCAGGCTGAATGCGCTCAAGCAAAGCAGAAAGAGTGTTTTTTTCATGGAATGGTGGGCCTTGGCCAGAAATTGGGATTTGGTCAATCGATGCCGAATTGAAGCCTCATGACGATGGAGGCTGTTTTTTCACGGGAGGAGGTGTTGAATGACCCGCCCCACTCGTAGTCATCGCTTGAGTTTTGGGCCGTGATCTGGAACACACCCATGGAGGCGTAACGAAGGTGTCCTAAGTCGGCGCCACTGTTTTCGGCAATTTGTTGGGCCCGGACCTTGGCATCGGCGGTTGCGGCTGCTACCATCTCAATTTTCAAATCGGCAAGTTGGGTGTAATAATACTCAGGTTGGTTGGAGGTGATTTGCAATCCTTGGAAAATCAAATCGGTGATTTCCCGGGACACACGTTCGACCTTGCTGACTTCCCGGCTTTGAATGGTGACACCCTGCTTGAGGAGATAGCCTTTGAATTCGTAATGTCCACGGTCATTTCCGTCAGAAACCCATACTTCCTCTTTCTCCACCGCGATGGCACTGAAAACGATTTCTTTTTCTGAGATGCCCTTGCCCAACAAAAAAGCGCTGACTTTGGATTGTGATTCCTTCAGCTGCGCGGAGGCCAATTGCATTTCCTTGCCAGAAGCCGAGAATTCGGCGGTCCAGGAAATCAAATCAGAGGTAAAATCTTTGGATGCCGAGCCTGTGACCATGATGAGGTCGTTGGAACGGTTGCGGTTGCGGTAGTTGCTGGCCAAAATCCATACGCCGATGATGATGGCCAAAGACAAAATGATGGTATTGAGATGTTGTTTCATAGCTTGTTGATTGCCAAACAAAAATACCAAGTTCATCGACCTTCGTTTGGATTTTATTTGGGGAAAACCTCAGGCATGTAGGAAAAATGATACAACTGGTTTTGAGCAGCTTGGCCAAGTATGATTAACTTGCCTTCAAAACAGTTACCACCATGGCCGAATTCCGTCCTATCCGAGATTCACAAGTTACTTTGACCGAGTTGATGATTCCTGCCTATGCCAACTTTGGAGGAAAAATCCATGGTGGCATTCTGTTGAGTCTGATGGACAAAGTAGCCTACGCTTGTGCTGCCAAACATGCCGGCGGTTATTGTGTCACCGTCAGCGTTGAATCGGTGAATTTCGTGGCTCCCGTGGAAGTGGGTGAGTTGGTCTCACTGATGGCTTCGGTGAATTATGTTGGAAAAAGTTCGATGGTCATCGGAATTCGCGTGGAATCAGAAGATGTGGAAA
>Ga0068876_10002270_pt1 | contig 14423 bp, 13 predicted proteins | sample NOAtaG_6_FD_66442 | JGI IMG/M metagenome (GOLD analysis project Ga0068876, IMG submission 66442) | Freshwater lake microbial communities from Lake Erie, under a cyanobacterial bloom - NOAA_Erie_Diel5S_2200h metaG | ecosystem: Environmental > Aquatic > Freshwater > Lake | place: USA: Ohio, Lake... | reverse complement strand
AAGCGCCGCTAACAAATATACTTGGGTAATATTTTCTTTTTTGACGATCTCAAAAAGTTTGTTCTTATCCAGCGCGTCCAGTTGCACATACGGACCCGCCTGTGAACCATCATCTGTTTTCAGATCGGATGCAAACACATTGTCGTGTCCATAAATGCGCCGCAGTTCCACCACCAGTTCCGTGCCTATTTGTCCGGAGCTTCCAATAATCAGAATTCGTTCTTTGCTCATGCGAATTACTTCAAAATGTTGTGCCGTAAAGTTGTGAAATACCTGTGAGATTTTACTCATGATTGCTAATATTCCGCACGATGTTGCGCGTATGACAACAATCAGCCCATACATGCCGCGTTGTTCCTTAATTTTGCAAAAAATTAGAATGCCATGTCCGTATTAGTGAATCGTGTTTCCCGACAAGAGATGCGGAAGCGTTTGATGGAAGAGCCATTCCGCCGTGTTACGCTTTCGTTTTATCGTTACGTCATTCTTGATGATCCTCAGTCTATGCGTGATGCGCTATGGAAAGAATGGTCAGCGATGAATGTGTTCGGTAGAATTTACGTGGCACGCGAAGGCATCAACGCACAATTGAGCGTACCTGAATTTCATTTCGATGCGTTTCGAAAGGCTATTGACGCTCGACCTGAATTTAAAGATGTGCCGTTCAAAATTGCTGTTGAAGATGACGGGAAATCATTTTTCCGTTTAACAATTAAAGTGCGGAAGAAAATTGTAGCCGATGGATTGGCAGATGATACGTTTGATGTAACAAATGTGGGGAATCATTTGTCTGCTGCGGAATTTAACGCAGCGTTGGAACAACCCGAAACGATTGTGGTAGATATGCGCAATCATTATGAAAGTGAAGTAGGACGTTTTGAAGGCGCAATTTTGCCGGAAGCCGATACGTTTAAGGAAGAGTTGCCCATGGTATTGGATAAATTAAAAGGGCAAGAGGACAAGAAAATATTGATGTATTGCACAGGTGGTGTGCGCTGCGAGAAAGCAAGTGCGTGGTTGAAGCATCACGGATTTAAAGATGTCAATCAATTGTACGGAGGCATTATTGAATACGCTCGTCAGGTGAAGACGAATCAGTTGCCGACGAAGTTTATCGGTAAAAATTTCGTGTTTGATGAGCGATTAGGCGAACGCATCACCAATGATGTATTGGCACAATGCTACAATTGCGGTACGCCGGCAGACGATCATTTAAATTGTACCAATCAGGATTGCCATGTGTTGTACATTCTTTGCCCGAAATGTAAAGAAGAAACGCAAGGCTATTGTTCACCGGAATGCAAAGCCTGGGACGAATTGCCCGTGGAAGAAAAGAAACAACGTCGTGCAGAAGGTAAAGTGGTGCGTGCAGGGTCTTTTTATCACAGCAAGTTGAAGCCGGCGTTTACACGCAAGAAGATTTAAACCTAAGACAACGTGAAGCATTGCGGCATTTATGGCAACTTATAATATTCAATTTTTCGAATATTCTGTTGGTTCCAAATGCAGATCAATGTATCGTCTTTAATAAATGCCTCGTGTAACTTTCCGGATGGTAAATGGTATATTGAGAATAATGCAGGTCGCTCTCTCCATTCATACATGATGTTAGCACTCGTCGCATTTGTGTACACAAGCAACGTAGTCGATTTTTTCTCATTTCTACCCATTGAAATCGCTTTATACGGAAATTCAAATTTCATTGCTTTGAAGTTGGCAGAAAGTTTCGATACGTCGATTTGAGGAAATGTTGTGGTGACATTAGAATCCAAAGAATATACTTCGGGAATTCTATCAAAGTAATAGAGTAAGGTATCCGCTGAAGCAACGAATCCCGCAGATAAGAAGTTATAGTATAATTTATGAGTTATAAATAATTTTGGTATCGGCACTAGCATGGTATCAAGATCGTAGATGTTATCGCCATTATTGTCGGAGAATTTACCGAGCGTATATCGTGTTACTTTGGGATCTTCCGAATCGATAAAAATTCGCTTCCAGATAATATTACTACGATAATCGAAGTGTAGATTTTGATAATCAAATGTCCAATAATCTTCCATTTGTGCACGGGAAAAGAACAATTTCTTTTTGATTTGAAATTTGTCGTCCATCAATAGGAGAATAGCGCGCTTATTAACACCATACGATTTAGGATCTTCAACTTTCATGAAGTAAGTAACGTACAGTGAAACGCACAGAAAGCTATCGCAAGTTGACACGTTGGTGAGCATAAACTTAGGATAGCTTGGATTCTGAGTAAAATAGTTATTGCCGCTATTCAAGAGTTCAACGGTTAATCGAATAGATCCGGTATCATCGGACGCCGCATTTTTAACGCATTCCAAATAGTCTAATTGAGCTGTAATATGATCAAGCTTTATGGAGTCGGTTTGCTTCCCGTAGGGAAGTTGGTAGGAGTAAATTCTGCCGTACGTATTGGAATATGAGAATATTTTATTTTTAAAGAGTACATAATCTTCGTCTCTGTAATGTGGAGTAAAAAATCCGACAGAGTCTCCCTTCAACTTGACTTCATGTGCTTTCGTTTCGGGAAATAATGTGTTTAGTGTACTTTCAAACTGAACCGCATCAAACGATTCAAATCTCCATTCTTGGTATTTCTTATTTTTCCTGTAGAGCAGGACAGATGAGGAGAAGGTCTTGCCGGTTGATTTAAATAAGTCTGTATTGTTGACGATAATTTTCCCTTTCGGAGAAGACTTTAGTATTTCTGTGAAAAAGTCAGTCTGCTCTTTTGGGTCAACGTTCCCCAAGAGGTAAACTGTTGAAGAATCCAAATGATGCTTCTGAATGATTTTATTGATCTGACTATATGCAACTAAACAATTGATGCAATCAGTCCCTGAAAGGCGAATCACAATAATGTTATCTGACAATTTTTGTTTAGCTGCAGTTCTTATGGATTGAGAATGGTGAGAACATCCCAATACGCTAGATATCAGTATAGCCAGTAGGCCACAATACTTTATTACAAATGTACTCAAAGACGCATTGCGCCGATTCATATAATAATCATTGAGTGTGTACTTGCAAACATCTACCGCTTGAGCCAACACATGTAAATACAGTAATATCTCCTGAGCTAGAAGACATAGCTAGAACTCCACAGATATATCCTGTATCTCCACCACAATCGGACTTCCTTCTTTCTTCATCTGATAGATCCAAAGGTGTCATGTTTACATTGCCAATACAAGTGAACATTGAGCCATTGTCCGAAGCAATAATTTCATCTGCGGTGACCGCGCAATTCACATTGCCGTATACATCTAATTGGACAATATTTTGTGACTTCCCGTCTGCAAACGAAAGCAAAATGACGGCTACAATAGTGATAATTGATTTCATGAGTTATTATTTGAATTTAATCTAATTTGGATTAACGACTTTCACACATCTCCCGCTCGTGCCAACGCATCTCACGGTAGTAATATCGCCATCTACTAAGATAGTAATTACGCCACAGACCCAACCTGTATTGCCTCCGCATTTCGGTTTTGGATCATCGTTCGAGCCCGGATCTGGATTTTCAATAGTCGAGGTGGTAACATCTCCTGTGCAATAAAATGTTGTTCCGTCGTCTGAAATTGTGATAGAGTTCGCCGAAATTTCTTGGTACAAATTGTCTCCCTCACATGTGTAAATTGAAGCCTGAGCAACACTCTCCTCTGTGGATAGAGCAAGTACTACTGTTAAAAGTATTACTAAAAAGGTAGTTTTCATTATTTGGTAGTTTTAGAATAGTACAATACAATAATATAAAAAAAACAAAGCAAGTCAAGCCTTCAATCGGTTTTCATATGTATATAATACTTTATGGTAAATAATTTAACTTCAAACAACCTTAGGCCATCGTTTTAGCAAATCGTTTTATTACTTAACTTAACTAGTAAGTTTCAAGAATCCAATCAATGTTACTATCACAGCAAGTTGAAGCCGGCGTTTACACGACGAAAGTCAGATTAAGTAACGAGTGCTTATGACTTTTGTCATTGACCATTTGTGTCTCTCACAATAGTTTTGGATGAAATAAATCATCCATTATGCCTATCTATCATAAACTCGGTACGTTTCCGACCAAACGTCATACCGTTACGAAAAACGAAAAGGGTAATTTCTTGTATGAGCAGTTGTTCGGAACAGAAGGTTTCAACAACCATTCGTCGTTAACGTATCACATCCATCGTCCGACGCAGATTAAGGAAATTGTTAAGTCGACAGATGTGTCTCCGAAAATTGCGATTCCAAAGAACATTCGTCCGATGTTGTTGCAAGGTTTTCAGGTGCCGCCTAAAGATGATTTTTTGGAAAGCCGCACACCTGTTCTGGTGAATGGCGATTGCATCATCGGATTGGCAGCGCCGCGTAAAAGTTTGCGCAGTTATTTTTATAAAAATGGCGATGCCGATGAAATGCTTTTCATCCATAAGGGGAAAGGAAAGCTGCGCACGTTCATGGGTAATATCGATTTTGAATACGGCGATTATCTGATCATTCCGCGTGGTATGATTTATCAGATCGATTTCGAAACCGAAGACAACCGTATTTTTTACGTGGAAAGCTACGCGCCGTTCTTCACACCGAAACGTTACAAGAGTTCTTCGGGGCAGTTGCTGGAACATTCACCGTTTTGTGAGCGCGACATGAAGTTGCCGACGGAATTGGAAACGTTTGATGAGAAAGGCGACTTCCTCATGAAAATCAAGAAAGAAGGTATGTTGCATGAATTGGTGTATGCTACACATCCTTTCGATGTCGTGGGTTGGGACGGATACAATTTCCCTTGGGGCTTTTCCATTCATAATTTCGAACCGATTACCGGACGAGTGCACTTGCCTCCGCCTATCCACCAAACATTCGAAACATCAACATTCGTAGTGTGTTCGTTTGTTCCTCGTATGTACGATTATCATCCGTTGGCCGTTCCTGCACCATACAATCACAGTAACATCGATTCAGACGAAGTGTTGTATTACGTGGACGGTGATTTCATGAGCCGTAACAACATTGAACAAGGACACATCACGTTACATCCGAAAGGCATTCCGCACGGACCGGCGCCGGGAGCTATGGAGCGCAGCATTGGCCAAAAGGATACGCAAGAATTGGCAGTGATGGTGGACACCTTCCGTCCCCTGATGATTACTGAAGAGGCGTTGAAAATAGACGACGGTAAGTACTACAAAACCTGGGTTGATTAAGGATGATTTACGTCAGGTGTTATTGTTTGCCGCGTAAATCTTGCTAAATTTAAGTATGAATGAAATGAGAATCCTGTTATTGTCTCCGCACAGCAGAGCGATGTGGTCACGTTCGTGAGGTTTTGTTAGAAGATAATTTTCATGAACACAACTATTATAAAAACATACTACAAATGGCTAATGAAATAAAAAATGTAGAATACGGATTAGATAAAATATTTGAAGGTGCTCAGGATTTTCTTCCGTTGCTCGGAACAGACTATGTAGAATTTTACGTAGGCAATGCGAAGCAATCAGCACACTTTTATAAAACAGCTTTTGGTTTTCAATCTTGTGCTTATGCAGGTTTGGAAACCGGTGTACGCGATCGCGCGTCTTATGTACTGTCGCAGGGAAAAATTCGTTTGGTGTTAACAACACCATTGAATAGCGAATCGCCGATTGCGGAGCATATCAAGAAACACGGTGACGGCGTTAAGGTGATTGCATTGTGGGTAGAAGATGCTACTAAAGCATTTGAAGAAACGACAAAGCGAGGCGCAAAGCCTTTCATGACGCCCACTTTGGAAAAAGACGAGCACGGAGAAGTGATTCGTTCCGGTATTTATACGTACGGTGAAACAGTTCACATTTTTGTAGAACGTAAAAAGTATGACGGTCTGTTTTTGCCGGGTTATAAAAAGTGGGAATCGGACTACAATCCTTCTCCGGTTGGATTGAAATTCATTGATCACATGGTAGGCAATGTGGGTTGGGGAGAAATGAATCAGTGGGTGAAATGGTACGAAGATGTGATGGGCTTTGTGAATTTCTTATCGTTTGACGATAAAACCATTCACACCGAATATTCGGCATTGATGTCGAAGGTAATGTCTAACGGCAACGGACGTATTAAGTTCCCGATTAACGAACCTGCTGAAGGCAAGAAAAAATCGCAGATTGAAGAGTATTTGGATTTCTACGAAGGTTCAGGCGTGCAACACATCGCGGTGGCAACGGATGATATCATTAAAACGGTTTCTGAGTTGCGCGCACGTGGTGTAGAGTTTTTATCTGCTCCTCCGCATTCTTATTATGAAGCAATTCCGGCACGTTTAGGCGAACACATGAAGATGATGAAAGAAGACATCAGTGTGTTGGAGAAGCTCAGCATTTTGGTGGATGCCGATGAAGAAGGATATCTCTTGCAGATTTTTACTAAGCCTGTGGAAGATCGTCCGACGTTGTTTTATGAAATCATTCAGCGTATGGGTGCTAAAGGATTTGGTGCAGGAAACTTCAAAGCCTTGTTCGAATCAATTGAGCGCGAACAAGAGAAGCGCGGCACGTTGTAGTTTACGTTGCATAATAACAGAAAAGGCTATCCTGGGGGATGGCCTTTTTTATTCGTGTTGTCGTGGTAAAAATGTAATTTGGTAGTGTGAAGAAAATAGGTAAATACTTGTTGGTTGTTGCCGGTGTAATCGGTTTCATCTTTGGCATTTGGTGGTTCGGATTTCGCGAATCGGGCTTAATGCAAACGCGGGTGTTGTCATCTGCAGGTGCGCAATATCAATTAAGCTTGCCCGGCGTTATGAGTCCGGCGCCGCAATTGAATGACAATGCGTCGCTCCAATATGCAGATGCGAGTGCTGAGTTGTACGTGGTAATAATTGACGATTCCAAAGACAAGATTACTTCATTTGGTCTCGACTACGATTTGGATACCTACATGAAAATTGCATCGCGCAATATTGATAGCGTGGGTGTATTTGTAAATACAAAAAAGGAAATCAATAATTTACCGGCATTGCAAGCGACCATCGTTCGTAAACAAGGCGGAAATGAAACCACCTATTGGTTAACGTGCATGGAATCTGAAAAATTCTTTTACCAGCTATTACTATGGACACCAACAGCACGATTAGAATCAAATCGTGAAACGATGGAGGCTATCATTGCATCGTTTAGCGAGTAACTCCTTACTACAACGTTTTAATGCTGAGTTCCTTCAATTGATGTTCGTCAATGACACTTGGTGTATCAATCATCACATCGCGACCTGAATTATTTTTCGGGAAGGCGATGAAATCACGAATAGAATCCGCGCCACCAAACAACGAACATAAGCGATCGAAACCGAAGGCAATACCGCCGTGCGGAGGAGCACCAAATTCAAATGCGTTCATCAGGAAACCGAATTGCTCTTGTGCTTCTTCTGCACTAAATCCGAGTACGCTGAACATTTTCGCTTGAAGTGCTTTATCAAAAATTCGGATAGAACCGCCACCAACTTCTACGCCGTTGATCACCATATCGTAAGCGTTAGCACGAATGCTACCGTACTCCGCAGGATTATCAAGCTTCGCAATATCTTCCGGCCACGGTGCCGTAAACGGATGGTGCATAGCGAACCAGCGATTTGCTTCTTCATTGAATTCCAACAACGGGAAATCAATCACCCACAAACACGAGAATTTATTTTTGTCACGCAGCCCAAGCTGTGAGCCCATCTCTAAACGTAACTCCGACATGGCTTTGCGTGTTTTGTTCGCATTACCTGCGAGGACTAAAATCAAATCGCCGGGTTGTGCGTTACATGCTGCTGCCCATTTTTTCAATTCTTCTTCGTTGTAGAATTTGTCAACGGAAGATTTTAACGTGCCGTCTTCGTTGTAACGCACATATACCAATCCGGAAGCGCCAATTTGAGGACGTTTCACGAATTCGGTGAGTTCGTCCAATTGTTTACGTGTGTAAGAAGCAGCGCCTTTTGCACAAATACTTACTACAAGTTCCGCATCATCAAACACTTTGAAGCCTTTATTCTTCACCACATCATTCAACTCCACAAAACGCATTTCAAAGCGTGTGTCGGGCTTGTCGTTGCCGTAATATTTCATGGCATCAGCGTAGCTCATGTGTGGCAATGTGCCGATGTCCACGCCTTTAACGGTTTGGAACAAATGACGCACGAGCCCTTCGAACATATTTAAAATATCTGCGCGTTCTACGAAGCTCATTTCACAATCGATCTGCGTAAACTCCGGCTGACGATCAGCGCGCAAATCTTCATCACGAAAACACTTTACAATCTGGAAGTAGCGATCGAATCCTGCTACCATCAACAATTGTTTGAAGGTTTGCGGTGATTGCGGCAACGCGTAAAACTGTCCCGGATTCATGCGCGATGGCACGAGAAAATCGCGTGCACCTTCCGGAGTAGATTTTATTAATACCGGCGTTTCAACTTCGATGAATTGTTGGTTGCTGAGGTATTGGCGTGTAGCCTGAGCCACTTCATGACGAAGAATCAAGCTATCACGCACAGGGTTGCGGCGCAAATCGAGATAACGGTATTTCATGCGCAAATCATCACCGCCATCGGTTTCATCTTCAATAGTAAACGGAGGTGTTTTCGCGGTGTTGAGCACTGTTAATTCCGAAACGATGATTTCCACATCGCCCGTAGGCATCTTCGGATTTTTGTTTTCCCGTTCACGCACTAAACCTTTCACACGGACCACAAATTCACGACCCAACGTTCGTGCTTGCTCGCACAATGCTGCATTACCGGCCATGTTGAATGCTAATTGTGTAATTCCGTAACGATCCCGCAAATCGATGAAGGTCATTCCTCCAAAATCGCGGGAGGTTTGCACCCATCCGCAGAGGTTTACTTCTTTTCCGGCATCGGTAAGGCGTAATTCGCCACAGGTATGAGAACGCAGCATAGTAGTAGTATTGAAGCGGTGCGAAATTACGAAACCTTGCGGGAGTATCACGACTTACTTGCGTCGTTCTCTGAAAAAGGTGGTCATTAGTTCGGCACATTCCGCTTCCAGGACACCGCCGGTAATTTGTGTTTTGGGATGCAGCAATGAATTTCCAAAACGCGCATAACCTCGTTTAGTATCATGTGCACCAAATACAATTTTGGGAATTTGCGACCATTGCAAGGCGCCGGCGCACATTACGCAAGGTTCCAACGTAACGTACAACGTGCACTCGGTTAAGTATTTTCCTCCGATGGCTGACGCCGCTGCAGTTATGGCTTGCATTTCGGCGTGGGCGGTAACGTCGTTTAAACGTTCGGTTAGGTTGTGTGCTCGTGCAATGATTTTGTCTTGCCACACAATTACGGCACCAACCGGAACTTCTTCCGCATCAAAGGCTTTGCGCGCTTCTTTCAACGCTTCACGCATGAAATGTTCGTCGGAAAAGATGGTAAGTTCCATGTGCGAATATAGTAGTTGTGTAACAAAAAAACGGTTGCCATTATGACAACCGTTCTTCTTATTAGTCGCGCATTTTACGCTTTTTCTTTTCTTTCTTTTTTGTTGGTGGCGGCGGTGGCGGCGGAGTTGGAATCGGCTTAATTCCAAAGTCCTCGCGCACTTCTGCTTTTGGCGGATTCACCGGATTGCCGTCTTCTTTCATCTCCACAATTTCATAACCCAGTTTCGTCAAACGATCGTGCAGCTTGGTTTTATCACCCACCATCATGATGACCATGTTTTGTGTGCTCAACCACTTTTTCGCCAAAGCATCAATTTCAGATTTCGTAATGTTCTTCAAAATCTCAGCCTGCTGTTCGTTGTAATTGTCGGGCAGGTTGTAATCGATAATTCGCTTCAAGTAAAACAACTTCTGGTATTGCTCTTCATAAGCCAATGCTTCTTTCTGAGAGATTGCTTTTTTCATGTACTTCAACTCGTCTTCATTAATACCGCCGTTAGCATAGTTGTCCATGATGTTGATGAAGGAAACAATCACACTATCCGTGGAGTTCCAACGGAATCCGCCGGATGCTACAAAAGTTCCGGTGTAGTTGCTGCCGTTAAATCCTGTGCGTGTGCCATAGGTCCATCCTTTGTTTTCACGCATTTCCAAATTCACGCGACTGTTGAAATGCCCACCCAACGGATAGTTCATCAAACCGACACGATAAAATTCTCCGGTTGCATCATACGGCAAGCCCATACGACCAATGCGAATTTCAGATTGAGCGGCATCTTTTTTGTCGTACAGATAAATTTTTGTTTTCATCGCAGCATACTTCGGTGCAAAGTCGGCGTTGGTTTTGATCACCGTGTTTTTATTCTGCCAGGTGTTGAGGAAGCCCATCTTGCCGACGATGCCGTCTTTGCCGAGATCAGATACTACAATCAGTTTTGAAATGTTCGGAGAGAACATTTTGTTGTAGTAATCTTTTACATCTTGAAGTGTAATGGAATTCACGGTTTCTGCAGTTCCGGAACGCGGAATGCCCAAAATGTGATCAGCTCCGAAAATCATGCGATTGAAGATGAAGTCGGCCATCGCACCGGGCTGTGTGCTCATATTGGCAATGCCTTCGAGCTGTTGCTTTTTCACCATGTCAAATTCCGATTGATCGAATTTCGGCATGAATAATTTTTCATTGAGCAGCGCTAGTGTGGCGTCGAGGTTACGAGTAAGTGAATTGACATAAATCGTGAATTCATCATTATCGGAACCAATGCTGATACTGCTTCCGAGCAATTCCAGCTCTTCTTCAATTCCTGCCGCCGAATGTTTTTCGGTTGATTGATCGAGCATGCGCGCCAATAATGAAGCGATACCCGCTTTAGAAGGATCTTCTTGGCGATGCCCTGCAGCAACGGTAATCATAAACATCGTGCGTGGTACTTCGCCAAATTGCGTACCGATAACCGGCATAGTATTCGCGAAAGTATGACGCCAAATGGCAGGCGATTTTACGGTAGGAACAGGACCCGGAGCAGGAATGATGCTGCGGTCGAAATTGTCTTTTGCTTTACGCATCCGTAAATTCTTGTACTCCGCACTCTCTGCAGTTCCTACACGGTATTCCGGAATCTTATAGTTGTCCGGACGTGCTTTCAGTTCAGGTTTTCCTTTCGGATAAACCGTCAACACCACAGCAGGCTTATTCTTGATGTATTTATTGTACACACGCATCACATCTTCCTTGGTTACTTTATTGTAACGATCGATATCTTTCTGCAACATATTTGGGTTACCGTTAAACGTCATGTACGCTGCGAGCATACTGCCTTTCCCCTCAACGCTGGACATCTGATCCAAGACAGACGTTTCAATAGACATTTTAAAGCGTTTCAAATCATTGTCGCTTACGCCTTTCTTTTCGAAGTCGGCAAGTGCGACTCGCAATAAGCTATCTGCTTCCTTCGGTGTATGGCCGGGGAATGTTCGCACAGAGAATATGATATTACCCGCAAGTTCCTGACAACCGTTATACATGCTCGCGCCGCCGGCTACACCGGGTACCACGAATCGATTGTACATCATGGAACCTTTGCCCTGAGATAAAATATTCGTCAATGCATCTAACGCAGGTTCGTCTGCATGCCAGGAATGAACGCCCGGCCAAGCTACGGTTAACTGTGGGAAGCGTACGTTGTCTTCATAAGAAATCACGCGGTCTTTATCCAATGTTACCATGCGTTTCGGCATGTTCTTTACTTCAGGTCCGCGAGGAATAGAACCGAAATATTTTTCCACCAGCTTCACTACGTTAAGTGTGTTGACGTCACCTGCAACAGTGATGGTTGCATTGTTTGGTCCGTACCAACGCAAGAAGAAGTTTTTAAGATCGCCAACACCAACACGGTTCAAATCTTCAATGTAACCGATGGTAGACCACGAGTACGGATGTCCTTGCGGGTACATCGCTTCACCTAATTTCTCCCACACCAATCCGTACGGTGCGTTGTCGTAACGCTGTCCGCGCTCGTTCTTCACGGTTGCACGTTGCACTTCAAATTTGCGTTGAGTTACCGAGTCGAGCAAGAAGCCCATACGATCTGCTTCCAGCCATAAAGCCAATTCCAGATTATTGGCAGGAACCGTTTCGAAATAGTTGGTTCGGTCGGTGTTGGTGGTTCCGTTCATGGTGCCACCGGCTTCGGTGATTAATTTAAAATGCTGTTCATCGGCCACGTGTTCAGAGCCCTGAAACATCATGTGTTCGAAGAAGTGTGCAAATCCGGAACGACCTTCCTGCTCGCGTGCAGAACCCACATGATATGTTACATCGACGTGTACAATCGGATCGGAATGATCTTCGTGAACAATTAGCGTTAAACCGTTCGGTAATACATAACGCTCGTAAGCGATCATCATGCCCGAAGGCTTTCCGGTGATCGGCGTTACCTTTTCTACCAGCTTTGCTTTACTGCCTGCCTGTGCGAATCCAACTAGGGCTAAAGTCAGTGCGGCTGCGGTGAAGATTAGTTTTCTCATAATACAGGTGATTGAAAACCAAATGTAAGCATTCACAAGATTAATCGGTGCAGAACTTTATGACAGGTTGATTGTTGTGTTTAGCGGATTTTAACAAAGACAGGCTCGATTTACGTGTATCTTTGTAGTCTAACACTTAACTAAACAAAACATAATTATATGTATCCGGCACCATTAGTAATGCCCATGAAAGCAGAATTGACTGCAGCGGGCTTTGAAGATTTAACAACACCAGAACAAGTTGATGCGGCTGTTAGCCAAACCGGCACACATTTGATGGTAGTAAATTCTGTTTGCGGTTGTGCAGCAGGAGCTGCGCGTCCGGGTGTAAAAATGTCATTGCAAGGCGATGGTCCGCGTCCGAATAAATTAACTACTGTTTTTGCAGGATTTGATACTGACGCAGTGGCTCAGGCACGAAAGCATTTTACTCCTTATCCGCCATCATCACCGTCTATCGCATTATTTAAAGACGGCAAGTTGGTTCATTTCATCGAGCGTCATCATATCGAAGGTCGTTCTGCAGAAATGATCGCGGAGCATTTGAAACAAGCTTACGCAGAGTTCTGTAACTAAATAATTGCGCATTAAAAAAGCCTCGTTATCTACAGATGACGAGGCTTTTTTGTTGTTCTATCAATGTTATTTCTTTTCTACCACTTTCGGCACCTTGAAATAGTTGCTGTCGTGTTTAGGAGCATTTTGCAAAACTTCTTTGTGTGATAACGGTGGTTGGATAACATCTTCACGCAAGTGATTCGTCTCTTCCGTCATATAAATCAACGGTTCGATGCCGTTAGTATTCAATTCATTCAGCTTTTCGACAAAGCCCAACATACGATTCATGTCGTTGATGATTTTTTGTTCACCTTCCGCCTCAAATTCGAGTCGTGCTAAGTGAGCTACATCCTGAACGGTTTTGCTGTCAATTTTCATATTGTTGTAATGCTTGTTGAATCGTGTTTCTGACGTTATCGCGCAAAGTTACCAAATCTTTTTCGCCAAGATGCTTAGTTTCAATCGGAGCGTGAACAGTTACATAAGCTGTTCCCGGACGACCGAATGCCTTAAAAAATCCTCCGTTTTGCAGCAGCTTCCAGTTGTTGTGAAACGTAATGGGTACAACAGGAACATTGTGTTCAATCGCGAGCTTGAAAGCGCCATTCTTAAATGATTTGAGTACGCCCTTGGATGAAATGGTGCCTTCAGGATAGATGAATACGCTCTTGTCGTCCTGTAGTAATTGAGCAGCCTGTCGAAAAGCATCATACGAACCCATTCTGCTGCGACGATCCACATAAATATTCATAGGACTATTTCCTTTTCGTACCGGACGAAAAAATATTCTCAACGCCGGAGCCTTATCAATTTCGGCTTTGCCCATATACGCAAAGTAATGCGGCATCACCACATAACTGGCGACGATATCGATGTACGACGCGTGATTTGCAACAAAAATGCACGGCGTTGGAAGTTGCTCAATAGGTGTTTCGTGTTTGACTTTAACACGCACCGACGGAATGATCAGCACCCAACGTGCCCACACCCGCATGAGTCGAAATGCGCGCGGGTAACGTTTCGGATTGGCCAATAAAATTCGGAACACCGGATACAGCAGCAGCAGTCCGACGATGAAGTTGAGTATGAATAGTATTTTCCACAGTGCTCGTGGAACCAGGCCGAGGTATTGGCGCATGTGACAAAGGTACGCATAAGAAAGGTGTGCGCTTTAAGCGGGAATGGCTACTTTTGGGCAGTAATTACAGCATTATGACAAGAATTCTTACCGGTATTCAAAGTACCAATATTCCGCATCTGGGAAATATTCTGGGCGCGTTAAGTCCTGCAGTTGAACTTTCGAAAAATCCGAATAATCACTGCATTTACTTCATTGCAGATTTGCATTCGCTGACTTCAATTAAAGATGCTGCTTTTCGCAAAGAGAGCGCGATG
>Ga0068876_10002268_pt1 | contig 14426 bp, 14 predicted proteins | sample NOAtaG_6_FD_66442 | JGI IMG/M metagenome (GOLD analysis project Ga0068876, IMG submission 66442) | Freshwater lake microbial communities from Lake Erie, under a cyanobacterial bloom - NOAA_Erie_Diel5S_2200h metaG | ecosystem: Environmental > Aquatic > Freshwater > Lake | place: USA: Ohio, Lake... | reverse complement strand
ATCCTGAGCCTGACGATGTTCGAAACAACACCAATAAATCAACTGCTTACACCACCACCGCCATCAACAGATGACGACCAACAGCTCGTTCTCCTATGACCGACGTTGGGACACTACTGGCTTCCTTTCGTCAATTAAGAACGGCGTCGGCATCGCTCGCACCCCGTTCGGCTTGGTCGGTTCATGAGCGCGTCCGTCGGCACTCAAGCTCCTCTATGGATGGGCGCCGGGCAGTAATCCCCTTGCCTCCGTCGTTCGATGCCTCGGCTCCGCCTCGCCAGTCCTGACATTCGGCCAATTCGCCGCATACCACTCGTAGGTCGAGCGGACGCCCTCGCGCAGCGTCACACGCGGCCGGAAGCCGGTCGCCCACAGCCGGCTCATTTCGTAGAACCGGCGGTGCTGACCATCTGGCTTGCTGGCATCCCACTCTGTCTTGACGGTGCCGCCCGTGGCGTCGACCAGTGCGTCGACGATCTCGCGGATCGCGTGCCGCATCCCCGAACCCAGGTTGATGGGCCCGTCCGCATGGCGAAGCACCGCCAGCAAACCGAGCGCCGCATCATCGGCGTGCGAAAAATCGCGCACTGCGATCCCAGAGCCCCAAATTCGGACCGGTGAGCCATCGCGCTTGGCGTTGAAGAACTTGGCAACCAGCGCCGGCGTGACATGGCCGAACTCGATGTCGAAGCTGTCATGTGGGCCGTAGAGGTTGCCGCTGATCGCGAATGCCGACTGGAAGCCATACTGCTCCTTGGCAGCGATCAGCTGCGCCAGCATCAGCCGCTTGGAGTGAGCATAGGAGTCTTCTGACGGGTGCGGTGGCCCCAGCCAGATCTGCTCTTCGCGCAGTTCCTCGACGCCTGGCAGTTCCGGGTAGACACAGCCGCTGCCCATGGCGACCAGCTTCTTCACGCCCGCGCGACGCCCGTGCTCGACAACATGGGTGTTGATGAGCACGTTCTCGTAAAGCACGTCCGACTTGTAGCGCTGGTTCCCACCGATGCCGTAGACCTTGGCGGCGAGGTGGAAGACATAGTCGGGTCGCGTGTCGCGGTACATCCGCGCCACTTCGGCGTCGGACCGCAGGTCGAAGTCGCGGCTGCCCACACCGACGACGTTGGCGTATCCCTCGCGCGCCAGTAGGGCGGCAAGTGCGCGCCCGACCAGTCCGGTACCGCCGGTCACGAGGATCCGCGCCGATGTTTTGACTTCAATTGCCACTAGCTGCCTCCCTTGACCATCCGATACCGCGACCGGAACCGGTCGAGGTAGTGCCTGTTCGTCAAAAGCGAAGCCAGCAGGTTCGCGCCTGCGGCGATGCTTCTGGTGACAGAAATCTTCAGCAGGGCCGCGATGACCTGCCACCAGCGCGCCGGCTCGTACAAGAACCTGACGGCATCAGTGCTTAGAACCGAGGCCAGTTGCGACGTTGGCCTGCCACTGGCACGAAAAAGCAGGTACTTCGTCAGGATGAACTCGGCCTGCGATCGCGCCGACTGCACGCTCGCCCGCGAGGTGTCGTCATGGCGCCGGAAGTTGCTCAACGTGCGTTTGGCATAGACGACCCGTCCCTGCTGAAGCAACCAGCCGATGAACAGCCAGTCGCCGGTGAGCTTCAGTCGCTTTAGAAGCGGTTGATATGCAGCCCTGAACGCGTCGGTGCGGATCAGCGCCGAACTCATGTTAGGCACCGTCTGCCCCCGGATCTGGAACGACGATAGTTCCTCGATGCCGTCGTTGCTGAACGACCGGTCCCAGCGCGTTTCCTTCCAGATGTCGTGGAAGTACTCGTCGGTGTGCCCGACCCGGGCGCCGGTGTCATCGATCACGTGCGAGTCGCAATAGAACAGTGCAGCCTGCGGATCAGCATCAAGCGCGGCCACCGCCACCTCCAGGAACTCGGGCTCAGCCACGTCATCGCTCTCACAGATCCACAGGTAGCGGCCCTTCGCCATCACCGCTGCACGTTCCCACGCAGCAAAGGGCGTGCCCGAGTTGCGCTCGTTGCGCACGTAGACGAACCCGTGCTCCGTCTGTAAGGCACGGATGATCGCGTCGGAGTCGTCCTGCGAACAGTCATCGATGACGATCAGCTCGAAGTCCTTGCGACGCTGAGCGACGATGGACTCGATCCGCTGGCGGACGAAAGCGGCGTGCCGATACGACGGGACGACGACGGTGACCGACGGACTCATCGAACCTCCGCCAAGCCGTAGAGCTGTTCGATCTGCGGCCACTTGGCGTCCCAGCTGTAGCGCGCCAGGCAGGAGGCACGCGCAGCCTCACCGATCTGCTCGTTTCGCTCGCGATCCCTCAGCAGCAGCTCGCAGTGCGCGGCAAAGTCTTCTGGCGCGGCACCGATCAGGACATCCTCGCCATGCCGGTACGCCAGTCCCTTCGCCGAAATTGGCGACACCACGCTCGGCACACCGAAGAGCGCGTATTGGTTGATCTTCCCGCGGAAGCCCGAGCCACCGAGCGCCGGGGCAATGCCGACCCGAGCTGAGGCAATGTATGGAGCCAGACGCGGTACCTCGCCAACCAGTTCGACGTCGCCGCCCGCATACGAGGCGAAACGCGACAGGTCGCCGCGCCCGACCACCTGAAGGCGATAGCCGCCGACGCGGCGGCGCAGGATCGGATGCACGCGGTCAAGGAACCACTGCAGCGCATCCACGTTGGTCTGCGATCCGAAATAGGCCACGTACAAGAGCGTCGGGCCCGTTTCATCGAAGCGGCGCGGTTGAATGGTTCCGACGGCGCCGTCACCGAATTCGATGTCGGACACGCCCGTCTCCAAATACTTCACGCTACGCAGGCAGGTCACCATGCGAAGGAAGGCCGCATCCGATCGGGACACGCAGATCACCTCATCAGCCTTAAAGCTGAACAGGACCTCCTCCGCCACCGCCCGGAAGCCGCGCGCGAGTTCCCTCATCTTCAGCCGCGGCGAGGAGGCGTAGCTGCTGCGAATCTGCAGGAACAGGAAACGCGCCAGCGACTCCATCGGCGTGAACACGATGCGGGCGCCGTGGCGCCGGAAGCCCTCAAGGTCGAAAGCGGCCTGGTGGAACTGCAGATCGATCGTGTCGTAGTGTGGGAGCGGACCCGCAAGCCCTTCCAGGCCGGCCGCGCTGAGCTCCTCACATGGGGACCAGAACAAGCGGTCGAACACCCGTTCTACGTCGTCACCTGACCAGTCGTCGCTCGGTCGGCGATGCGTGTAGAGGTGCAGTTCGACATCCGGCATGCGTCGCTTGATGAGCGCGTAGATGTCGAGCACGCGCAGTCCGCCCGCGTGCGCGCGAGACGGGCAGTAGTAGCTGACCAACAGGACCCTGCGCCGCGCGGCCGGCGCGTCTTCGACGGCCCCGGCCGGAACCAGCGAGGGAACATGTACGGGGACATCAGCGTGCTCGGTCACTCGGGTCAGCGGCTGCACGGCCACGGGGGCCGACGGCTCGTTCCGCTGGCCGCCCTCTGCGCGCTGCGGCGTACGCACCAGTCCGAGGTAGCGACGCAGGGATCCAGCCACGCTTGCCCACTCTCCCCGCGACACCCTGCCCAGAAAGCGGACAGCCTTGTTCATGCGCCACGACTTCGACCTGAAGATCTGATCGAGTTGCCTCTGCCTCTCGCCAAGCATTGCGTTGACACGCGCCAGCTCGACGTCGACAGCACGGTGCGCCTCCCCTGCGTTCGCAAGGGCCTGCTGCAGTGAAGCCGCTTCCGCCGAACGTTCGTCAAGACCGGCACGCAGACCATCGCGCTCGGCCTCCGCCGACCGGAGGGTCGCTCGCACCGCCGACAACTGCTCGCTTACTTGAGATATGGTGACCTCGCGGGCGCGCAGCGCTGCATCCTGAATCGATACCTGCGTGCTGAGACTCTCCAGCTCAGCACGACCGCGCTCTCCTTCCACGGCAAGCGCCTCGACGCGCCGTCGCAGCTCAACGCGGGCCGCTTCGCCCGCACGCAGTTCGGCATCCTTGGCGACCGCCAACTCGCGTAGGCGAGAAAGCTCCGCGCGGCTCGCCTCCGCCACAGCTGCCAGACCCTGCAGGCGGCCCTGGAGTTCATGCAGCAACGCGTCGCGATGGGTCGACGCCGCCGCCAGTTCCTCATGCCGGCGCGCCAGGACTGCATAGGCCTGCGCCCGCTCGTCGCGCTCCCGTTCGCGATCGCCAATCGCCGCCTGCAGCAACGTAATCGACTGATTGAGATCCGCGATCTCGCGTCGAAGTTGGCCGTTCACTCCCTCCAGTTCGGCGTAGGCGCCATTGCGCAACTGCAGCGCCGCGCGTTCCCGCGCAAGCTCATCCTCGCGAATCGCAAGCGCGCTGCCAAGTCCGTCGAGCTTTCCGCGCAGCTCCGCCACCTCGATGTCGCGCGCAGCCACCGCGTTGGTCAGGCCAACCACCTGCCCATCGCGCTCCGCGAGGCGCCGTCGGATCTCGACCACCAAGTCGCTCTGCTCGAGCGGCGAATCGAACAAGCCTCCGTGCGCTTGCGGAAGCCGGCTGTCACTGGCCAACGCGATCAGGTAGACCGGCGCCACGATTCCCGCACTCTCCTCTACCGATGCGCCGCTCTTGCGGAAGCTAACAAATCCGCCGCGCCCTTCCGGCAGGACGATCGAGCCATAGGCCACGCGCTGCCCCAGCAGCGACGTGTTCTTGAAGTGCCGGGCAAGCAGCGCTTCGAACTCGTGCCGATACAACTCCTTCACGTGGTACTCGTTGTCATACCCGGTCGCGAGGGAGTAGTTGTAGCGATCGGGGCTAGAAATCACGAGCAGGCCGCCAGGCCGCAGCACGCGCTTGATCTCCGCAAGCATCTCCTCGTGCCGGGCGTGATGTTCGATCGTCTCGAAACTAACGACCATGTCGACCGACGCTGCCTTGAGGGGGATGTCGGCGCAGTCGCCGACGAGAAAGCGCAGGTTCGAGACCGCGGCGTAGCGCGTGCGCGCGTGTTCGACTGCCTCGCGCGAAATGTCGACGCCGATCACCGACGCCGCCTGCGCGGCAAGCAGTACCGACCCGTAGCCTTCGCCGCTGGCGATGTCGAGCACCGACTTGCCCTTGACCAGGCGGCGGGCAATCAAGTAGCGGTGAAGATGCTCGAGTTCGGTCTGTCCCTCAACTTCGGGAAGAAAGCGCTCGCCGGTGAATTGAAGCATCGTTGGGTCGAGCATCGTGGTTGTATCGGGGTGTGCTGGCGGCATTGAAGAGCTGGGGCGGGCGTTCATCGTTGCGCCAGGAGGATCACGCGATGGCCCCGAACGAACTGCTCGTAGTCGCCCGCTGCCGGCTCGAAGTACTCGACTCGTGAGAAACCGGACTCCTTGAGGTAGTAGTCAAGTGCTTCGCGCGACGGCACGAGCGCCGTGTTCGTCGGGCCGCCTTCCTTGCTATTGGAGTAGTCCTTACAGACGCCGAAGAGCCCGCGCAGCGGACGTTGCGTGCCGAACGACCCATCCTCGACCAGCCCGCTGAGGTCAAACGGGAGCACCTGGGTCTCGACGAACGGTTCGCGCTGCGCCAGCGCCCCGAGCTGACGAAAAATCTGCATCGGATTCTCGACGTGGTAGAGCAACCCGAAGCACAGAACGAAGTCGAACTGCTGGCCGGGTCGAAAGTGCTCCAGCGATCCTTCGATGAACTCGACCGGCCCGCTGCCCAGCAAGCGGACGATGTCCCGCGCCTTTTCGAGCGAACTACGGTTCTTGTCAAGCGCAGTCACGTGACCGAAGCTCTCGGCCAGGGTGAGCGCAAAGTAGCCTTCGGGGCAGGCGACGTCGAGCGCGCGCTGACCGCGGCGATCAGTACGCGCGAGAAACGCTCTGAGAGCGCGGTCACGCGTTGCGTGGATGCCGCGGAAACGCGGCTCGATGTAGCTCTCCGTGGTCGTTCCGTCGGGCAGGCGGAACTCGCAGAATCGCTTCTGCCGCCTGATTCGGCCCCGCAACTCAAGCATGTGTCACTCCGCTCGACAGCCGCTCGTTGCCGGCGGTTACACCGACGTTGAGCTTGACCTCTCGCATCGGGATCCCGACCAGTCCGTTGACGGTGCTGCTTGCGTGGGACTTGATCACGAGCGCGTCATGCATCCAGTGATGCTGAACGTGATCGCTCTGCGATCCATCGGCGATAGCTACCTCAAAGCTGTAGTCGCCCTTGGGTAGGATCGGCATACGGAAGCGGAAGCTCGCCTGCAGGTAGCCGCCGCCGGACACGGCCAGGGGGCGCGAGGCGTAGCTCAGGTACGTGTTGTCGCCGAACAGATACTGGCCGAGCCGGTCCTTGACCAAGAAGCCGATGATCGGGCTTGCCATGTCGACATTGGCTCGCGCCCGGATGCGTAGCGTCACGTCCTCGCCGCCAACAATCCACGACAGGGTCCGCCCCCTGCCGTCGCACAGTGAGACGTCGAGGAGCGTTGCGCCGCCGATGCCGAAACCGGCACGTCCCGCGTCGAAGCGGAATGCCTCGATGTCGTTGCGCAGCGTCGACGAGAGCAGCAAGTCGCGCCGAGCGTCGTGGAAGTCCTCGTCGACACTGCTCTCCGGCTCGTGCACAGGCCGCTCGACCAGCGACTCGCCCTGCAATTGCCGGTAGTGGTCGGCCAGATACAGATCCATCAGGTCGCGTGGCTCGCCAATCGCCTTGATGCGCCCCCCCTCGAGCCACACCACCCGCTGGCACAGGTTAACGATGGCGCCGGTGTCGTGGCTGACAAAGATCACGGTTCCGCGCGTCATGAAGTCGCGGAGGAATCGCATGCACTTCTGCGTGAAGTAAGCGTCTCCGACCGAGAGCGCCTCGTCGATCACGAGGATGTCGGCGTCGACGTGCGCGACGACCGAGAACGCGAGCCGCATTACCATGCCGCTCGAGTAGGTCTTGATCGGCTGTTCGAGCACATCACCGATGTCTGCGAACGCCGCGATTCTGGAGAAACGGGCGTCGATCTGCTCGCGGCTCAGACCGAGCACGGCAGCGTTGAGGTAGACGTTTTCGCGGCCGGTGAAGTCGGGGTTGAATCCCGAGCCGAGCTCGAGCAATGCCGCGATCCGGCCGCCGACGTCGACCTCACCTTGCGACGGTGTCAGCGTGCCGCAGAGAATCTGCAGGAGGGTGGACTTGCCCGCTCCATTGCGGCCGATCACGCCCACGGTCTCGCCGCGCCGAATCTCGAAGGACACATCGTCGAGCGCTAGGAAGTCGCGGAAATAGGCTAGCGGCGCGAGCCCAAAGAGCCTGCGCACTCGAGGCACTATGGCCTGCTTAAGCCGGTCCTCCGGCCGCTCGTAGATCTGATAGCGCTTGCCGAGCCCGCGGACCCGCACCGCAAGATCGCTAGATGACATCGGCGAATCCCTTTCGGGTGCGCTGAAACCAGGCGTACCCGCACCAGGCGATCAAGGCACCAATCGCCAATTGCAGGCCCCACGCGGTCGCCTCGGGCGCGACGCCGTCGATGGCCACCCTGCGGGCCGATTCGATGACGAAGGTCAGCGGGTTGAGCTCGAGCAGCGGCCGATAAGGCTCCGGAACCGCCGACACCGGGTAGAACACCGGCGCGAGAAACAGCAGGCCCGTCGTCAGCAGCGTCACCACCTGGCCGATGTCGCGCAGGTAAACGCCGAGGCTGCCAAGCAGCCACATCAGGCCGAGCACGGCGAGCAGCAACGGCAGCAGCACCAGAGGCAGTAGTACGACCGTCCACGGAACGGACATGCCGGAAACCACCATCGCGCCAAGCAGCACGGCGACGCTCACCGCCGCATGAAACAGTGCACTGCCAACAACCGGTATCGGCAAAAGCTCTAGCGGGAAGACCACCTTCTTGACGTAGCTTGGCGATGCGAGCACGAGCAACGCGGCCCTGTTCACGCACTCCGCGAACACCGTGTAGACGATCAGCCCGACGAACAAGAAGATGGCGAAGTGAGCCGTGCCGTCGGCTGGCCGGCTGCCCCACTTCGCGCCGAAGATCACGGCGAAGACAAACGTATAGATCGCCAACATCAGCAAGGGCGTGACGAAGGACCATGCCAAGCCAAGCCAGGAACCGCGATACCTGCCATGCATCTCACGCAGAGTTAGTTGCCACAGCAGCTGCCGGTGACGCCATAAAGCCGTGGCAAAGCTGCGTGGCCCAACGGGCCAGCGCTGTCCGGCTGAAACGGACATCTCGGTCATCGCACCAACTCGTCCAGGCAAAGACGAAGCGCAACGCGCCAGTCAGGCACGCTGATCCCGAACCGCGCGGACAGCAACGAAAGGTCAAGCACCGAGTTTGACGGCCGGCGCGCGGGCGTCGAATACGCAGACGACGGGATCGCCCGGATCCGCGGCCGTCGCGCGGAATCTACAAGACCGCGCTCGACAGCTGCGTCGACGATTTCGCCTGCAAAGCCATGCCAGCTAGTGGCACCCTGCGACGCCACGTTCACCACGGCGGAGCGAAAACCCGCGGCCCGTCGATCGACGACGGTCCGTGCCAAGAGGTGTCCGGTGACGTCGGCGATGCTGCGTGCCCAGGTGGGGGCGCCAATCTGGTCGTCAACCACGCGCAGTTCGGGCCGCTCGTTCGCAAGCCGCAGCATCGTCAAAAGGAAGTTCTTGCCGCGGCTCGCATATACCCACGTCGTGCGCACGACGAGGTGATCGCAGCCGGAGTCACGGATACCAGCCTCACCGACCAGCTTCGATCGGCCATAGGCGTTGACAGGGCAGGTCGCCGCGTCTTCTGAGTATGGGTGCCCGCTGCCGCCGTCGAACACATAGTCAGTCGAGTAGTGCACTAGCATCGCACTGCGGCGCACCGCCCAGCGCGCAAGCTCCGTCGGCGCATCGCCGTTGACAGTGGTAGCGAGGGCCTCGTCACTTTCTGCCTTATCGACAGCAGTGTAGGCAGCCGCATTGACAATGACATCAGGCGAGATCTCGTCGAGCCTCGCCGCCAGCGTCTCCGGCTGCGCTAGGTCAAACTGCTCCCGATCAACCGCGACAACTTCGCCCAGGCATTGCAGGCTGCGTTGCAGCTCCCAGCCCACCTGACCACTCTTTCCGGTGATGAGAAGGCGCGTCACGCGTACACCTCGGCATCAGCCAGCAGCGGCGCAGTCGCGTCTTTTGTTGCGAGCTGCGGCAAGGCGCCGGCGAGCGGCCACTGCACCGCCAAGCTCGAATCGTTCCAGCGGAGCGAGCGCTCGTGCTGCCCCATCCAGAATTCGGTGGTCTTGTAGAGAAAGTCGGCGGCGTCACTCACGACAAGGAACCCATGGCCGAACCCGGTCGGCACCCATAGCTGACGCTTGTTCTGTTCCGACAACTCGACCCCGACCCACTTGCCAAAGTTCGGCGACGACTTGCGTAGGTCCACGCTTACGTCAAACACGGCACCACGGACAACTCGCACCAGCTTGCCCTGCGGCTTGACCACTTGATAATGGATGCCTCGCAACACGTTTCTTGCCGAGCGCGAGTGGTTGTCCTGCACGAACTCGACGTCAAGGCCGGTCGCCTCGCGAAACGTGCGGGCGTTCCAACTTTCCATGAAGAAGCCCCGCTCGTCGCCGAAGACCTGCGGCTCGAGGATCAGCACCTCGGGCAATGCGGTGGGGATGACCTTCACGCGACCGCCTTGCCAGTCACGCGGTGCCCTGCAGCACCTGCTCGCTGAGCATGCGCAGCAGATACTGGCCGTAGCCGTTCTTCTTCAGCGGCTCGGCAATGCGCGCCACGTCCTGCGCGCTGATCCAGCCGAAGCGGTAGGCGATCTCCTCCGGACAGGCGACCTTCAGTCCTTGCCGCTTCTCGATCGTCTCGATAAACGCTGCCGCCTCCAGCAGCGACTCATGCGTACCCGTGTCGAGCCAGGCCATGCCGCGGCCCATGATCTCCACATGCAAGGCGCCCGCCTGCATGTAAAGGCGGTTGACGTCCGTGATCTCCAGCTCGCCGCGCGCTGACGGCTTGATCGATGCGGCGATGTCGAGAACCTGGTTGTCGTAGAAGTAGAGGCCGGTCACCGCGTAGCTGGAGCGCGGCTGGGCCGGCTTCTCCTCGATGCTGATGGCGCGCCCGCCGCGATCGAACTCGACCACGCCGTAACGCTCGGGGTCGGTCACGTGGTATGCGAACACCGTGGCGCCCAGCGGCCGGCTGGTCGCGCGCTGCACCTGCGAGCCGAGATCGTGACCGTAGTAGATGTTGTCGCCAAGGATCAGGGCCGCCGGGTCGTTGCCGACGAACTCGCGGCCGAGGATGAAGGCTTGCGCAAGACCATCCGGGGAGGGCTGGACCACGTACTGGATGTTCAGGCCCCACTGGCTGCCGTCCTTTAGCAGTTCGGCAAAGCGCGGCGTGTCGCTCGGCGTGGAGATCACCAGCACGTCGCGGATGCCGGCCAGCATCAGCGTGGTCAGCGGGTAGTAGACCATCGGCTTGTCGTACACCGGCAGCAGCTGCTTGGAAACGACCTGGGTCACCGGGTACAGCCGGGTGCCGGAACCCCCGGCGAGGATGATGCCTTTGCGATTCATGGCAGATTCGGTCATGCGGTCACCCGCGCGCCGTACTGAGTGTCCACCCAGCTGCGGTAGCGCCCGTCGCGCACATGGGCCACCCAATCGGGCTGGGCCAGGTACCACTGCACAGTGCGGCGGATGCCGGTGGCGAAGGTTTCCGTCGGCGTCCAGCCGATGTCGCGTTCGATCTTGCGCGGGTCGATGGCATAACGCCGGTCGTGGCCGGGCCGGTCCTTGACGTACGTGATCTGCTGCGCGTACGAGCCGCCGGCGCGCGGCCGCAGCTCATCGAGCAGGCTGCACACGGCGCGCACGACCTCGATGTTCTGCATCTCGTTCTTGCCGCCCACGTTGTAGACCTCGCCCACCCGCCCCTGCGCCAGCACGGCACGGATGGCGTTGCAATGGTCACCGACGTAGAGCCAGTCGCGCACGTTCTTGCCGTCGCCGTACACCGGCAGCGGCTTGCCCTCGAGGGCATTGAGGATCATCAGCGGGATCAGCTTCTCGGGAAACTGGAACGGCCCGTAGTTGTTGCTGCAGTTGGTGGTCAGCGTGGGCAGGTCGTAGGTGTGGTGGTAGGCGCGCACCAGGTGGTCTGATGCCGCCTTGGAGGCGGAGTACGGGCTGTTGGGGGCGTAGGGCGTGGTTTCGCTGAACGCGGGGTCGGTGGGGCCGAGTGAGCCGTAGACCTCGTCGGTCGAGACATGCAGGAAGCGGAAGGCATCGCGCTCGGGCCCGGCAAGCTGCGTCCAGTAGCCGCGGGCGGCTTCCAGCAGGGCGAAAGTGCCGTTGACGTTGGTGCGGATGAACTCGGCCGGCCCGAGGATGGAGCGGTCCACGTGGCTTTCGGCGGCAAAGTGCACGAAGGCGCGCGGGCGCACTGCGTTGACGAGCGCCGCCATTGCGTCGGCGTCGCAGATGTCCAGCCGGCGAAACTGGTAATCGGCCCGGCCGGCCACGCTGGCCAGGTTCTCCAGGTTGCCGGCGTAGGTCAGCTTGTCGACAACCGCCACCGGGCCCAGCCCGGCACCCAGCCAATCAATGACAAAATTCGATCCGATGAAGCCGGCGCCGCCGGTTACGAGGAGCAAAGGGAGTCTCCGATCTGCTTGCTTTGAACGGGCGGCTGTCGTGCGGATGCGGCGTGTCAGCAGCATCTGCCGCCAGCCACGGGACGGCGTATCGGGTTTGCGGAGAGTCCCGGCACTACGGGTGGCTGCGGCAGGAAACCACGGTATTTTATTCTGTCGCCGAAATGAGTAGTTGACAGACCGTCTTTCCTGACCGATTCAGTCGGTCTTTGTGGAAATGTGCTGACCGCATCCCTCGTACGCCATCAGCCGGTCTTTGCCGCGCCGCCGACTCTCGAACCCCAGATTCTCCGCGCCATGGCCCAATGCGCTGCAAGCATTCGTAACGGCGGCAAGCTGATGTTCTGCGGCAACGGCGGCTCGGCCGGTGACGCCCAGAATCTGGCGGCCGAGCTGGTCGGCCGGCTGGTCAGGGACCGGCGTGCGCTACCGGGGCTGGCGCCGTCGACCGAATCGTCAGCGCTGACCTGCATCGGCAACGACTTCGGCTTCAACGAGGTGTTCTCGCGCCAGGTGGAGGGCCTGGGGCGGGCGGGCGACGTGCTGATCGCGATCTCTACCGCCGGCAACTCGCCCAACGTGCTGCGGGCGGTCGAGGTGGCCCGCCCGGCCGGCATCTTCGTGATCGGGCTGCTGGGGCGTGACGGCGGCAAGCTGGGGCCGCTGGTAGACCTGCCGGTCGTGGTGCCATCCGACGAGACCGCGCGCATCCAGGAAGCGCGCATCTTCATCGGCCACGTGTTGTGCGCGGGGAACGAGAAGGCGCTGGGCGTGGTCGGCTGGGACAGCGAAGGGTAGGCAAAGATGACCGAGTTCTCCGCCGCGGCCCTGACCTCGCACCGCGTGCTGGTGGCGGGCGACCCGATGCTCGACCGCTACTGGTTTGGCGACGTGGAACGCATCTCGCCCGAGGCGCCGGTGCCGGTGGTGCGCATCCGCGCCACGGAAGAGCGGCTCGGTGGCGCGGCCAACGTGGCGCGCAACGTGCGCTCGATCGGCTGCCGGGCGGGCCTGCTGAGCGTGGTGGGCGACGACGACGCCGGCCGCACGCTGGCGCGGCTGCTGGCCGACGGCGACATTGCCGCCCACCTGCACACCGACGCATCGCTGGACACCACGGTCAAGCTGCGCGTGATCGGCCGCCAGCAGCAGATCGTGCGGCTGGACTTCGAGAAGACGCCCGAGGCCGAGGTGCTGGCCGCGCACCTGGACGAGTTTGCCGCGCTGCTGCCGGGCTACGACGTGGTCATCCTGTCCGACTACGGCAAGGGCGGGCTCACCCACATCACGCGGATGATCGAGCGGGCGCGTGCCGCGGGCCGGCCGGTGCTGGTGGACCCCAAGGGCGACGACTACAGCCGCTACGCCGGCGCCACGCTGATCACGCCGAACCGCGCCGAGCTGCGCGAGGTCGTCGGCCGCTGGAAGACCGAGGCGGATCTCACCGCCCGCGCGCAGCGGCTGCGCCACGATCTGGGCCTGCAGGCGCTGCTGCTGACCCGCAGCGAGGAAGGCATGACGCTCTTCACGCAGGACGGCGAATGGTCGGTGCCGGCGCAGGCGCGCGAGGTCTTCGATGTTTCGGGCGCGGGCGACACGGTGATCGCCGTGCTCGCCGCTATGATCGCCGCCGGACAGCCGCTGCGCGAGGCGGTGAGCATCGCCAACCGCGCCGGCGGCATCGTGGTCGGCAAGCTGGGCACGGCCACGGTGTCGTACGAGGAGCTGTTTGGTCGGAGCCAGCCTCCAGAGGCGAGCGACTGGCCCGCACCATGACCCCCCGGCATGCGGCTACGCCAAGGAGGATCGGTCATGCCTTTTGACATTTCCCGCCGGTCTGCCTAACGTCAGCGAATGGCAGGATCTAGCAACGTCAATGGAGTCCCGCAGCCCACGCCCGCCGCCGCCGCCGCCGCCGAGCGGCAGGACACACCGCGCAAGGCGACGTCGTTGCCAACTTGCGGTAGTCCCCCACCGGGTGGGGCCTCCATCGACAGCCGTGCAGCCTTTCTCGACTTGATGGAAGCCGGCGATCCGGCGCGGCCACCGCTGGGACCTGCCGAAGCGCTTGCGGTGCTGCGACAGGTAAAGCCGACGTTATCGCAGCAGTTCGGCGTTACCGAGCTGGCCCTGTTCGGCTCGACCGCGCGCAATCCGGCACACCCGGCCAGCGACGTCGATATCCTGGTTGCCTTCAGCGGTCCCGCCACGTCCGCCCGTTACTTCGGCGTCCAGTTCTACCTGGAGGATCGGCTCGGACGACCGGTCGATCTAGTCACTCACGGTGCTTTGCGCGCGGAGCTTCGGGCGCTTATTGAGAGCGAGGCGATCCATGTCTGACACTGGGCGTCGCTGGTCGCTCTATGTACGGGACATGATTGACAGTGCGCAGCGAGTCCTTGAGTACACGGCCGGATTTTCCCAAGCGGAGTTTATCGCGAGCCGCCTGCATGTGGACGCCACACCGCGCAATCTGGAACTGATTGGCGAGGCAGCAACACGCATGCCGGCCGAGGTCAGGCGCGCTTCGACTGACGTCACGTGGCGTATGGTAATCGCCTTGCGTAACCGCCTGATCCATGGCTATCTGGGCCTCGATGAGGACACCATCTGGAGTGTCGTCAAGGACGACTTGCCCACATTGATCGTGCGTCTGCAAGCCCTGCGCAGCGAAGCTGGAGACAACGCTTGAGCATCATCGTCACCGGCGCCGCCGGCTTCATCGGCGCCAATCTCGTCAAACGCCTGAACGAGCGGGGCGTCACCGACATCGTCGCGGTCGACAACCT
>Ga0068876_10002265_pt1 | contig 14446 bp, 12 predicted proteins | sample NOAtaG_6_FD_66442 | JGI IMG/M metagenome (GOLD analysis project Ga0068876, IMG submission 66442) | Freshwater lake microbial communities from Lake Erie, under a cyanobacterial bloom - NOAA_Erie_Diel5S_2200h metaG | ecosystem: Environmental > Aquatic > Freshwater > Lake | place: USA: Ohio, Lake... | reverse complement strand
GTCGTGCGCAAATTCCTTGGTGCGTTGCTCAACCGTCTTACCGGTGGCGTCGTTCCAGCCACGGGTCGACTGAATGATGCGGCCACCGTTGGTGAGGACGTCGATTTGGCGCTCGATTTCGTAATTGATGGCACGCTCCACGTTGCGGAACGAGTTGACGTTTTTGATTTCGACCTTGGCGCCAAACTCTTTCTGTCCCTCGGGTCGCACCGACACGTTGGCATCACAGCGCAACGCTCCTTCTTCGAGATTCCCACTATTGACACCAATCCAACTGAGGAGCTGGTGCAGGGTCTGGAAGTAGAGACGGGCTTCTTCGGCACTGGCAATGACCGGTTCAGAAACAATCTCCATCAACGGCACACCTGCCCGGTTGTAGTCAATGAGTGAGCTCCCGTCTGGCATGTGCGTCAATTTGCCCGTGTCTTCTTCGATGTGAATGCGTGTCAATTCGATGCGCCGCATGCCATCAGCAGTGGGGAACTCAACGTACCCGCCCACACACAACGGGTCTTCGTATTGGCTCCGCTGGTATGACGACGGTAAATCAGGGTAAAAGTAATTCTTGCGACTAATGACGCTGTCACGTGTAATCGTTGAATGCAACGCCAACCCAGTCATGGCTGCCATCTCGATGGCCTGACGATTGGGTACGGGTAAAGCCCCAGGTAACCCCAAACAGACCGGACAGACATTTGTATTTGGCATTGCTTGGCTGGCATCCGTGCGGCACCCGCAAAACATTTTGGAGGTGGTGCGAATCTGCGCATGAACCTCGAGACCGATGGTGGCTACATACTTCATGGACAATACTTCCTAACCGATGACATCTCTTGCTTATGGTGCATTATAACACCCGTTGCAGCGATATTTAAACTACCCTTCCATTCTGTATGCTGTGTTTTCATTCCTCATTCCTAATTGGTATTTGGTATGATGAAAGCAACGACACCATGCTGTGACAGGGGAATGCATATGCCACGTGTGTTGATTACAGGTGCTACTGGTCCGGTAGGCAGTAGTCTGGCTGAGTATGTCATCACGCATGCCGATGTGGAACTCGCTATTTTTAAGCGATGGCGGAGCGACATGCGTGCAGTGGCTGCTATTGAGTCACGCGTCACATTCTACGAAGGTGACATCGAAGACGCCTATGCGGTTACTGATGCGGTAGCAGATTTCCACCCAGACTTCATCTTTCATTTAGCGGCTCAAAGTTACCCTGCTGCCTCATGGGGAGCACCTGTGGCGACGATGCGCGCCAATGTGGAAGGGACCGTCAACCTGCTTGAAGCGGTGCGCCGCCATGCACCAAACGCCCGTGTACACATTGCGGGTTCGAGTGCGCAGTACGGTGTAGTATTGCCCGAACATGTGCCCATCAAAGAAACGCATCCGATGCGCCCTGCTTCGCCCTATGGCATCAGCAAAGTTGCGCAAGAATTACTCGGTCTGCAATATTTCGACAGCTACGGCATCCACACGGTGGTGACCCGCTCGTTCAACCACGTCGGTCCACGGCAAGGTGATCGCACCGCCATCCAAACATTTTGTCGCCAGATGGCACTCATTGAGGTGGGACGTCAAGCGCCGGTGATTCTCGTAGGCAATGTGGAGCCACGTCGCGATTATACGCACGTCGACGATGTGGCACGGGCCTTGTGGGCGCTCATCCAGCATGCACCAGGTGGCAACGTCTACAACATGTGTTCGGGGCAGGCAGTCCGTATCGGCGACATCGTTGATATGGTGATTGCGCGTGGTCAGGTGCCCGTCGAGGTGCGCGTGGATCCGGCTCGGTTGCGCCCCGTTGATGAGCCGATTTTGCGCGGCGACAACAGCCGGTTGGTGGCTGTGACTGGTTGGCAACCGCGTATCAGCATGCCGCAAATTATCGACGAGTTGTTGGCCTATTGGCGGGCACGCATCCGCACCGAATAAAAGATTCACCGAGTTGTCATGTTTTCAGGGTATACTGTTGGCATAACGGTAGTGTTTCTCATCCCACGCTGATATTTTTTTACTACCATTGTGTAGGTTGGCGTTTTGGAGGACGTCATGAGCAATCCAAATCCCAATGACCGTTCAGGGCATCCGTTGCAAGGTGACCTGCGTACGACAACAAGTGAACGCATCCGTCCACTCCACGAAGATCATCGCCGTACCACCCAACGTACTCCGCTGAGTAATACGAGTACATGGCGTGCTGTCTTTTTGATGGGTGGCTGGCGTCTCGCACTAGCACTTGTGCTGATTTTCTTTATCTTTGTCTGCTGGGCATTGATACAGGGCAATAGTGAATCAGGTGTTCCAGTGGAGTCTGATACACAAGCGATGACGACTCCCCAAGCAACACTCTACCCCACCATGACCGTTGCCGCTGGTGAGCAGGTACGGGTCAGTGGCACTGGCGCGTCTGGGCTGTTTTTGCGCAAAGATCCTGGTAAAACGGCCGAAAAAGTCAAAACACTCCCTGAGGGAGCAGTGTTGGACATTATCGGTGCCAACAAAACAGTTGACGATATTGTCTGGCGTAATGTCCGCGATGCAGCAGGGAGCGAAGGCTGGGTGGCTGCGAGTTTTGTAGTCGCAAATCAGTAATTTGCACTGTTGTTGCGCCGTGGCAATGGGGAATCCCCGTGTCTATTCGTCTCCGTCTCACACTGGCATATGTGGGATTATTTGCTGTCGCATTGACCGTGCTCGATGTCGGCTTGTATTACGTGGTGCAACGCGCACTGCTTACGAGCATCGACAACGAGCTTGAACTGGGTGCCCGAGTTGTCCAAGAAAGTTTTAGCAAGGCGAACATCGAACCACAAATCCGCGAAGGCGGCGGTTTGATATTGACTATGCCTGATGCCGTCAATAATTTTGCAACCAGTAATTTGCTTGCGATTGCCTATGACACCTCTGGTCGGCTGAGCTCACGTTCGGTCAACCTGCTTCGTCAGCCTAGCCTGGCCCGCTTGTTGCTCCTCGATGCAGATACAATCCGCACCGCCATAAACGGTGATGTGCAGCGCTTTACCATGGATATCGGCGTAGCCCGCTTGCGTGTGCTGATTGTGCCACTGGTATTTACCAACCCGCTTACGGCTACTAGCCAGGTGGGTGGAGTGCTCCAGTTGGTACGCACCATTGACGAAACAGAGCGCGCATTGCGCGTGTTCCTCTATGCACTCGCATTTGGTGGTGTGGCGGTGTTGGTGGTGGCTGCCCAAGGTGGCGCCTGGTTGACGCGTGCTGCCTTTCGCCCCATTGACGTGATTGCACGCACCGCCCAAAGTATTGTGAGTGCCGCCGACTTGCGCCGGCGTGTGCCAGTGCCCGCCGTGCAAGACGAACTGCAACTGCTTACGGTAACCGTCAACGACTTGCTCGAACGCATCGAACAACTGTTTGAGACCCAGCGCCGTTTTTTGGCCGATGCATCCCACTTCTTGAGCACACCACTGGCTGCCATGAAAGGCAACATCGAAATTCTGCAACGTGGTGCGGTGCGTGACCCTGAGCTCCTCGATGAATCATTGGTTGATATGCAACGTGAATCCGAACGCCTGATTCGCCTTGTGAACGATTTGCTGATGCTCGCCCGCAACGAGGCAGCTGCGGGGATGCGCTTTGAAATTGTTGATTTGGCCACACTGTTGCTTGAAATTACCCGCGAGCTCAAACCGCTCACTGGGACAATCACGCTCAATCTGGTCGTCCATACTGCAGTCATGGTGAATGGCGACCGCGACCGCCTCAAACAGGCAATCCTCAACATCTGTGTCAATGCGCTCCAACACACGCCAGATGGCGGTACGATTACCTGTGAGTTGCGTCGGGTTGGTGATTATGGGCACATCGCTATTCGTGATACCGGTGTGGGGATTAGTGCTACAGACATCCCCCATCTCTTTGACCGCTTCTACCGTGTGGATCGCTCACGGGCGCGTGCGATTACCGGTGGTGGGGCAGGGCTGGGGTTGGCCATCGTCAAGTACATCGTTGATGCACATGCGGGTACGGTGACCGTCTCCTCAACTGTGGGTGTGGGCACCACCTTTACATTGGCAATCCCCTGTCTCACCGACGTGGATTTCAGCGACGATGATTAGAACGGAGTGACCAATGCGGGTCCTCACCATCAGCGACGAAGTCGTGCCGTTAGTCTACAGTTTGCAAGTCAAAGAGCGTTTCGCCGATGTGGCAGTGATTTTTGGCTGTGGTGACTTGCCCTACTACTATCTCGAGTTTGTCATGACCATGCTCGATGTGCCATGCTATTACGTCATGGGCAACCACGACCACGACGAACTCACCGGGAGCGGTGAAATATTAACCGGCCCTCGTGGCTGTGTCTGCCTCGACGATGACGTGGCCATTGTTGATGGACTGTTGGTGGCAGGCATGGGTGGGTCACTGCGCTATAACGCTAGTCGTGGTCCCCAATATACCGAGTGGCAGATGACACAGCGTGCCATGGCGCTTGCCTGCAAAATATGGTGGATGCAACTCCGTACGCGCCGTCGCCTCGATGTGATGCTGACCCATGCACCGCTCGCAGGGATCCACGATGCCGAAGATCGCCCACACCGTGGTGTCAAAATCTTTCACACGCTGCAACGCTGGTTCCGTCCCCGCTACTGGATTCATGGGCACGTGCACCGCTCGTATTCGTATGGCATCGCTACCGAAACACTCTATAACGACACACTGATTCTCAACACGGCTGGATATCGCCATATGACGCTTGATCGGTGACGATCGCCCCCACTCCAGCGCACATCCTGAAACACATGGTGTTTTCTGGTATATTGTACTTGATTTCACAAAGGCAATGTTGCCATCGTCTCAGATGGGAATAATCATATGACCGACCACAATACGACTGGTAACAACTCTTTTATTCAACAGATTACCCGTGCAAATTTCGAAGAAGCACGGCGCCGTGAATGGCTTGCAGCGCTTCGGGATGCGCTTAGTCGTTCACCACATGAGCTTCTCGCCTTCGAAGAAGTCCGTAATCGCCTGCAAATTCGTGGGCAGCGCCACCTCGGCGTGATAACCGTCCCACTCGACAAAATCATCGGGAGCGAGGGGCGCTATGCTGATTTTGATCGGCATTTTTTGCCACGGAGCGACCATGTGCGTGAGCGTTGGATGAATGTCGACCGTGCCAATCATCTCTACATTGACTTGCCACCCGTCGACCTCTACAAAATCGGTGATGTTTACTTTGTGCGTGATGGCAACCATCGTGTGTCGGTGGCTCGCCAACAAGGGCAAACCGAGATCGATGCAAACGTGGACGAGCTATTCACTGATGTGCCGGTGGATGCAGCCATGACACGGGATGATTTACTCATCAAAGAAGAGTATGCCGACTTCCTCGAATGGACCAAACTGCAACAGTTGCGCCCACAACAGCGCATCGAATTCACTGCACAGGGCGGATATCTCGAACTGGTGCGACATATCAATGGGCATCGCTACTTTATGGGCATGGCTCTGCAACGCCCCATCGAAAACGACGAAGCCGTGACCAACTGGTATGACACGGTCTACATGCCTGTGATTGAGTGTATTCGGAGTCGTGATACACTACGGCACTTCCCGGGGCGTACCGAAGCGGATCTCTATCGTTGGGTAATGGAGCATCGGTGGTACATGCTGCAAGAAGCCGGTGGTGCTGATCCTGGGCCCGATGCGGCCATTCAGCACTTTGTGGAAAACTATGGATCTGACCGCTGGTTTACCCAGCTGGTACGGCGTATTTCCACCATGTTTTAGGCAGTTGACGCCGTGCACACTGCTGGTGCATGCCATGACAGGTTGCTAAACGGTCATCCCTGATACCACATTCAGCGTGACAAAATCGTGCTCAGTGCGGTCTGCCCCAATGACCACGTTGCGACCAATTTTGCAGTGATCCGGGATGCGCGCATTTTTGCCGATAATCGAAATCCCCGTATTTACCTTGTCGGGTTGGTTGGTGTTGGGTGTGGTGAGATCATCTCCGTAGCCGATGATGGCATTGGCACCGATGACCACCTGTTTGTCGACAATCACTTTATCGAGTATAGTCCCCGGCCCTATCCAGGTATCGGTCATCACCACGCTATCACGAATCACGGCACCAGGTGCCACATATACCCCCGGCGATAGCACGGAGCGTTCCACTGTGCCATGTACCGTGCATCCGTTACACACCATGCTCTGGCTGACGTGTGCTTGTGCGCTGATTTTGGCAGGAGGGCGCTCTTCACTACGGGTATGCACCACCCATGATGGATCATACAAGTTGAGCGAATTACTGGGGTCGAGCAGCTCCATGCTGGTACGCCAATATGAATCGATGGTTCCTACGTCTACCCAATACCCGGCAAACGGGTAGGCAAAGACATGATCATTGGCGACCATGGCTGGAATCACATGCTTGCCGAAGTCGGTACGTGCCACACCGTTATCTAGCGTGGTCAGACCCTTGATGAGCGCATCTGCATTGAACACATAAATCCCCATACTCGCGAGGGTGCCTTTGTCGCGCTTTTTGGGTTTTTCGGTGAATTCACGTACACGCATAGCATCATCGACGGTCATAATGCCAAAGCGATCAGTTTCATCGAGTGGTACATGCATGACACCCACGGTGAGGTCTGCCGCATGGTGTTGGTGAAAGGCAATCATCGGTGCATAATCCATTTTGTAGATATGATCACCCGACAAAATCACCACTATGTCGGCCCGACGTTCGCGGATGTAGTTGATATTTTGGAGCACGGCATCTGATGTGCCTTGGTACCAGCCCTCTTCGTTGCGGCCCTGGTATGGTTGCAAGAGCTGCACGCCGCCGTGACTACGGTCGAGGTCCCACGGTTTGCCGTTGCCGATGTGTGCATTCAGTGAATGTGGTTGATACTGTGTCAACACGGCCACATCAAAAATTCCCGAATTCACACAATTAGAAAGTGGGAAATCGATGATACGAAACTTCCCTGCAAATGGTACAGACGGTTTGGCACGCTTTTCGGAGAGCACACTCAAGCGCGCTCCTTCGCCACCTGCCATGATGAGTGCTACCACACGCATACGTTGCCCCCTTTCGGCTCACGCTTGTTCACGAATAGTCTGCATTACCTGTGGAAACAACGTGCCGTTTGTTGAAATTGCGCCACCACCATAGATGGTCGTCACCCCGTCCCAATCGGTAAAGGTACCACCAGCTTCTTGGATGACAGGGACGAGGGCTGCGCAGTCCCATGGACTCATGACGGCATCGAGCATCACGTCGATGCGTCCCGTGGCCACCAGTACATGGCCGTAGGCATCGCCCCAGCCACGGAGCATACGTGTGCGACTACTCAGGCGTTCAAAGGCTGCATCACGCCCGTACTCGCGCATGTGGCGTACATCGGTGGTAGAAATGACTGCATCCGCAAGTGTTGGTGTGCTGCTGACACGCGCAACACGCCCATTCCACAGACATCCTTCGCCGTGTGCTGCGGTAAGCATTTCGCCGAGTGGAGGAATCGCCACAGCGCCGACCACTGGTACACCATCGCGTTCGAGCCCCACCAGCACGGCATACATCGGTACCCCAGCGACAAATGACTTGGTGCCGTCGATGGGATCAAGAATCCAGCGAAAGGAGGCGCCAGGACGCGTTTCTCCCTCTTCTTCGCCCAAAATGCTGTGGTGTGGATAGCGTGCTTCGATGAGCTCGCGCATCAGGCGTTCAGATTCGCGGTCAGCAATCGTGACTGGCGAATTATCTGCTTTCAGTTCTGCGACCACATTGGTTTGAAAGTGACGCAACGTTACTCGCCCTGCATTCCACGCCAATTCTGTCGCAAAATCACGCAGTGTCCGTAAATCTTCGTGTGCCATGAACGCTCCTTTTGCATCGTTTATGCAGACTGGAATGCGGTTGTTAAAACATCGAGTAATCGTTCGTGCTGGCTCGGTGTGCCCACACTGATGCGAATTGTGTCGCGCAAACGTGGTTTGGGGAAATATCGAATCAGCACACCATGCTGCCGGAGCACATTGCGCACATGCTCAGCAGCCACCGGCGTGCGCACCAACACATAATTGGCTACACTGGGATAGACGTCGCACCCCATGCGGGTGAGCTCGCCTACGAGTGCATCGCGGTCGTGGATGATTTTGCGGATGACCGGTTGCATGCTGGCAAAATCGTTGATGGCCGCAGTTGCGGCTACCTGTGCCGCCACATTGACTGTATACGGTTGTTTGAGTTTGCGTATGTGTGTGGCAAGGGTTTCGTGCATGACGCCATAGCCCACACGCAGCCCGGCAAGCCCTGCCCACTTGCTAAAGGTGCGCAATACAACTAAGTTTGGATGTGCGTCGATGGCATCCAAAAAGGTGATGCCACTAAATTCTGCATATGCTTCATCGGCTACCACAATCAGCGGTAATTCGAGCAATGCGGTGAGCTCGGCATGGGTGAGTGGGTTACCTGTCGGATTATTGGGTGCCGCCAAAAAGATGATTTTGGCGTTGTGCGTGTGCACCGCTGCCCGTATTGCATCGATGTCGAGATTGAATTGCGCATCACGTGGTACATCGATGACCTGACCTTGACATAAATTTGTGCCATAGGCGTACATGCCAAAGGTTGGCGAGGCATCGATGACTGCACTACCCGGTGTAATCGTGGCCCGCAACAACACATCAATCAACTCGTCTGATCCATTACCACAGATGATTCGTGTCGGATCTTGTCCAATATGACGTGCAATTGTTTGGGTCAATACCGTGTTGTCAGGGTCTGGGTAGATGGCCACCATCTCGTTGGATCCCACACTGGTAGCGAGCTGCGCGATGGCGGCTCGTGTAGCTGCAGTTGGTCCATATGGGTTTTCGTTGGCATCAAGTTTGACCAACTGATCAGGGGTCAGTCCCAGTTGCCGTGCGAGTACGTCGAGGGGAACAATGGGTGTATATGGTGCAAATGTGGCCAAATCACTACGAAGTAATGTGGAAATATCGCTGTTCATGGTCGAGCATCTCACGTGGTTGTGTACATTCGCTATCATACCATACCACGTCTGTGCTGTGGCATTGTGGTGGTTTGCGTGTATACTACCAACAATACAACATGGCTCAGTGATATGGAGTTGAGGTGCTATGACCAGCAATCGCCCACGCATTTCGGCGTTTTTCCCGGCCTACAACGATGGGGGTACCATTGGTAGTTTGGTGGTGACCACACTGCAAACACTCGCCGAAGTCAGCGATGATTATGAAGTGATTGTGATTGAAAACGGCAGTACCGACTATACGGTGCAAGTGCTCAAAGAACTTGCCGAACAATACGATCATTTCCGCTATCAAGCCCATGCGGCTCCACTCGGCTATGGTGGTGCACTGCGTGCCGGCTTTGCTGAGTGCACCAAAGATTTCATCTTTTACACCGATGGTGATGCACAGTATGACCCACGTGAATTGACGCTCCTGCTCGCTGCCATGCGTGATGGCATCGATGTGGTCAACGGTTACAAAATCGATCGTAGCGACCCGTTTCACCGCAAAATTATTGGGCGCCTCTACCATCACACCGTCAAGCTCATGTTTGGTTTCAAATTACGTGATGTCGACTGCGACTTCCGCTTGATTCGGCGTGCTGCCATGCACGACATCACGCTCGAATCAGATAGTGGCACCATCTGTCTAGAACTAGTCAAAAAGTTGCAGGATGCAGGCAAAGTCTTCGCCGAAGTGCCGGTTCATCATTACCATCGTACGTACGGTCAAAGCCAGTTTTTCAACTTTCCACGTATCTGGCGCACACTCGTACAACTCGTGCAATTATGGGTCAAACTCATCATCTTGCGGCGGTCGTAATTTGTTTGGCACTCTGCCCTTCCAAGTAAAAGGGTGAGAATTGACATTCACCCTCATTCCACATGCCATATAGATTGGCACGTGCCACGTTGCGTAGCGCTTGGTACATCTCGAATCCTTCGAACGGTTGGTCTTTGAGTACCGCATATCCTGATGCCACCAGATCGAGCCCGATATCGACGTTGTCGTGCCGAGTGACTTGTGCAATCACCGCTCCCGGATTATTGGGATCACTTGAAATCACATTCATGGTGAATGTGGCTGCCGGGTTGCTCGTCAACAACCGCAAGCGTTCTTTGACGATATCGTTGCAGAGTGGATTGCCGAGGTCTGCACTATAAATGCCCGCCAACGTGACATCAACCTGATGTGTGTCGGTGCGTGCTCGTAACATGTACGGGATGTCGTGTGGAATAACTTTTACGATGAATGCACCCGGTTGCGTAATGTCCATGTCGTTGTTGAGTGGGGTAATGGGCTCGATTTCTGGCATTGACGTTGTTCCATCATCCACCGTGCCATTACCATCCACCGTGCCATTGCCATCCACCGTGCCATTGCCATCCACCGTGCCATTACCATCCACCGTGCCATTACCATCCACCGTGCCATTACCATCCACACTATTTTCATTTGGTGCTGGATAGGATGCGCTTGTTGGTGTTTCACCAATGGGGTATGCCCCTTGTTCGTTGCTGGTTGATGGGAGTGTCGTTTGGCAGCCTACGAGCAATAAAAGCCACATTGCACTAATTAGTGTAGAGATGCGCATAGATTAATCCTTGAGGTTTGCACTACGAGCGGCTTGTTGCAATACATCACAGGCGGCAAGCCCATCATGCATGGTGGCACGTGGCGTGGCAGTGCCCTGTACGCATGCGACCATGTGGGCCACCTCTCGTGTAAAGCGATCGGCATCGGTGACATCGATCACGGTCGTGTGACCGCTCGCATCACCGTGTGTCAGCTGCATGGTCGCATAATCCATGCTCAAGTACCCAGCAGTGCCATTGACGGTTACTACCCATTCACCAGGGGGGGTGCGCCAGCTTGCTTCGATGACTCCGATGATGCCGGTAGTGCTGACGAGTGTGATGACTGCTGTATCTTCGACCCGCAACGCTGGCCCGAGTGCGGTGGTGCGGGTGACGGCACTTGCCTGCACTTTTGCCGCATCACCAATCAGATGGCGGAACAAATCGACCGAATGCACGCACGTATCGACCATCACTCCCCCACCGGCCAAGGCTGGGTCACTAAACCAGCGCTGTTCGGGATTGGGCATATGCCCAATAAACCGATTGCGAAACATGATGATGTCGCCAATCAGTCCAGCGTCAATCTGCGCCTTCATGACTTCGATGTGTGGCTGGAAGCGATGACAAAACCCCACGCTCAGGATGCGCTTGGCCTGCTCGGCTGCGGCAATCATAGCACGGCATTCATCAGTTGTGACTGCGAGTGGCTTTTCACAGAGCACATGAATCCCACTCTGGAGTGCTGCAATACTCAACGATGCATGCAGTGCCGGTGGCGTGCAAATGCTGACGATGTCGAGTTGCGCTGCACCAAACATGGTGGCAGCGTCACTATAGACTGCAGCATCACTCTGGGCTGCCAGTGTGTGTGCCAACGACGTCACGCTATCGCAGACGGCCACTGGGCGATGTCCGGCTGCCAGCCAGGCGTTCATGTGTGTGCGACCAATCCCACCACATCCGACAATGCCAATGCGCATATGCATGATCTCCTTATCGTGCGTAGGCGGCTGCGACACCACCATCCACAGTCAGTAACCCACCCGTGGTCCGACTAGCCCGTGGTCCCGCAAAAAAGCTGACGGCTTCGGCAATATCCTCGGGACGTACATTAATTTTGAGCACCGTGCGGGCCTTGTAGAAATCTTCCAACTCCTCAGGTTTGATGCCATAACCGGCAGCCCGGGCAGCGCGCCAGCCCGCATCCCAGATGCCACTCCCCTCGAGCACGGCATCGGGGAGCACCGTATTGACACGGATGCCCAGCGCGCCGCCTTCTTCGGCCAGACAGCGCGCCATGTGGAGCTCGGCGGCTTTGGCGGCGCTATACGCCACGTTGCCCTTGCTAGCCATCACGCTATTTTTGCTGGCGATGACGATGAGCGATCCGCCGACCTTTTGTTGTTGCCAGATTTTGAATGCTTCGCGTGAAATGAGGAAGTAGCCCTTGCCCAATACGCCGAGCATGCGATCCCAATCGTCGCTAGTGGTCTCTGTGACCGGCTTGGCGATGGCGAATCCGGCATTGTTGACCACGATATCTACGCCACCAAAGGCCAAAATCACCTGTTGCATGGCAGCAATCACGGCCTGCTCGTTGGTGACGTCGCAGTGCACGGCGATGGCGCGGCGCATGCGATAGGTGTCGTTGAGCTCTTTGGCGACGGTCTCGGCGCCTGCCAGATTAATGTCAAAAATCGCAATATGCGCGCCATCGGCTGCCAGGCGCCTGGCTGTGGCCCGCCCAATGCCGCTGGCAGCACCCGTCACTACTGCTACTTTGCCGGCCAGTTCACGGGGGGCTGGTTTGAGTTTGAGTTTGTACTGCTCGAGTGGCCAGTATTCGATGGCAAAGGCCTCGGCGGCACTCAGACTGGTGTAGGTGCCCACGGCCATACTGCCACCGATCACTGCAATGGCGCGCTGGTACAGCTGATTGCTCACGTCTGCCCCCTGGGCATCAGCACCTGCGGTGACCATCCCCAAGCCGGGGATGAGTGTGATGCGTGGGAATGGGTTCATCATCACATCTTCGCTACTTTTATGCGTATCAACATACGCTGTATACGCCTGTGCATACTCGGCCACACTGCTGGTAATGACCTGCTTCAGGGTATCAACACCCTGGTTGGGATGCCACTCCACAAACAATGGCAAGCGCTTGGTGTGGACCAAATGGTCGGGACAGGCTGCCCCCACCTGCGTGAACTGTGCGGCACCGTCACTGCCGACGAATTCGAGCACGGTGTCGCTACTGTCGATCTGCAGAATCTGACTTCCCTGTTGACTGAGTGCGCCACGCAACGTGGGCAGAATGCTGCTCCACATCGCAGCCCGCTCTTCGACTGGGATGGCAGGGACGGCAGCCCCCGCAAAGATGCGCCGCCCGTTGCGCGTGCTGGCGATGAATTCCTCGGCTTCGTTGAGGACGTTGATGGTATGCGTATAGCTTTCGATGCTGGTATTGCCCCATACCGTCAAGCCGTGTTTGCCCATCACCACCAGGTCGGCTTTGGGGTTATTGCGCACGCCTTCGCCGATTTGTTTGCTCAATGTGAAGCCCGGGCGGATGTAGTCAACCCACACCATGCGCTGCCCCCACAAGCGTTCGCACAAGGCACGTCCATCAGCAGCACAGGCCAGGCTGATGACGGCATCGGGGTGGGTGTGGTCGACATGTGGCGCCGGGATAAATGCATGCAGCAATGTTTCGATTGATTGGCGTGGTCGATCAGGCAAAAAGACGCTCCGGTTGAGGTAGGCCACCATCTCTTCGTCGCTCATGGCGGCGCGATTGATGAGTGGAGTCATGTCGGGCATGCGCAATGCGGCAAAGCCTGATTCGCCGATAGTGGCGACATCACTCCCCGAGCCTTTGACCCACAGCACTTGTACTTCACGATCGGCGTGGTCGCGTTCCGTGGTTTTGGCGCTGGTATTGCCCCCATATATATTCACCACGGTACGGTCGCTGCCCAGCAAACGACTCCGGTAGACAAGTCCATCAAGAGCCGGCATAGCGGCGGCATCACTCGCATTCCAACGGTTCTGTGGCATGATACGCTCTCCATCATTTGCACGATATATGCAAACTATAGCATTATTTGCGAGGTATCGTTGATGTGCTGACAACACGTCCTATGGGTAGCGGGCATAATGCGCCGCGTGTGAGTGGCCATTTTGACAGGAAAAATATCACGGTTTGCCCTTTTTCTATAGACAAATAACGCAAAAATGCTAAAAAATTGACAATATATGCGCTGACATCTATCATGACCGAACCGCTTTTGCATTCGAAAGGAATATTCACATGACGGTGGCCACGCCATGGTATAAAAAACAATTTGGATTGTGGTGTGGTGTATTATTGTGTGGCCGGTTGGGTTGTATGGTATGTGGCGCAGTAGCCGGGCCCTGGTGTGGAACATCGTAATCACAGTCGCAATCGTAGCACCATATCTGATTGCGCTCTAGGCATCGATGCTTGCCCAAAACGCTGCGCAGTAGTATTGCCACTGCGTCAGCACGATCCCCACGCACCTAGTGCGGGGGGATTTTTGTGTCAAGTCCACCTGTACCCTGTACGCTCTGACTGTGTTTCTCCCGTATAATGGCAGTGCACCACATACAAAGGAGTCTGTCATGTTGCACTACCGCTCGATGCCCACCTACATGGCACAAAACGTCCCAGCTGCACTCAAGCCATCCGTCTATGATTCGCGCTTAGCTGCGCTCAAAAGTGCTGCTGGCTGTGACTGGGTGGTGGTCTACGGCGACCGCGAACACGCCGCTGATATTACCTTTTTGAGTAATTTTGACCCACGCTT
>Ga0068876_10002256_pt1 | contig 14492 bp, 9 predicted proteins | sample NOAtaG_6_FD_66442 | JGI IMG/M metagenome (GOLD analysis project Ga0068876, IMG submission 66442) | Freshwater lake microbial communities from Lake Erie, under a cyanobacterial bloom - NOAA_Erie_Diel5S_2200h metaG | ecosystem: Environmental > Aquatic > Freshwater > Lake | place: USA: Ohio, Lake... | reverse complement strand
TATAATACGTAATACTATTATGATAATACGTTTCGCATTCCGGCACAAGTTTGTATGATATATTACTACATTTAGTAGTCTCTATAGAATCTAGTAATATTGCAAATTCTAAATTACTTGAAATGCTAAATATTTCATCATCGGTTAGAAGTCCAAAATATTTACTGTGACGTAATTTAGAATAAAATTGCTGAACAGATTTTTCTTGTTCTATCATTATCTATAAATATTTGTTTAATATACTAATTTAAATTACGTTATTTTATTTGTAATATATTATATGTCGGATCAATTTTTACAGCTAGGAAGTATATTAATTCCATCTATAAAAAGAAAAGATATTGATAGTATACTCGAGGATATTTTACGTATATTACCGAGTAATAATTATGGAGACCCAGTACGCATTAATACAGCGATGGATGTAGAAGTATTTATATTAATTATGCTATTGATGGATGACGAATTAATTGAGGATTTATATATCATCGATACTCCAAAAAATTGGAAAGACCATGAAATTAATAACGCCGTAAATAAAGTTCAATTTACTCGATTGATGACGAAATTAAAACCTAAGAATTTAGCAATTTTATTTCGGAATATTTATAGCATTGAAGGTAGTATGGATTATAGGTTAAAATTAATTCACTATAGATATTATAATTTAACCAATAATATTGATCATAATATGATATCGAGCATGAGTACGACGAAAGATATATCGAGACTATTATTTATTGGTACTTATAAATCTCATTGGTGTGATTATATTGCTAGCTGGTTTTGCTAGCTGGTTTTGCTAGCTGGTTTTGCGATATCGGCCATCAGACATTGGATAAATTTAACATTGGATATATCATTTTTTTAAATATTTTCAATTTATTTTCGATAGAGTCTGCTTTAATTATATATTTATCGGCGTATATACCACGAGGATATATATCTATTATATCAGAATTATGATGAACATTTAAATCCATTAATAATGTAGCTATATAATTATCTAGATCCCATTCTGACTCAAACAAATACAAAAATTCATATAATATTTTTTTCAATTCTTTTAAATTATATGTATCAATCGGCACTTTTGCTGCACTATACAATTTATTACTTGTGTAAAAATGTTTAAATTGCGTTATAGGATTTAATAAATCGCCAACAGCCATAATCCCTATTTTATTTTTTACATTATTTTTATTATATGACCTATGTCTAATATTATATAATAAAGTATTGGGTTTCGTATATAATAAAATAGGAATAATATGTGTATAAGAACACGATATAATATTCGGATAATCAATTATAACCGCATTACCTTTTTCTAATATAGGATATATGAAATTTTTATAAATATCTAATGTCGATCTCGATTCTGTATATTTATTTTCTGGTTCTTGGCGTATAAGTATATCTATTTCTACATGTATAATATTCGAAAATTCTTTCGCGATTGATTTAGCTAGTGTGGTTTTTCCAGCAGCTGAAGTGCCGATAATAGAAATAATTGGAGGTAGCGGTTTTTTCATCTATATCAAATTATATTATTCAAATTATATTACATAAATTATAATTTGGATAATATATCAGATTTAAATATATATAATATGCAATCTAAAATTATATTACCTAAATTATATTATAAAGAATATAATATCAATATTAAATATAAACATATATCAGAATTAGATATAGAACGGAATGACGAAGAATGGGGCGCACGCAAATGGGGGCAGCGTAAACTATTCATAGTAGAATTTTATTATCTTATTATGTTTACTATGGTCATTCCTAATATTCGACCATCTATGCCTAAAATTAAATTAGTGATTTATGCTGGATCGTCACCCGGTTTTCATTTGCTAACATTAAGTAAATTTTTCCCCAAATTAAAATTTATACTTTGCGATCCGAGACCGCCAGGATTTAGATGGCAAGATTATCCACAATTTAGATATATTTCTGGTTATTATGATATAAAAGTCGGACAGCAAATATTAAAAGATGAAAATGTATCTAATTTAGAAACATTATTTATGTCAGATATTCGAGACCCTCGTGGTACTCCAAGTGGAAAAGATATTTCTACAGAAGAAAAAGAAAAATTTATATTAAAAAATATGGATATGCAAAAAAAGTGGACAATAGATATGAATCCACATGCTTCTATGCTAAAATTTAGATTACCATTTATAGAAGGATTGAATGACGAATTTAGAAATAAGTATTCCATAATAGAATACTTGGATGGATTGTTATTATTGCAACCATATGTTGGTATGAAATCTACTGAAGCGCGACTAATAGTAACAAATCCAGAGTTATATCAAGTTATAGATAAAAAAGAAACGCCAGATGCCCCAAATATAATTAATTCTGCTACTACATTATTGATTAGTGAACCTACTACATCATACCATAAATATAAATATCAAATGAGAGAATATGATTCGGCGAAACTTGAAAAAGAACTATATTTCTTCAATGTATGTGTCAGACCGCCGCTGAAACAACGTGTCAAAGATCCGGAATTAACTTTCGATCCCAACGATACGAATATAATTCCTGCTCCAGCAATTCCAATAACAGAAATTAAAAATGTATTCCGTGATGAGAATTTAAAATATGAAAAAGAAGTTGAAGATAGTATCCAGAAATTATATGCTAAAATCGCAGAAAATAAATATACAAATTCATCTGATATTGAGTATTTAGGTGATGAAGATGATAATTCTCAAAATTCATCGAATGTGCCAGATAAAAATAAATATGAAGAAGAAATCAAAGAATTACAACAAGATTTAAAATATAGAAAATCAAAAATGTTACATCATGATGATTTTTCATCATCTTGGGATTTATATGCGGAAGTTATCATTTGGGAATATTTTTATGAAGCCGGAGGAGTATTTCCGGATGTTCTTAAAGACCAACAAACTATTCCATATTCGATATATAATTTAACAATTTCATTAATTAACGATGCAGATCATGAACGTGAACGGAGACGTAATAAAAAAATAAATGGTTGGGACGATGCGCATATAGATTACAATTCTGGCTATGGATCCGATTAAAATTTAACTACTCTTTCAGACATTCTATGAGTATAATTTTTTTATAAATTGTGTATAAAAATTGAATGAATTTATCCTAACTATTACTTGAACAATATGGTTACATGCGATACTTGTAGACATCTACTTCAAAGTAAAATTTCCAAAGATAGAATCGGATCTAAATGTATATATTGCCCAGATGGCGATTACCCTCAAGTATGCGCCAACCTTTCATGTACGAACTGCAAACTCCAGCGAGTAGCAAATACGAAGCCACATTCGGATATGGTAGTAAACCTGTCCCAAGGATTCTATGTATCCATCCGGTCCGAGGTACCAATCCAGTATAAATGCCCCAAGGGTCATGAGTTCTTAGCTAGCCCACTAAGTATCACCACTTATGATGTTTCGGTGCATTGCTCAGAAAAAAATGACACCCAACGACAACTTACGTGCCCGTCTGTGGCTAATGTTCTTGCCAGATACTTAAGAACTATGGGTTATACAATATATGTTAAAAAAGATCTATCGGTATATAGATTAAATGGCGAAAAAGTGCAGCTAAAAACAGATGTAGAAGACCCTACAACTAAGACTATATTTGATATAGATAGCACTACAAAATATAAGGATGGTTCTTTACCACCTCGCTACATGAATAAGTATGCACAAATGGTGGCAAAAACACGTGCACTTATAGCGAAACAATATCGCATAATACGATTAATAAAACAATCATTGGTTACATCTTCAAACCAAACGGATTGGAAAATGATATTAGCATATTTAATAAATAATGCATCAGAGATTCCCAATCAAATCAGCATAATTGGAGAAAGTAAATATGCTGAAGAATACTCATTGTATGTGAAAATATTACGGTCGTACGGTATAATGCTTCCAGTAATATTATACAGTACGGACTCTAAAGTTGTCGACGATAAAAAAAACATCGTAGAGACAATAACAATAGGTCCATCCGAAGATGATGTCCCAAAGGCTTTGTCAGATTCTATCAAGAATATTGTCATAGAATTGTGATCTGAATCACGATCGCGATTCAATGACATTTCGTAATATAGAATAATATGGATGTCCTACTGGCATAAGTATAAGTTTATGTTTTTCAGGCACCATTTCATAAATATTTAATCCATTATTCATTTTATAGTAATATGGTGTAAATTGGTATTCTATTTGCTTTAGGTCATTTTTATCAATATCGTCTATATCTATAGACCGGATTATATCTTTTTTTATGTATGCTTCCATATCAACACAATTATTTGGCATATATTGATCTAACCAAAATGAATCATGTGTAACTAATGGCTTACTATTGGCAATACAATTTCTACATAATTCTGGAGATGTAGAAATGCCTAATAAGCATTCTAATGATACACTATGTATAACATCAAGAAATGCATAATTAACTTTGAGTTTTCTAATACCCATTTCGAATAAATCTATATCTGTTGTAGTTTTATGTTCTAAATTAAGAGATTCTTGTAATCCTGTAGTAAGTACGCTACGCAATATAATTGGTTGTACATTTCTTTTTTCTTTGGGTAATGCTTCTGATGCATCAAATCGAATAAGGCGATGTTTTAATTGCTCCCATAATTCCATATGCCAAAATGGCTGCCCAAGAATTACATGTCTACCATTTTTAATATCGATACCCGTAGTGCCAGTACTTGATATCATAAATAAATGACAGAATCTTCCTTCTGTATTTTTTGGATGACTCATAATATCTATTAAATGTTGCCGAACTTCTACTTCAGTATCACCCGTAAAAATACAGAAATATTTTACGTCTTCTTCAGAATTTTTAACGCGTTCACTATCAGCTATTGTGGATGTCGATTGTCGTTTATCGAATTCTACAGTTTCGTTTGAGCCGAATGAAATATTACGAGGAGTTTTAGTCTTTGTTGATTTATTTTTATATCTGGATTCTGATTTATCTTTTTTACATTTTCCGTTAAATATTTGTATACTGTCTGGTATGACGCTCACATATGGTGTAGCTTTACGTTCACGCAATTTAGTATTAATCTCTGAAGTTTCGCCGTCTAATTTTATATCATTACTATCTCGCAATTTTACTTCGTGAGATCCGATAACATCAAATCGTCGACCTCGCAATTCTATAGGCCCGGAAATAACAATTCCTGCTTTATTAACTATTAATTCTACGTATTTAGAGCGTTTTTGCAAATATTTAATAAAATCTCCAATACCACCCTCATTTATAAATGGTAGATACATCAAAATATTCTCCGTAGGATGTGCAAGAATATAATCAGTACACCATTTCCATTTATTATTTCCATTACTCGCTTTTCTACTTCTCATACGATATGTAGATGCTCCTTGACTTGCTTTTCCAAAATCAGCACTTGATCCATGCGATGCTCGACGTCCGATCGCCCATTCTTTTTGTTCATCAAGTTCTCTATTTCGCGATGAAATATAATCTGCACCTTGTTCATCATCCATGGGCAAATCGATTACACGAGTTTTTAATTCTTCAGGAAATCTAGCATTTATTTCAGGATCGCTCCTATTGATTTTAACAAACGATACTAACCCACTACACATATTTTGTAACATTGCACGATTAGTATTTATATTTTCTACAGTGCCAAATAATGAATCAAATTTAGCCTCATCCGTAGGAAAATAATCTTTTCCCAATACTATATTAAATTGCGGAGCCGATTCGAATGGTGAATTAGTCATAAAACTTCCACTTAGTAAAAATGTATAAATAGATTTACCACATGCAATTAATTCTTTATATAGTTCTACAGCTTGTGATGATCCATTTGTGATAGAATTTGCAATAATATGTGACTCATCTATAATTATTACTCTGCCTTTGAGTACATCGCGCAACCTAATAGTTGATATATCGCCAGTAATCCCTCCCAATCTTTTTAATTGCTGGATCATATTGCCAGCATTAGTTGATACAAATTCAAAATCTTTGGTAGATATTAAGCCACTCTTATTTCGTACACCTGTTGGTAAAATAGATGAATCTATTTTACGGAGTTTATCGATGTTTACTTGAAAATTCGATTCTAATGATTTGGGCGCAAGTACTAAAACATCATATCCCATAATTTTTAACATATTAGCTAAACTGATGGCGAGTATCGTTTTACCCAATCCAGGCTCATGATATAGAATTAATCCTCTTGCTTCGTGATTTATTTCGCCATCTACTACTGCGCGCATATATGCATAAACTATATATTGATGATGTCTTAAATGTGCTTCCAAGGGATTATTTGTATTTTGAGGATGTGTAGCATAATAATGTTTTAATAATGTACTAAAATTTGTAGAATTACGATCTATGCCAGGCATTTTTATAATAAAATAATCGTAATATAAATTATATTCATGATAATATCTAGATATATATTCAGTAAATAATAATTTATAATGAATTTAACAACAATCCAACCAGAATGTTCATCAGCAAATAATATCATAGAAATAGTCAGTATAATAATATTTGTATATGAAATTTTTGCTTTCAGAAGTAGAGATGATCGATTGTCTAGTCCATTACAATTAATTATAACAATAATAAGTAAAATAATATTTATTTTAACTGGAAAGCATATCAAAATATATGCTAATAAAACGGAACAATATGTTAAAGAGCAGTATCTGGAGCACCTTATAACATATGCAGAAAAATTACATAACGAAGAAATTTGGATAAAAAGATTAAAACAAAACGAAAGTATTAAAAATACTATTTCTAAAAAACGCACTATTTCCAGGAATTATACAAATATTCGAGAAATTTTTACGGACGATAAAAATGAATTAAATACAACAAATTTTATAAATATAGAAGATTCTAAAAATAATGTTTCGTAAGTCAGATCCTATTACGGAAGCAGCACGAGTTTTTAATAGTGCTATAGATGATCTTATTGCAATTAGTGATATGATTCATTCAGAAGAACCGATGCTACAGATAGCAAAGCGTAAATTATTATGGGCGAAACGAGTTGATATGGTCATTCCAGTACAATTGACATGGAATAATAGACTTTTAAAAGAACATGGAAAGTTTATTATTGCTCGTGATGAACAATATTTTAAAAATACAGATCACCGAGAAACTATAAAATTCGGAGGAACTCGCAATGATATTAGTGTTGATGATATCGAACGATTATTAAAAATATTTCGCGATGAATGGGAAACTAAATATGATACGGATATAAAAAATAAAATATGGACAGCTACACAAAATCTATATCAAGGTTATCTTTCATATGGTTTTGCAATAACACAACGTTAAATATTTATTTTCTTATTTTTTTATTTTTGTTGATGCTGAAAATAAGAAAATGGATATTAAAATGATCATATTTTTTTATATTATACATAATCAAGTTATAGAAAATTTCAAATGGTAAAAATTCATAATACCAAAGAAAATTCGTCTTCCCAAATTATTAGTCAATTACAAACTAGACATATATATCTTACTGATCCGTTTCCGAGTGATTTAGATTCCTCACAATATAGTAGTATTAATTTTATTGGTGTAAATGCTAAAAATATTATACCTAGTAACCTTGGTGCCGAAGGTGGTGCTACTACCGTGGCATCAATAGTTGGAAATAAATATGGTGATAATACAAATTGTAGTACTGGACGTATCTCTCTATTAGTTAATGATGGTGAAAATGAAATTGGTAAACTAGTTCCAACTATCACTCTAACTAGTACTAAAATCGAAACTGGTTCAACTATCGAAACTATTGATATCGGTACATCTAAAACTACAATAAATATAAATGGATCCACTGAGTTTAATGGATCCACTGAGTTTAATGGATCCATTAAACTCACCGGTTTATCAGGGTCACTCATTATGAAACCTGCATCGAATGGAGATAATTATAATATTACTTGGCCGTCTAAGCCTGCAGATAGTGATGACTCTATATTATCTAGTAATAAAGATGGAGTACTATCATGGACCCATATTCCAACAGTAACTGAACCTATATTTAAAAATTATACACTTCAATCAGTGTATGATAGCTCTATTTCTGCAAATATTAATACAACTTTGGCAAAACCCATAGAATTACATACTAGTGAAACTACAACTTCATCCATATTCAAGGTAGTAAATTCTGCTTTAGAAAATCCAGTATTAGATGTTACAGGTGAATCCGTTAAAATAAATGGAAATTTAAAATTATGCGGAGTTTCTATAATTTCTTCCAATATCATATCGGATTATGAATTACATCTTCCCATAGTTGAGGGTAGTGAAGGTGCATCGTTAGTTATGGGAGCTAATAATCAATTATCTTGGATAAATAATATAGATAATACTTTACAGACTGGAGAAATAATTGTTGGCGATAATGGAACCTCATCTAAAGTTACTATGAATGGAGACGCGACAATAGATAATACTGGTTTTGTTACGATTACACCTGGATCTGTTACAATTGATAAATTAGCTGATACATCTATAATTGCTGGAACATATAAATCTGCAACAATTACTGTAAATTCCAAGGGATTGATTACGAATATTTCAGAAGTTGCGTCTAATGATGGAAATCCAATACTATCTACGCCTGAATTTTCTATATCTGGCGATATAACTGTAGACAATTTAGGCGTGGCTAGCATTGGAAAACGTAAAATTAAAACTAGTATGATCGAAGATGATGCTATCACAGGTGATAAGCTAAATAATACAACTGTAATTGAAGGAACAATAGATGCTCCAATTATAACAGTAGATGCTCAAGGTCGTATTACTAGTATGATAGAAGGTAATGCGTTACTATCATCTAAACTAGCCGTCGGTCAAATATTTGTTGGTAATGAGGGACAAAAACCAAATCCTATATCAATAAGCGGAGCTATTACTCTTTCATCGGATGGTACTACGACATTAGTAGAAAACTCTGTTGGATTGCATGAATTAAATGATAATGTATTTGATACTATACTTAAAAATGACTTAAAAAAAGGATATATATTTATAGGTAACAAAAATAATGTTGCGACTCCAAATATTTTGGATGAAAATTCGATAATTAAATTAGAACAAATAGACGATAATTCATGCAAATTTATTATAGAATCCGGGTCTATTACTAATGAGCATTTAGGAGTAGTTCCTGGAGTAGCAAGTGCATCAACAGTTATAGCACTTGATGAATTATCTAATATATCCGGTATAAATAATTTAGAAAGCCGTGGAATTAAATTGCGAGATAGTGAATCATATGTAGAATTAACAGCTCCATCTCATCTTCCAAACTCGTATAAATTAACGTTACCTAGTACGGATGGTAATAGTGGAGATATATTGCAGACAGATGGAGCTGGTAATTTAAATTGGAAAGCATATGATGTAAATAAATTGAGCTTACCAAGAATCGGAAAAATATACGCTAGTATCAAAGAAACTAATCGTATTGGAAATAATGTAAATGAAAATTCATTATATCACGAATTCGATAAATCCAGCTTATCAGATGCTATAGGTACTAGAACGATTCCAGCCAATGTTTTATCCGTCGGACATGTTATTAATATATATATATCAGGAAGATATAATGATGATGGATCTGGTCCAAAAAATATAAAGGTTTATTTAGGTGAAACTGTAGTATTAGAATGTATAGATTATGAATGTACTACTGTAGTTATGGAAGATGATGGTTGGTATCTAAAAGTGAAGTTAATGGTATATGCAGCTGGTACTACTGGTACTATAATGGGATCTGGAATATTTTCTATGGGAAATGAAAAAATAATGAGTGGTAAGTCAGTAATTATTGATACTACTAATGATCTACTTGTAAATGTAACTATCGAACAACGACATGCTCATATAGGTAATTATGTGGTTTCGCAAATTTCTACGATATCAATCGAGTAATCTAGATCACTAGATTGAGATCGAGTAATCTAGATCGAAAATGTAAAATATAATGTATTTTTTTAATCGAAAAAAATATAATATGTTACATTTTCGATTAATTATATACCATGAATATTTATAATAACTTGGAATATGGAAAACATATCACTGGAATATCTCAACAAAAAGAATTATTATTGAGTAATACGAATAATGGTGTAATTTCTAATACTGAAGGTAATCAAAATAGTTCTGTAAAATTTATAGGCAGTCATAGTGGATTATCAAATAATGGAATATTAGATTCTGGAGGACCTTCAACTTTAGCTACTATACTTACAGACCACTATGTAGATGGCTTAGGAGGAAATTTTGCAGATAGTAAATCCCGTATGAGAATTTCTATAAATGCCGGTGGAGTAGATCCTGGCGTATTAAAAACATTATTTACTATAGTTCCTACTGAAATATGGTTAGGAGAAATTGGTTCGGCTACAAAAATAAATATAGGGGATACCGATTCTGAAATTATATTAGCGGGTAGTAATTTTCCAACTATAGGAAACGTCGGTCAGCAATTAACAATTACTAGTATATCGCCTACAGTTTACGCTTGGACTAACGTTGGAAGTAGTAAAACAATAGAAGCATTAGAATTTTTAAATCCTGTAGAAGATTGGGCAGTGAATAGTTTTGCACCAGTTATTCCGGATCCAAATAATTTATCTATACAAGTACGATCATTTAGTAATTCAGAAAATAGAGGTATTGGTTTCAACTTACGATTACCAGATGTTAGTATAACTACTATACATATAGAAATAGAATATCGAATAGCCGATGGATCAGATACTGGTAATTTAGTGCTTGGATTATTTACTAGATTATTAACATCGACTACGCCGTCACCAATCGGAACATGGTCTAGTGTCGTATCGAGCAAATTCGATTTTCCGATAACAGGAGTTACTGCTGACACAAATTATAAATATTATACGCTAGAAAAAACAATAGGAGATTATAATACAAGTATTCCGACACCGGGTAGCACATCGCAATTTGAAATTGTCAGACTTACGAGCGATACTGGAGATGTAAATTCTGAATTTTTATATATATCGAGAATCCATATACGATATTCTTGATCGATCGCAGAATTTGGCGCTTTTATATTTATAATCTAAAACTGGATCAATATCACATAAAAAATCTGATAGATTTTTTTCTAATAATTTTTTATTATATTAATAAAACTAAAATTCATCAAATTCGGTTAATTTAATTATATGCTTTGATTTAATATTATAGCATATAATTTATAAACCATACGAGATGTCTAATGTGATGTATGGAAAAAAATTAACTACTGGGCCATATATGGCAACAGAGATACAAACTAGTACCCTATATTTAAGAAATACAACTTCATCTAATACTAATAACTCGCAACAAACTAGCATTTTATTTGTTGGATCTCGTATAGGAGCGTCTACTGATGGACAAATTAATATTGATGGCGAAACTCTTCCTATTTCATTAGCAAATATAACAGCAAGTTTAGATGGTAATGGTTCATATAATAAAGGCAGACTACAATTCTTACTCAATGATGAAACAAATCCCGGTGTTAAAGTGCCAATTTTAGGATTAACCTCCGATAAACTTACTATACAGCGACCGATTGATACTCCAAATAATACAGATTTAGTACTAAAGGCCGGTAATAATGTTGGATTAACTATTGACGGAAATACAGGAGATATTAAATTTGGAGAAGGTCCTATATATAAGTATCCAATAAGTGATGGTACATCTGGCGATGTATTGACTACTAACGGATCTGGAATGTTATCATGGGAAACAAATTCTACATCATTACAAAATACATATAATATTGGATCGACTATTGAACTAACACCAAATAATCCAATTACGATAACAGCAAATGTTATTGGTGATAGTATTTTAGATATAAAAAATACGACATCAATATTTACTATAAATAAAGTCAATCTGAGTCTGAATGTTCCAATTATCACTACTACAAACGGATTAGATATCGGATCTAATTCTAATCGATTTGGCACTATATTTTCAAATACTCTTAATACTACTAGTTTTACTTTAGGTGGTATCGTTGTTACATCTTCTGCAGCGGAATTAAATTATTTAGATTTGACCACAATTGGAAATGCTGAAGCGTCTAAGGCATTAGTTCTCGATACATCTAAACATATTTCTGGAATAACTCAATTAACAACAACGACACTCATAACTAATAATTTTACTTTAGGTGGCGACGCTGTTACATCTTCTGCTGCGGAATTAAATATATTAGATGGTGTGACAGCGACTGCTGCAGAATTAAATATATTAGATGGTGCTGAAATTACAACCGTACAATTAAATTATTTAGATTTGACTATGGAAGGAACTGCCGAAGCATCTAAAGCATTAGTGCTCGACGGATTTTTAAATATTTCTGGAATAAATCAAATATCTACATCTGAATTAATCACTAATGATTTAGATGTGATCACAGGTACTTTATCGATCGGAAAATCTACGGCGACAAAAATAGAAATTGCCGATACTGCAGTTATTACAGAAATACAAGGTCCCACGAATTTGGTGGAAGTAGTTACTATCGGTACAGGTCCTACGAATTATATATTACCAACTACTCGTGGTACAAATGAACAAATATTAGTAACTGATGCATCTGGTCTCGTAACTTGGCAAGATATATCCGTAGATGCTGTAGATGGTTATTCATCCATGTCTACTGGATTGAGATATGGTGGATTATTAAATGTTATAGATAGCTATACATTTTCTATCACGTATGGAGAAGGATTTATAGTAGATAGTACGTCGGTACCTACTTTTACTAAAGTAACGTGGTCGACAACTATCAGTACTGCAACAAATTTAATAAATCCTATAACCTATATATATATTGATTCTAGTGGAAGTATAATCCAATCGGTATCGAAACCAACCTCCAATCTTACACGGGATTTAATTTATATAGGAGTATTAATACATCTAAATGGTGTATTGGATGAAGCTTCAACTCAACCACAAATTAATAGCTATCCATCTAATAGTTTGAAAGATTTATATGATCAATTAGGAATCATTAATGTGAGCGGCAATAAAATATCATACAATGGTAACAATTTTGAATTTCAAAAAACAGCCGGCATAATGGGGACATATGGAATAAATTATAAAAATGATATAAAAAATCCTCATAATCTATCATTACCGTCATTAAATCCTGTATCATTTACGTACTACTTGCAAAATAATACTATACTCGCATCACCTATTACCGATATAAATCCGAATATATATGACGACCCACTTACGTCAACTATTGCAAGTACTCCTGTTCCAACTGGAAAATGGACTGTTCAGCATGTATATATACAACAATCTAATATTGCGGCTATTTTATTAGGACAGCATTATTATGATACAGCTGAAGCAGCTGTAGCTGGTATTGATTCTGACACATTTATAGTTGCTCCATTTATTATCGAACTGGGTATGAGTATTGGATATATTGTAGTAGAAGAAGGAATGCCCGATTTATCTACGGCCATATTTATAAATATTGGTAAATTTGGGGTTAGTACAGGTGGAGGATCTACATCATCTGTCGGTAATTATCAAAGTATATACGATAATTCTTCGCCTAAATTAACTACTGTATTATCTGGAGCGCCGATAATAATGAAAGCTAGTGCAGCTACTGATTTGATATTAGACATAGGAGATAATCTTACTAATACAGTATTAGGTGTGTATGGAAATAAAGTCCAAGTATCTAAAAATATAATTAACGTCGGAAATCCAAATATTGGAGAACTCGGAACGCGATTTGGTACCGTATTTTCAAATATAATTAATACTACTAATTTTACTTTAGGTAGTATAGATGTTACATCCTCTGCCGCAGAATTAAATATTTTAGACGGTGCAACTTTAAATGTTAACGAATTAAATATTTTAACAGGCGTTACTACTACTGCGGCAGAATTAAATTATTTAGATCTGACCACTGGTCCTGGAACAGCCGAAGCATCTAAGGCATTGGTTCTTAATACATCTAAAGATATTTCTGGAATAAGTCAATTATCCGCTGCGACAATCGTATCTAATGATTTGGATACGATCATAGGTATTCTATCAATCGGAAAATCTACTGCGACAAAAATAGAAATTGCCGATACCGCAGTTATTACAGAAATAAAAGGTCCTACGAATTTAGTAGAACTAGTTACTATAGGTACATCTCCTACAGATTATATATTACCAACTACTCGTGGTCTTGATAATCAAGTACTTCAAATAAATACATCCGGTCTTGTAACATGGCAAGATACATTAAATATATCGTTAGCGCCACAATTTTCTACTGGTATTACAAATGGCGGATCACTCAGTATAAATTTAGGAGATGATACTAAATATGA
>Ga0068876_10002249_pt1 | contig 14500 bp, 14 predicted proteins | sample NOAtaG_6_FD_66442 | JGI IMG/M metagenome (GOLD analysis project Ga0068876, IMG submission 66442) | Freshwater lake microbial communities from Lake Erie, under a cyanobacterial bloom - NOAA_Erie_Diel5S_2200h metaG | ecosystem: Environmental > Aquatic > Freshwater > Lake | place: USA: Ohio, Lake... | reverse complement strand
GGCGTGATCATGGTAGATGGCATTGATTCAATGAAATTCGACCTGAGCCACCTCCGCAACCACATCGGCATCGTTCCGCAGGAAGTGATTTTGTTCGGCGGCACCATCAAGGAAAACATCGCCTATGGTAAGCTGAATGCAACCGAGGATGAAATCAAGAAAGCTGCCCAAAAAGCCAATGCATTGGAGTTCATCGAGGGTTTTCCGGAAGGTCTGGAAACCGTGGTTGGGGAGCGGGGTGTGAAATTGAGCGGTGGACAACGTCAGCGGATTGCCATTGCACGCGCCATCCTCAAGGACCCTGCCATTTTGATTTTGGACGAAGCTACCTCCAGTTTGGATGCCGAAAGTGAAAAGTCCGTACAGGACGCTTTGGATGTACTGATGCAAAACCGGACCACACTCATCATCGCCCACCGCCTCGCTACCATTCGCAACGTAGACCGAATCTATGTATTGGATGAAGGCAAAATTGTGGAATCAGGCAGCCATGATGATTTGATCCGGAATCCCGATGGCTATTACACCAAGCTGGTGAATCTGCAAATGCAGGGAAATCAAACGGACTTGTGATAGTCTTTGACCAACCAACCTGTTTTAAGCTCAAGGATTGGCTTCATTTCCCTCAATGATAAACGGAGTCAATTCTTCAACTGAACAAGCATTTTCTACCAAACCATCCACCACAATCTGTGATCGTTGGGGGAGGTTGCCTGGGTGACTCATGCTGTATGGCTCATGAATGGTAAGGTCGGCCAATTGCTCCCGAAGTTCTGCCAATCTTCGACGCTGTGCACGTGTTAAATTTGGCTCTGACGATTGTGAGGTTAGGGACGCGATTTCTTGATTCAAGTTGGCCCTGTTGTTCACATTGGTTTCATGCCTTGCATTCAATCCACGCGTTGTAGCATTTTCTTGAATGGTAGCCTCCAACAAGTCAGAATTTTCATTCAACTGCTTCAAACGTTGGTAGAGCATGACCATCTGCTCCAATATAGTTCCTTGATTTGCTGTTTGATAAACCGCAATTTGTTGCGGGGAAAGTCGATTGGAAATATGGGCGATCCGCTCCGTATTCTGAACGCGAAGCCAATCTAAAAACCTAGTGAAGTCAAAATGGTTTCCTGCGCGCCCCAAGCGACGAAAATAGTCTCGGTTTGCATTCGTCATGACCATTCGCTGTTGATTGTTCAAACGAGGAATTAGGTCCTCGGGCTGAAGCGTTGTATTGTTATCAGAACTGCGGCGCACTCGGGTAATGGCAGAAACATGTTTTTCGCGGTCGTAGCGATTACCCAAATTTGAGATATGCTGAACTCCACCGCGATCCACGGAGGGTTGGCTGTAACACAGTGCTGTACGGTAATAAAGAGGCTGGGGATTTTCGCTTGTATTAGGTTCATTTGGTTGGGTCCCACTCATCCAACGAACGAAAATAAGACTATGGTTGCCGGTATTAGATGCGTTGGCATTATACACCCAAAGCCAGTCCCCCGGTTGAATCTCATCAAATCGCTCCGCTCGGAGAGTCTCATTCCTTCCAAATCGGCTTCTTCCATTTCCACCTGTAGCTTGTTCTGCATCAAATGCCCTCCCTTGATCGGTATCATCTGGAATCTGCGCATCGGGGAAGCCCTCTGAAGCATTGTGCAACCTTCCGGCAAAGATTTCATTGAGCCTCCCGGAATTGGTCATGATATTTCCATTGTGATCAAAAGAAGCCATAAATCCGCCCCTCTGACCAAGTTGGGGTCCGATTCCAGCATATTGATTCACCAATCCAACCCAGTGACCGCAATTATGGCCGTGGACCCTTTGATCGAAAGCTCCACGTCGATGACGACCTGTTGCCAAAATCAAGGATGATATTAAAACGCGCTGTGAAACGCTGAGCCGCCCGACGTCACCTCCGCTGAACAGACGATCAGGAATTATTCCAGTCCTACAAAAATTCATCAGCTCCGTTCTATGGAAGTCTGAGAACAGATCCTGCATTTGTCTTCCCGACAGTCGAGGACCCGAGTAACCAGATATATTCGAATCTGACTGTGACAAATCCGAGGTTCCAGCCAATGCCTCATCAGCCGTAGGACGGCGTGGACTTGGACGTGGGGCCCTGGAGGGCATACCTAGTCTTTGCCTGCGTCTCTCTATCTCCGGATTTAGATCTTGGTTTCGAATATTGGGGTCAAAATTGCTAAGGATGGGATTAAAACGCTCGCTGAAAGCCACTGCAAAGGCCTCCCATTCAGGGGGGACAAGCTGATTGGAATCTGGGTTGACTAGTTCGGTTGCGACCCTTCCGCTGTCAGCCGACTCAATTTCCGCTGAATGCGAATCAACAGGATTTGAACCTTGATTTTCCCCTGACGGTCTATTTTGTCTCTGGACGACAGGTGCAGCCTGTAGTTGGAAAGCAGGGGGCATGTGGCTCAACGTACCTTGCTCTGAGGTTGTTTCGGATAAATGATTGACGTTTAGTGTATTAACCTTTTCCATTAACAATCAACGTTGGCTTTAGACACTCAAATATTAATAATTACCTTTAATTAACAGACGGATAGGATGTTAAATTTTTATGGTTTTTGGAAAAGGGGAGAATCGTGCTCAATCATTAATCTGACCACCCAATCATCCTTGTATCGAAAACTTCACCTTCAAGTGGTCTGTAATGGTTGTTAGAATACTTACAAAGGACCAAGAATTATAATCCGTTGATTTCAGTTGACAACCATTAAACAAAGTTCCAGAAAAAAGCTCTCAACGGCCCAAAAAGGCAATCGTCTTCGCGAAGAATACTTCCGGATTGTCGGCATGAAGCCAATGTCCAGAACCCGGGATTGTGTCGAATTCCGCCTCCGGGAAAATTTGCCTGATTTCATCGAAATAGGAGTCCAAAACATATTCACTGTTTCCTCCTCTCAAAAAAAGGATCGGCTTATGGATGGGGAAAGTTGCCTCCACACCGGCTAAAATGTGGGAGTAGTCCCGATCCAAAACGGAAAAATTGAATTTCCATTCAAACCCTCCCTTGGGGCTTCGCTCCAAGTTCTTGAGAATGAATTGCCGGGTGCCCCAATCTGTGATACGAGGAGTTAGCCAATCTTCAGCTGCCTGACGTGTTGTGATTTCGGAAAAAGGGAAGGAACGCAAGGCCTCCAAAACCTGTTCATGGTGGGGCTTATAGGCCCGGGTGGCCATGTCTGCTATCACCATGCGTTCCACCCTGCCCTCGTGGTCGGCCGCGAATTGCATCACCACCTTTCCACCCATGCTGTGACCGATGAAATTGGCTGAATAGATGCCTTGTTGGTCCATGAATTCCAACAAGTCTTCCGACAAAGAGGCATAGGTAAAGGGGGCATCTGTGTGAGGACTTTTGCCATGGTTTCGTTGATCCAAAATGAACACCGAAAAATGGTTTGCGTACTGCTTCGCCAAGGTCTGCCAGTTGTCTAAGGAACCAAATAGACCGTGGAGGATGATGAGGGCAGGTCCGTGCCCAAATGACTTGTAATTGAGCTGCATGGCGCAAAAGTAGTGCAGGAGCGTTTGAGTTATCCGCAAATTATTCTCATTTTTCCGCTCCGTTTCAGACAAAGCTAAAACGGACACCATCATGGACCTGAAAGCCAAATTCGAAGACGCGGCAGCGCGTGTGCAAAACCTCACCTCCCGTCCGAGCAACGAAGACCTGCTCAACCTTTACGCCCTTTTCAAGCAGGCCACAGAGGGTGACGTGCAGGGTGAAAAGCCGGGTATGTTTGACTTCAAAGCCGCTGCCAAATACAGTTATTGGGAAAAGCTCCAAGGAATGGATTCCGAAACAGCCATGAACCAATACATTGCTTTGGCTGAAGAATTGGTATCCAAGCATAGTTAAGGCAAATGTCCAACCCTAACCTCTTGTACCCACCCACGGGTACCCGTTTTTCTTTATCATCACGCCAGCCGATGCTCCGATTCGTTTTGAAATTTTTACTGGTATCCATGTTGGTTTTGTCGGCGCAGGCTGTAGGGGCCCAAGACCTGCCCAAGGCATCCCAAACTCCTCAAGAAAAACCAGAAAAGCCCCCCAAAGAGAAAAAACAAAAACCTCCCAAAGTCAAAAAGGAAAAGTCTCCCAAACCTGACACCCCCAAAAATCGTCAACGAAACAAATCCGGTGATGATATACCGGAAAATGGAGTTTCCCAAGATAGTCTGCCATCCCAAATTGAAAAAGAAGCACCCAAAGACCTCATCGGAGGGGTGGATGATACCAGCAGAGTAAGCGTTCCGTGTTGGCGCTATCGGACCGGGTACATGGAATTTGTCGACAAGAACTTCCAAGGCATCAAAATCCGGCGGACTAAGAAGAAGGAATTCCACACCAACACCATCGACGGAAATAAAATGGTGTTCAAAATTCAATGGGAAAGCGACCACGTATACAAGTTGGTTTTTGTGAAGGCCAAACTTCCCTCGCGATTCAAAAAAGGTTATTCCATGACCTGCAACATGGTGGATTGTTGGGACGAATATTACGATTGCGACTGCAGCCTGAACGGGATTGTGCAATATGCCTCCGTTTTGAAAACATTGAGCCCCAAAGAGCTGAGGGCCAAAGCCAAGGAGGAACAGCGAAAACTCAAAGAGGCTGAGAATCCTCAAAAGGAAACCAAGGCAAAACAAGACAAACCGAAGAAAAAACGATCCAAAGAAAAAGGAGAATGAGCCCCGAAGGACTCACTAAGTACAAAATGACCCTGAAGACGACAATTCACTCCTTGGTGGTCAAATCAAGTCTTTCTGTCTGCCAGTAGGTATGAATTGAGTTTGCGCTTCCGTAAATTTGCGCTGTTTTTGAAAGTTTCATCACCTTTTAATACCGAAAAACCCATGCGTACAATCAAATTGATTACTCTGTTTTCCTTGCTTGTTGTGGCTTTCACGGGCTGCAAATACGAGGAAGGACCGTTTATTTCCGTCATTCCAAAGGTTGAGCGTGTCGCCAACACCTGGATTGTCTCTTCCGGCACCATCAATGGCTCAACCGGGGACTTCAGCGACATTGAAAACGTCACCTTTTACAAAGAGGGCGGATTCAACATGGTCTTCAATTTCTTGGGAGGCCAGGTACCTTACAACGGTTCTTGGACATTCAACTCTGACAAAAGCACGCTAATCATCACGAGCACCGACGAACTAACAGGCTTGGCGAGCTACGATCGTGAATGGACCATCCTGAAATTGAAGGAAGACCACCTGCACGTAACCTGGACCGAACCTGGCAACAATGGCGATCTTTACGATGTGAATTTCGCACCCAAACAACCCTGATTGAGACAGCGCACCATCATACAGCCTCACCTATCGGTGGGGCTTTTTTTATTCCCAAACTCCCAATTTGGAGTCATACTGCACTGAGTCAAGTTTTCCCCACCGAACTACCAGACAAAAGCGAGTAGAGTCTACAGGATCCACCCTGTAACCAACTTCTGGCCCGCGATCCTCCAGGGGCACATGACATTCCTGAAGGGTGGGCGATGCCCGGTGAAAGGTATTGGAATACCAAACAAGGCGCCTCAAGATTTCGTCACCTTGGTTGATGGCCACATTCCTTCTCAATTCCTGCAAAAAGGGCACATAAGCCAACCCAATCAACGGGAAAGCCACTGCGGCCAACAACAGGGCGAGTATGTTTTGCCTTTTCATTCCCATGCAAATTGGCAAGGATTGACCTAATTTGGAAATACCAAAACCCTTGCACTCCCTCTGCCGGACAATTGCTTAACTTTGACCATGGATGTGAAGGAAACACTGCCAAGGAAGTCGTGGCTGACCGCATGCGGGTGGTGCATCCTGTTCGTTTTGGTTTCAGTGCAGGCGTGTAGGTCCCCTCAGGATTCCAAACCGTCTTCCACCACCCACCAGGCCGACCTTTTGGCTTTAGAACCTGATTCCCTTTCGGGCGAATTTACCGATTGGGGATTGAGTGAACGAGAAAATTGGCAGAAACCACAGGTAGTGATTTCCGCGCTCGGCGACCTGCATGACAAAGTGGTTGCGGACATCGGTGCGGGCACCGGTTATTTCACATTACCCTTGGCAAGGGTGGCGAAAAAAGTCATCGCCGTGGACATCGAGCAGCTTTTTTTGGAACATATTCGTAAAAGATTGGCTAGAATTCCCGAACGTGAGGCCTTGGAGGTCGACATCCGCCATACGATACCGGACAATCCTGCCTTGAAACCATCAGAAGCCGATGTAGTGTTGTTGGTGAATACCTATTCTTTCATCGATCGCCGTGTGCAATATTTCGACTTGGTGAAGAGGGGGCTTTCTCGGTCGGGCCGAATGGTGGTGGTAGATTTCAAACATGCTGAATTGCCGGTCGGACCACCCTTGGAGGAAAAAATCACACCCCTGCAAATCATCCAAGAATTGGATTCCGCTGGTTTCCGCCATGTTTCCACAGACAGCAACAGTTTGGAGTACCAATTCATCGTCGTGGTGGAAAAGAAACCTTAACAAGGGAAACGGCGTTCAATCCCGTGTGCACGGAATTGGCCTTATCGATAATTTTAAACCAAATTTGGAACATGATTCATCTGCGTCGTAAACCTTGGATGGGATTGGCCTTGCTCGCTGCAGGGCTGACTGCAATTGGAATCGGATTGTTTTTGTCCGTTTATGTGGTGGTTGCTTTGTCTTTGATTTTGTTGGTGGCAGGTGGAATGTCCATGTTCAACCCTGCCGTCACCATCCAAAAGAACACAGTCGTACTCAAAAACCTTTTCGGCATGGAAGTAGTGAGCTACGAGCATGATGGGCCTCAATCCCTCTCTGTGGTTCAGGATACCCTACGAATCCAACATCAGGGCCGACAAGCCTTGATTCCCCAGGTCACCAAGTCGAAATGCCACGGTGCAGATTGGCAGGCCATGGTCGAATCGCTCGCCAAGTTGAACTCCCAATCCAAATCCTGATACCCCGTATCATGCCTCCTTTGCATGCCATCATGGTTCATTTCCCGGTAAGCTTCTTGCTGTTGGCCGGTGTATTCCATGGGATTTCCTTTTCCACCGGTGGAAGCTCATGGCGGAGAGTTGGCTTTTATCTTCAAATCGCTTGCCTGTTGGTTTCGGTAGGGGCCATCCTTACCGGGGACTATGAAGCCAGCCAATTAAAGCTTGAAGGCGAATGGGCAGAATTGGTTGCAACGCACGAAAACATGGCCATGTTGACCACCTGGGGCAACGGGCTCTTGGTGGTTTGGTGTTACCTGAGACAAGAAGCCTGGGGTCGATTGGAACAAGTTTCGTTTGTGGTGGCCATGTTGGTATTGTTGGGAATGTTGGGATTTGCCGCGCACCTGGGAGGAGAATTGGTCTACCTTCACGGGATAGGCCTCAGGACATGACACATGGCCATCCCATGGCGTGCCGAAGGTGTTTAATTTATCCACGGCCCCTTAAGCTCCCAAGGGAAAGGTTAATTTTGTAGAGAATCAATTTTGAGGGGAATGGAGCAGGTCATCCGGTTGTTGCCAGACAACATCGCCAATCAAATCGCCGCTGGAGAAGTGGTGCAAAGGCCTGCGTCCGTGGTGAAGGAATTGCTTGAGAACGCCATCGATGCAGGTGCCACGCGAATCGACTTGGTCATCAAAGATGCAGGCAAGGCATTGGTGCAGGTGATCGACAACGGAAGCGGGATGAGCGCCCATGATGCACGCATGTGTTTCGAGCGCCACGCCACCTCAAAAATTCGACAAACAGAGGATTTGTTCAACATCCGTACGATGGGTTTCCGCGGAGAAGCCATGGCTTCCATCGCTGCCGTGGCACAAGTTCACATGCAAACCCGTTTGGAGCAGGCCGAATTGGGTACCGAGGTGGTCATCGAAGGCAACGAGATCAGGCGCCAAGGACCAATCATGACTGCAAAGGGCACGATGATTTCGGTCAAAAACCTGTTTTTCAATGTCCCTGCACGTCGCAACTTCCTCAAAAGCAATCCGGTTGAAACACGACATGTACTGAACGAATTCATTCGCGTGGCCTTGCCCCACCCTGAAATCGGCTTCACCTTCGAGCACAACGGCCACCAGGTTTATGATTTGCCTCCCGCCAGCTTGCAGGGACGAATCCTTCAACTGTTTGGGAAAGACCTAGACGGGCACCTCATAGACCTCAATGAGTCGACACCCTACGTGGCCATCGGTGGTTACGTGGGCAGCCCTGATGCGGCCAAGCACAAAAAGGGTGAGCAATACTTTTTCGTGAATCGTCGTTACATCCGAAGCCCTTACCTCCATCACGCCATTTCCACCGCTTTCGATGGTTTGTTGCCGACAGATTCACAGCCCTACTATTTCGTGTTTTTCGACATCGAGCCCGGGCATATCGACATCAACATCCACCCGACCAAAACCGAAATCAAATTTGATGATGAGCGGACGGTATACGCCTTGCTTCACAGCGTGATCCGGAAAAGCCTTGGAGAATACCACAGAAGTCCCGTGGTTCCCCCTTTGCCGGAAGAAAACGAGGCCGATGTCACCATCCGTGAACTCATACGAAGAAGTCCACTGCCCCGACCCGATCTGGATGTGACCCTTCGCCAAGTCCGGGAAAAAAACTCCCACAGCTCCTCCCCATGGGATGATTTCTTTGGAAATTCAACCCAATCGGTTGGCAATGCGCAGGCCTATGCTCCCTATGAGCCCAAGCCTATAGAACCACATGCCTTGCCCATCCAACCTCCTAAGCCCCACCTGTTGCAGGACGACGAATTCGACCAAGGTCCAGGATTGTTGGCTCAAATCGAATCGAGATACATTTTGCACCAAGGTTCACGCGGTTTGCTCCTCATCGACCAACAGGCCGCACATCAGAGAATTTTGTTCGAGCATTTCCTCCATGCTTCGCCCAAGCATCCACTTGCAAGCCAACAATTGCTGTTTCCAATGACGCTTAATCTGTCACCGATGGACTTCAGCTTTTTGAAGGAAATTGAGCATGACCTGCGATTTATGGGTTTTGATTTGAAGGATTGTGATGGAAACATGTATCAGCTCCATGGATTACCCGCCATCTTGAAGGGGTCCAAAGCCGAGCAACTGTTCGAAAGCATCTTGAAGGATATCCAACAAGAAGGGGAATCCGATGCCAAAAACAAACTTTTTACCCTCCTTGCCCGTTCCATCTCCATGCGCAGCGCCATACAACCTGGCAAGCGCCTGACCCGAGAGGAAATGCGAAACATCACCGAGCAACTCTTTGCATGCCAAGAGCCAGGATACAGTCCCACAGGAAGGCCAACCTATTTCCTCATCGACCTGAAAGCGGTCGATAGACATTTTCAATCCAACGCGTGACGATTTATGCCATTCAGAATCACACCTGCAGTCTTGAACATCCTCATCATCAACGTTTTGGTGTTCATTTCCCTGCACCTCATCCAACACGATTGGTTCATGGAGTTGTTTTTGCTGTTCAAAACGGATTTGATTTTTGACCGCTACTATTTTGGCATGGATCTTTCCGAGCACTTTCAACCGATTCAAATCGTCACGAGCTTTTTTGCGCACATCGATGTGTTCCACATTTTCTTCAACATGTATGCCCTCGTGATGTTCGGCACTATGTTGGAAGCCGTGATCGGGTCAAGGAGGTTCATCCAGGAGTACCTGATTTTCGGTGTGGCATCGGGGATCCTGATCGCTCTGTTCGACCCGTCCGACATGCCTGTATTGGGAGCCAGTACGGCACTTTCGGGGCTGTTGGTCAGCTTTGCCATGTTGTACCCAAATACCGAAATCGGGATCATGTTCCTTCCCATCCAATTCAAGGCCTACCACTATGTGATTGGTTTGGCCGTGATTTCCGGAGGTTTGGTGCTTTATGGATTGGTCACCGGCAAGGATACGGGTAGCATCTCCCATTTTGGTCACTTTGCTGGCATGGCTGTGGCATTCATCTATCACCAATTCAGTCGTTTCCTTTACCAAAGACGCAAACGTTGACATGCGTTTTGCTAAGGAAATACGACCCCAATTTGGGTTGACAGGATGGGTGTTGGCCTTTTCCGCCTCCACGTTTGTTTTGCTTTGCATTTCCGCTTGGATTGATGAGGGTCTGTACCGGGGACTCACTGGCGCGTTTGCCATGCCCATGGAATGGGGTGCCTTTTTCCACAAACCCTGGACAGTGGTCACCTATTGGTTTGTCCTTCCTCCTGAAGGTTTTTTCATGCTGTTTTCAAGTCTCTTGGTCCTGTGGAGCATCGGAAAACTGTTGGAGTCGCGCCTGGAGGCCAAACGTTACAGGCATGTCCTGGTTGCCGCAGTTTTGGGCGTGGCCATTTTGTCCTTGGCTTTGGTTTCAATCAATCCATGGGCAGAACAAACCGACAAAGCCACGCTGATGGGTTTGATGCCCACCGCCATGGTATTGACCGGTGTGTCCATGGCCATGATGCCCCACCTGCCGGTACGTGTTTTGAATTCTGAAATCAGGTTCATTTGGGTCGGACTTTTTGTGATATTGTTACCGATTGTCGGCTTCAGAGCCATTTTCACCTGCATGGGGACTGCCGTTTTGGGAGGAGCCCTCATGGGATATGGTATGGGACTGATGATGCAACGCCATGGTAAACCCATCGGTTGGAAATCATTGGGCAGCAGCATGTCTTTCCCTTGGCCTGGCCAAAAGAAAAATCACAATCCCCTTCATCGTGGAAAATTCACGGTGGTGCATGGGCCGGGCAATCGTTCCGACGAAGAAGAGCTCAACCGCTTGCTGGACCGAATCAATGAAGTGGGCATGGAAGGATTAAGTTCCCAAGAAAAGGACAGACTGCGGCAACTGAGCAATTCCTGAATGGTTTTGGCATGGCATTTGGATGGGTTTAGCATTGTAAAAGCTCGCCCTTTTCGTTTATTTTGCCACTAGTTCCATGACCCTTCATCGACTCTTACTTGGTTGGCTGGTATTCAGCTCTTTGGCCTCGCCCGCACAAACCGTGCAATGGGCTCACAAGGTATTGGGGAAATCCTCGGAGTACAGTGAGAAAAGATATGGTGCCCAACAAGTCGTGGGAATCCCAAATGTGTTGCCTGCCTTCCGGGAAAGCCCATGTGCCTGGTCGCCCCTGACCGAGCAAAACAGGGAAAATGAATGGATTTGGGTGGAATTCAAACGTCCGATGAAAATCAGGCAGGTCGCAATCGCGGAAAGCTTCAATCCAGGAGCCACCGTAGAGGTGATCCTGTATGACATGGAGGGAAAGCAACATACGGTTTTTGAAGCAAATGCACCCGAAGTGTTGGCAGTCAAAGGAAGGATGCTCAGGGTCAATTTTCCAATGACCACTTACACGGTCAAGTCGGTCAAAATCGTGTTGAATACTTTGGGTTGGCCGGGATTCAAGCACATCGATGCAATCGGGATCAGCGACGGCACCACGCCCATCGAAGCGGAAATCAACCTGCTCAAAGGCCTGACTTTCGAGGGGGCGCCTGAAAATCTAGGCCCTTCCGTCAACAGTGCCTATGATGAAATCATGCCCATCATTTCCCCAGACGGAAAAACATTGTATTTCGATCGGAAAGACCACCCGGACAATACGGGAGAGTTGATCAACGACGACATTTGGGTGTCCACCCTTTCTGGCAGCAGCTGGTCAGCAGCGCACAACGTGGGACAACCGCTCAACAACACCGGGCATAATTTTTTGACTGCCATTTCACCGGACGGCAACACAGCCTTGCTTGGCAACGTGTACGAACCCGATGGCTCCATGACCTCCGGACTGTCATTGGCGGAACGTCACCATGACTCCTGGTCATTTCCCAAAAAACTGGTCATCAAAAACTACTACAACCTCAATAAGTTTTCCGAATACCACATGGGTGCGGATGGTAAAACCATTGTGATGACCGTGGAACGGAGCGATGCCCAGGGAAGCAAGGACCTCTATGTGAGTTTTGCAAAACCGGATGGGACTTGGTCGGAACCTGTTTCCTTGGGTCCAACGGTGAATTCTGCCGCCACGGAGATGTCTCCATTCCTGGCAGCTGACGGCAAAACCTTGTATTTCAGTTCGGATGGATTCAGCGGCTATGGCGGTAAAGACATGTACATGACTCGCCGGTTGGATGATTCCTGGACCAAATGGTCGCAACCCTGCAATCTGGGAAGCCAAATCAATTCGGCTGCATGGGATGCATATTACTCCGTCCCAGCCTCGGGTGAGTATGCCTATTTTTCCTCGGAAAGCCGGTCTTTGGGCAAAACCGACATTTACCGCATCAAGCTTCCCAAGGAAATGCGCCCCGACCCAGTGGTATTGGTAAGGGGTTTTGTGAAGGACCAGAAAACAGGCAAGCCCCTGAGGGCCAAAATCACCATCGAGACCCTCCCTGATGGAAAGGAAGTCGGAGTGGCTGTGAGCAATGCCAAAAACGGGGAATTCACGATTGTGTTACCGGCCGGAAAGCGATACGGATTCTTAGCCATTTCGGAAGGGTATCTATCCGAGGGCCAAAACCTTGATCTGAGCCAAATCGCCGAATACAAGGAGGTGACCCAAGACTTGTCGTTGGTGCCCATCAAAGTCGGGGAATCAATGGTCTTGAACAATATCTTCTTCATGCCCTCGAGTTCCAAACTCTCCAGCGATTCCAAACCTGAATTGGACCGTATCGCAGCATTTTTCAGAGAGCACCCAACCGCACAGGTAGAAATCGGTGGACACACCAACAATGGCTGTACGGAGCAATATTGCATTCAATTGAGTACGGAGAGAGCCAAATCGGTGTACGATTATTTAATCAAAGCCGGCATCGAGCCCACACGGGTGAAATTCAAAGGATACGGAAGTGCCCAACCACGATATTCCAACACCACTGCCGAGGGCCAGCGCATGAACAGGCGAGTGGAATTCAAAATCTTGTCCATCTAACCCAATCCCCCTCATGGATCAGCTTCATGTGTACAATACCCTCACACGGAAAAAGGAGAAATTCCAACCCCTGAATCCACCCTTTGTGGGTATGTATGTGTGTGGGCCCACGGTGTACAGCGACGTTCATTTGGGCAATTGCAGGACCTTCATTTCCTTCGACATCATTTTCAGGTACCTCAAATTTTTGGGATACAAAGTCCGATATGTCCGCAACATCACAGATGTAGGACACTTGGTGGACGATGTGGACGAAGGCGAGGACAAGATTGCGCGAAAAGCCCGCTTGGAACGACTGGAACCCATGGAAATCGTGCAGCGCTACACATTCGGTTTCCATGAGATCATGGCCTTGTTCAACACCCTCCCGCCTAGTGTGGAGCCCACGGCTACTGGTCACCTCCTCGAACAAATCGAGATGACCCAAACCATCCTAGACCGTGGCTATGCCTATGAGTCAAACGGTTCGGTGTACTTCGACGTGGAGAAATTTGCCAAAGACCACCCATATGGAGCACTTTCCGGTCGCAGTTTGGAAGATCAGCTCGAAAACACCCGGGATTTGGACGGACAAGGCGAGAAAAGAGGCCGACTGGATTTTGCCCTTTGGAAGCGTGCCAAGGATGAGCACCTCATGCGTTGGAACTCTCCATGGGGCATTGGTTTTCCCGGATGGCACATCGAATGTTCTGCCATGAGCCGCAAGTATTTGGGTGACGAATTCGACATCCACGGCGGGGGTATGGACCTCATACCCACCCATCATACCAACGAAATCGCCCAAAACGTTGGCTGTTGCGGTACTCCTCCGGTCAGGTATTGGCTACACACCAACATGCTCACCGTGAACGGCACCAAAATGAGCAAAAGCTTGGGCAACTCCTTCAACCCAGTCGAACTTTTCACAGGAAGGGTTTGTCTTCCGGAAAGCGAATCCGCCACGCCCTCTCAGGCCAAACTAGGTGATCAACATCCCCTACTGGACAAAGGGTACAGCCCCATGACCGTTAGGTTTTTCATGCTTCAAACGCATTATAGCAGTACCTTGGACTTTTCCAACGAGGCCCTTACAGCTGCCGAAAAGGGATTCAAGAGGATGCTGGAGGCATTGAAAACCTTGGATAAACTCCCCGTGTCGGACCGTTGCACGGTGGACATTGCGGGATTGAAGTCGCGTTGCATGTCTGCCATGAACGATGATTTCAACACCCCGGTGCTCATGGCGCAATTGTTCGATGCCGTACGACTCGTGAATTCGGTAAAAGACGGTAAGGAGTTTTTGGACCAAACAAATCTGGAAGCTCTCCAAACTTTGATGCATCAGTTTGTTTTCGACGTTTTGGGTTTGAAGGATGACCTTACCCAAGGGTCGGGTGACCTCCCGAATGCCATCATGGGCCTCATCATTCAATGGCGGGCACAAGCTCGAAAAGACAAAAATTTTGCTTGGGCCGATCAAATCCGTGATGGACTCACCAGCATTCAAGTCAAACTCAAAGACGGGCCGGAAGGCACGGAATGGTATGTGGAAGATTAATTTGTGGAAAGC
>Ga0068876_10002243_pt1 | contig 14513 bp, 10 predicted proteins | sample NOAtaG_6_FD_66442 | JGI IMG/M metagenome (GOLD analysis project Ga0068876, IMG submission 66442) | Freshwater lake microbial communities from Lake Erie, under a cyanobacterial bloom - NOAA_Erie_Diel5S_2200h metaG | ecosystem: Environmental > Aquatic > Freshwater > Lake | place: USA: Ohio, Lake... | reverse complement strand
TCGCCCCCGCTGTCCCGGAAGCGCCTCGCCATCTCCGCCATACCCTCGGCCACATCGTTCTGGGCCGCCGCAGCGTCACGGATCTCCTGGCTGATCTTCATGGAGCAGAACTTCGGCCCGCACATGGAGCAGAAGTGGGCGGTCTTGAAGGCCTCCTTGGGCAGGGTCTCGTCGTGGTAGGCGCGGGCGGTCTCGGGGTCGAGGCCGAGGTTGAACTGGTCCTCCCAGCGGAACTCGAAACGGGCGCGGGACAGGGCGTCGTCCCAGGCCCGGGCAGAGGGATGCCCCTTGGCCAGGTCCGCAGCGTGGGCGGCGATCTTGTAGGCGATGACCCCGTCCTTGACGTCCTTCCGGTCGGGCAGGCCGAGATGCTCCTTGGGCGTGACGTAGCAGAGCATGGCGGTGCCGAACCATCCGATCATGGCCGCGCCGATCGCCGAGGTGATGTGGTCGTAGCCAGGGGCGACGTCGGTGGTGAGCGGGCCCAGGGTGTAGAAGGGCGCCTCACCGCAGGCCGCCAGCTGCTTGTCCATGTTGGCCTTGATCTTGTGCATGGGCACGTGACCGGGGCCCTCGATCATGGTCTGGACCCCATGCTTCCAGGCGACGCGGGTCAGCTCGCCCAGGGTCTCCAGCTCGGCGAACTGGGCGGCGTCGTTGGCGTCGGCGAGCGAGCCCGGACGGAGGCCGTCGCCCAGGCTGAAGGAGACGTCGTAGGCCCGCATGATCTCGCAGATGTCCTCGAAGTGCTCGTAGAGGAAGTTCTCGCGATGGTGCGCCAGGCACCACTTGGCCAGGATCGAGCCGCCACGGGAGACGATGCCGGTGACCCGCTTCGCCGTCAGGGGTATGTAGGCCAACCGGACCCCGGCGTGGATGGTGAAGTAGTCCACGCCCTGCTCGGCCTGCTCGATCAGGGTGTCGCGGAAGACCTCCCAGTTCAGGTCCTCGGCGACGCCGCCGACCTTCTCCAGGGCCTGGTAGATGGGCACCGTACCGATCGGGACCGGGCTGTTGCGGACGATCCAGTCACGGATGTTGTGGATGTTCCGGCCGGTGGACAGGTCCATCACCGTGTCGGCGCCCCAGCGGATGGCCCAGACCATCTTGTCCACTTCGTCGGCCACGGTGGAGAGGACGGCGGAGTTGCCGATGTTGGCGTTGATCTTCACCAGGAAGTTGCGGCCGATCGCCATCGGCTCGAGCTCGGTGTGGTTGATGTTGGCCGGGATGATGGCTCGGCCCCGCGCCACCTCGTCGCGGACGAACGCCGGCGTGACCAGGTCGGGGATGGAGGCGCCGAAGTCCTCACCGTCCCGCAGGGCCGGGTCGGAGGCCTGTCGACGGAGGTTCTCGCGGATCGCGACGAACTCCATCTCCGGTGTGATGATCCCCCGGCGGGCGTAGTCCAGCTGGGTGACGGCCGCCCCGCCCCGGGCGCGGTAGATTCTCCGGGGCGCGTCGAAGGCGGGCGCCAGCAGGGCGCCTGAGGCCCCGCCATTGTCCTCCGGCCGAACCTCCCGTGGAGACTCGACAATCTCCACGTCGCCGCGCGAGACGACCCAGGGCTCCCGGGTTCTGGGCAGGCCCCGGGAGATATCGATGCTGGCCGCCGGGTCCGTATAGGGGCCCGAAGGGTCATAGAGGGTCACCGGCGGCTCATTGGCGGAGGGGTGAACGGCCACCTCGCGGAACGGAACGCGGATGTCCGGCCAGACCTTACCGGCTTCATAGACCTTGCGCGAACCGGGGATGCCGCCGGTCGCGACGGCGGCGGTTGTGGGGGTCTGGGCGTTCATCGACTGGCTCCGCGGTTGGGCGGGGGGCCGGCTCGGTCAAGCGTCTGTTCGGCGCCTTTCCCTTCGCCGGCATGACCCGGATCAGGTTCTGCGGGTCGCGGGCTCACCCGCCTCTCAGCCGCCTGAGCGCGGCTCCCCGAGGACAAGGAACCCTAGGCCGGAATCCCGGAGCTGGAAAGGAAAAGGGCGGCCGCCGCACCGGCGACCGCCCCATTCCGTTCCCGAGCGGGGCTCAGCCCTTCGGCGTCGCCGCCGTCCCGGCCGCAGTGCGGGTCTGGGACTTTTTCGACTCGGTGAGGATGTAGGCGCGCAGGTCCTCCACCTCCTTGGCGTTCAGGAACCGCGAGAAGCTCGCCATGCCGCGGCTGGCCAGGGCCCCGTCCAGCATGACCGACTTGAAGCTGTCGGCGGTGAGCAGCATCTGCGACTTCTTGAGATCGGGCAGGTAGGTCCCGGAGACGCTGGGACCATGACAGACCTGGCAGTTCTCGTGGTAGAGCGCAAAACCGTTCTTCACATCGCCCTTGCCGGCGACGACCTGGGTGAGGTCCAGGGGCGGGATCTCCGGTATGACGTAGGGCTTGGCGGTCGCCTTGCCCCCCAGCTTGAAGACCATCAGCCGGCCCGGCAGGCGCGGCCGGTCCTTCAGCATGATCGAGGCCGAGGTCGCCGCTGCGCCGCCGTAGCCCACCATGAGGGCGACGTACTGCTCGCCGTCGAGCTCGTAGGTGGACGGGGCGGCGACGATGCCGTTGCCGGTATCCAGGCTCCAGAGCTTCTTGCCGGTGGCGGCTTCGTAGGCGACGAAATCCCCCTCTCCGGCGCCCTGGAAGACCAGGCCGCCCGCGGTCGACAGAACGCCGCCGTTCCAGAAGAAGGGATGCTCGATCGTCCAGCGCGCCTTTCCGGCCACCGGATCCCAGGCGATGAGCTGTCCCTTGTAGAGGGCTTTGATTGCCTTCAGCTGGGCGGCGTCGTCGGGCAGGGCGTTGGCGAGGATGTCGGTGCCGACATTCCAGGCGCCCGCCTTGTACTTGAAGTCCTTTACGTTGGTGTACGCAAAGGGTGCGGTGTGGGCAGGGATGTAGACCAGACCCTCCTTGGGATTAAAGGCCATCGGATGCCAGTTATGGGCGCCCAGCGGGCCTGGAAGGGCCATGGCCGGAGCCTTCTCATACCGCGCGCCTTCAACCTCGATCGGCCGTCCGGTCTTCAGGTCCACCCCTTTGGCCCAGGTGACCGGAGCATAGGGGTTGGCGGAAATCAGCTGCCCGGTCGCCCGATCGATGACGTAGAAGAAACCGTTCTTGGGCGCCTGCATCAACACCTTGCGCGGCTGGCCGCCGACTGTCAGGTCGGCGAGGATCATGTGCTGCGTGGCTGTGTAGTCCCAGCTCTCGCCCGGAGTGGTCTGGTAGTGCCAGACATACTCGCCTGTGTCTGGTTTCAGCGCCAGGATGGAGGAGACGAACAGGTTGTCGCCCTTACCATCTGAGCGCTTCTGGTGGTTCCAGGGGGTGCCGTTTCCCACACCGAAGTAGACGATGTCCAAGGCCGGGTCATAGGCCATGGAGTCCCAGACGGTCGCGCCGCCGCCCGTCTTCTTCCAGGTCTCGCCGAACCAGGTGCCTGAGGCCTTCTCGGCCATGATCTTGTCCGAGGCCGCTCCATCCGGCTTTCCCTCGGGGTTGGGGGCCGTGTAGAAGCGCCAGACCATCTTGCCCGTGCCGGCGTCATAGGCGGAGACATAGCCGCGGACGCCGTACTCCGCGCCGCCGTTGCCGATCAGGACCTTGTCCTTCACGATCCGAGGCGCACCGGTGATGGTGTACGGCTTGGAGTTATCCGTGGTCTGGACCGACCAGACCGGCTTGCCGGTATCGGCGTTCAGCGCGATCAGGCGCCCGTCGAGGGTGCCGAAATAGACCTTGCCCTTCCAGACGGCGACGCCCCGGTTCACCACGTCGCAGCAGGCGTCAAAGCCCTTGGCGCCATCGACCTTAGGATCATAGGACCACTTCAGGGCCCCGGTGCGCGCGTCGAGTGCGAAGACCTTGGACCAGGCGGTGGTGGTGTAGATCACCCCGTCGACCATGACCGGAGTCGCCTCCTGGCCGCGGTCGGTATCGAACTCGTAGTACCAGGCGAGGCCGAGGTCCTTCACGTTCGAGATGTTGATCTTGTCGAGGGGGCTATAGCGCTGCTCGTCATAGGTCCGGCCAACCGCCAGCCATTCGCCGTTGGCGCTGGCCGCTGAAAGCCGCTCGCCATCGACGCGTCCCGCCTTGCCCCCAGCCTGGCTGCAGGCCGCCAGCAGTGCGGTCACGGCGAGTATTCCCACAAGGCGCTGAAGCGTCATCGTTTCCTCCCCCGGATGCCCCATCTGGGCCTCTGAGGAGTATGCCCAGCAGGAACAGAACGGCAAGCCGTGACGTTGCGTCACTTGCCTTGAGCGGCGGCCTCGTGCTCTTGGGCCGGAAACCTGGCCTTTACCTGAACCTGCGACGCTCTCAAGCTTGGCGGGTCCGACCGCCAGCAGAAGACCCGCGGGGGAAGCCGGTCCATGAGCAAGACCATCCTTGTGGTGGACAATGATCCGACCCAGAGGCGCCCGATCACGGCGGTCCTCGAGCGGGAAGGCTTTGCAGTGACCCTGCTTCTGAGCGGGGACGCCCTGCTGGATCATCTGGCCAAGGGCGGAGCCTGCGACGTTATCCTCCTCGACCTGGTCTTGCCTGGCCGGTCGGGTATCGAGACCCTTGTCGATCTGAGGGCGCGCGGACACCAGCACCCGGTCATCGTCCTGACCGCCTCTGGCGGCATCGACACCGTTGTCTCGGCCATGCAGGCGGGCGCCTGCGACTTTTTCGTCAAGCCCGCCTCGCCCGAGCGGATCGCTATCTCCATCAACAACGCCCTGTCCATCGGCGCCCTGAGGTCCGAGGTCGCCCAGCTGCGCAAGCGTGCAGAGGGTCGAACGACCTTTGACGATCTCGTCGGGAATTCGCCTGCGATGCAACTCGTCCGGCGCATGGGAGAGCGGGCCGCCCGATCCTCTATCCCCATCCTGATTTCCGGGGAGAGCGGAGTCGGCAAAGAAGTGATCGCTCGCGCCGTTCACGGCTCCTCGGACCGCGCCGGCCGACCCTTCGTGGCGATCAACTGCGGCGCCATTCCGGCGACCCTGGTGGAATCCATCTTGTTCGGTCACGAGAAGGGGAGTTTCACAGGCGCTACGGAGCGTCACGCCGGTAAGTTCCAGGAGGCCAACGGCGGCACCTTGCTGCTCGACGAGATCGGCGAATTGCCCATGGACATTCAGGTGAAGCTGCTTCGGGTGCTCCAGGAGGGCGAAGTCGATCCGGTGGGCGCGCGCCGTCCCGTCAAGGTCGATGTGCGCATCATCTCGGCGACGAACCGGAACCTCGTCCAGGCGGTCTCCGAAGGCCTTTTCCGCGAGGACCTCTTCTATCGCCTCAATGTCTTCCCCATCGAGGCCCCGCCCCTGCGGGAGCGCCGGGAGGATATTCCGACCCTCGTTCAGGCCTTCATCCAGCGGTTCAACATCGAGGAAGGACGCCCCGTGTCCGGGGCGACGCAGGAGACGATTGACCTCCTGGTCCAGCACGACTGGCCGGGGAACATCCGCCAGCTCGAAAACGCCGTTTACCGCGCCATCATCCTTGCGGACGGGCCCCAGCTTCAGCCGTACGATTTTCCGGCGATCTCGGGTCTGTCGCCGCCAACGGGATCGAACCCGGCGGCGTCTTGTCCCGATGTTGATCTCCGGTCGACCCCGGACGCCATCCATCCCCCACAGGCAGACCCGCCAGTCCGGATTCTTGACGATGAGGGACATGTCCGGGCCCTCGACGCCATCGAGGGGGACCTGATCAAGCTGGCGATCGAGCGCTACGAGGGTCATATGAGCGAGGTCGCCCGGCGCCTTGGTATCGGTCGCTCCACACTCTATCGAAAGGTCCGTGAAAACGGCCTGGGAGAGTTCGCTGGCCTCGGCGGCGCCTGAACCTCGGCTCAGACCTGCTCGTCCCCTCCCTCAGAGTCCTCGGGCCTACGGCTCCGGCCGGGACGACGATGGCCGAAGCGGCGGCCCGGGACGGGCGCGTCGCCTGAGGCCTTGGCGGCGATTTCCTTGAGCTTGCGCTGCTGGAGGGCGGACAGGGCCTGGCCGGGGGCGCCTTTCTCGGGATCACCGAAGGCGCGGCCATAGGTCTGTATCCGGGTCTCGACGGACCCGAGGAACTCGCCCTCCCAGTCTGAAAGGTCGACGCCCGCGCGGTCCGCCTTGCGTCGGGTCCGCCGCAGCGCGTTGAGAGCGGCCCTGCGCGCGGCCTCTCTGGGGTCGGCGGGACCGCGCCTCAAATCTCGCCGATCGCCGAGAGATAGAGGTCGAGGATGGCTTCCTCCTCCTGCCGCTTGGCGCGGTCCTGTTTGCGCAGCCGGACCACCTTGCGGAGAATCTTCACGTCGAAGCCCGCACCCTTGGCCTCGGCAAAGACCTCCTTGATCTGCTCCATGACCTCCGCCTTTTCCTGCTCGAGGCGCTCGATCCGCTCGACAATGGTGCGCAGCCGCCCCTGGGCGTCCTGGTTCAGAACATCGGAATGGGCGTCGTCGCCGGCCATGAGGTCAGGCTCCTGCAGAATTGTGTCGGGGTTGCGGCGCAGACCCTAGCGAGGGCCGCTGGTCGTGTCGCGCGCACGCTTCGGGCTGTGGAGCCCGAATCCAGGATCATCTGTGGAAAACCGCCCGACCGCGCCGGGCGCAAACCGCCTCAGCCCTGCTTGGCCTTGAAGCGAGGGTCGGTCTTGTTGATCACGTAAACCACACCCTTGCGGCGCACCAGCTTGCAGTCGCGGTGGCGGGTCTTGAGCGACTTGAGCGAGCTTCTGACCTTCATGACCTTCGTCTTCTCTGGGTACGGGACATTAGCCCTGGCGACCGAGTGAGCGGCGCGTATACGGAACCCCCGACGGCAAGTCAATCAGCTGCCCGGACGCAAAGCGCGCGCCGGCGACGTTGCCCCTGACCCCGGCGCACCCTAACTGTTTCCGCATGAAGCGTCGCACCTTCCTGGTCACTGCAGCGGCTGCGCTCGCCACACCCGCCGTAGGCGCCGGTCCTCAGAGCGATCCTTTGACCGCCCAGGATGCGGCCTTCGCGGAGTGGCTCTCAACGTTCAGGATCACCGCCCTCGCCTCCGGCCTGCCCGCAGACGTCCTTGAACGAGAGCTGGCGGGCCTGCAGCCGGACCCCCGCGTCCGGGGATCCGACCGGAACCAGCCGGAGTTCTCCCGCCCGTTCAGTCATTACGTGAAGCGAGCCGCAGGCGAGGATCGCGCAGCAATCGGTCGACGCCGGATGGCCGAACTCGACGCCTCGCTTGCGGGCGTCGAGGCCGCCTCAGGCGTGCCCCGGGAGATGCTCGTTGCGATCTGGGGCATGGAATCCGGCTACGGCGCCTTCCTGGGAGACCATGACGTCATCCGCTCGATGGCCACTCTTGCAGCGGATGGCCGCCGCCGCGGCTTCGCCGAGGACCAGCTCCTGGCGACCCTGCGGATCATCGCGTCTGGGGAATGGCCGCGGGAGCGACTGGTCGGGTCCTGGGCCGGCGCCATGGGGCAGACCCAGTTCATCCCCTCCAACTTCCTCTCCCTGGCGTTGGACGCCGACGGCGACGGCCGTCGCGATGTCTGGGGCTCCCCGCTCGACGCCCTCGCTTCCGCCGCCAATCTTCTGGCGACGTCTGGCTGGGCCCGGGGGCAGGGATGGGCCCTGGAGGTGGCCGCCCCGGACAACTTCGACTACTCGGTGAGCGAGACCTTGAGCGCCTCACCCGCCGTCTGGAGCGACCTTGGGCTCATGCGGGCTGACGGCGGCCCGCTGGGCCTGGACGCATCTGAGGCGACGCTGCTGGCCCCGACAGGGGCCAAGGGTCCCCTCTTCCTGCTGATGGCCAACCACTTCGTGATCCGGCGCTACAACAACGCCGTCACCTATGCCCTCGCCGGCGGCCTCCTTGCCGACAGTATCGCCGGCCGGCCTGGCCTCGTCCGGCCCTGGCCGGAGGAGGTTCCCCTCTCCCTCGCCGATCGGATCTCCGCCCAGGCGGCGCTGCAGGCGGCGGGCTATGACGTCGGCGAGCCGGATGGCGTCATCGGGCTGAAATCCCGCGCTGCCCTGCGGGCCTGGCAGAAGTCTCGCGGCCTGGTGGCGGACGGGTACCTCTCACCAGACCTGGTCGCCCTGCTGCGGGGCCCCGAAGCCTAGGGGTTCAGCGTCCGCGGCGGGTGGATGGAAAGGATCCCATTTCCCCGGACCGCTTTTATTCGCTTCCGGCAGCGGAACAGGAAGGAAGTCGGAACCGTTGGGGGCGTGTCCCGTCGAAGAGACTTCACACGCAAGACCCGGGCTCCATTCCCTCTTCCCGCCCCAGTTCGGTCGCCCGAACGAGGAGCCGCTCCATGCTGCGGTCGCGGATGCCCGCGTCGCGCAGATGGGCCACAAGGTCGCGAAGATAGTCGATGTTGAGCCCGGACAGGCCGCTTGCCCCGGCGATCAGACGAGCCTGGGCCTCGAGCGAAAGGCTACCGGCCCACTGTGGGTGGCGCCGATCGGAGAGGAAGGTCAGGCATGGCGCGCGCTCCCCGGCGTCCAGCCGGACAGTCACTTCGGCCTCCACATAGGTCTCGGTCGGCTGCTCGCGCTCGCGCAGGTAGGCCTGGACCTCGGGCCAGAGGTCGGCGGTCACCCGGTAGGCGACTCCGCGCACGGAGCCGCCGGGGGTCAGGCCGAGCACCAGACCTGGTCGCTCCGGCGTCCCCCGGTGGTGGACGGAATAGATGCAGAAGGCGCGACGCCGACCCTGTAGTATAGCGGGACGACGCTCGGCCCAATCAAAGCCTGGTCGCCACATCAGAGACCCGTAACCGAACACCCACCGATCCGCCGACATCGCCGACCGCATGCCCTCTCTTGCCAATTCCGACTCCATGCCCCAGGCGCCCGGCGCGCGCAAACCCCGACGACTCGGCCTCTGGATACCTTTTGGGATCGCCGGGATTCTGGCGGCCGCCTGGAGCGCTGGCTGGCTTCTCGCCGCACGGGAGGTGGAGCGTCGCCTTGACGCCGGCGTCCGCACTCTCGCCTCGGGCGGCATCGCGGTCGAATGGTCGGGAAAACGGTTGTCCGGCTATCCCTTCCGTCTCAACCTGGACATGACCGACCTGCGGGTCGACGCCGGGAGCTGGGCGGTCAGGATCCCGCAGTTCGAGGCCCAGGCCTTCCTCCACGCCCCCCGCTCCTGGCTGGCGGCTGCGCCAGAGGGGCTGACGGTGTTCCGGCCGGAGGGCGGTGGCCTTGAGGTGCGCGGTCGACGCCTGCTGTCCAGCCTGGTCCTGCCCGGGACCGGCCCGCTGCGTCTCTCCGCTGAGGGGCTGGACCTGTCCTTCTCCCCAACGCCCGGCGCCCGGCCCTTCGCCCTGGCCACGGCGGGGCGGCTGGAGTTTCACCTGCGACCCGGCCCGGGCGATCGTGCGGCGGTCTTCCTGCGACTGGAGGAGGGGGCGCCCACTCCCGGCCGGCTGTTCGCCGACCTCGGGAGCGGCGGCGGCGTGTCGGCGGCGGTGGACGCCCGCATTGACCACACCTCCGCCCTGCGGGGCGGGACCCCGGCCCGGGCCCTGGCCGCCTGGGGTGCGGCGGGGGGACAGCTTGACCTGAACGAGGCGGGAATGACTGCTGGACAAACCCGGGTCTCCCTGGGGACTACAGGCCTGCGGGCTGCAGCCGATGGACGCCTGGAGGGCCGGGTGACAATCACGGCGGCAAGGGCTCCCACCCTGCTGGCCACCCTCGCCCGGCATGGCGTCCTTTCGCCAACAGAGGCCGCAGGCGGCATCGCGGCCGCCCTCCTTCTCGCAAAGGATCGCGGAGACGATGTCCGCCTCGACCTCGACCTGTCCGGTGGCGACGTGCGGATCGCCCGTTAGGGCGGGGATCAGGCGGCCTCTTGCACCTTTGCGATCGGGTTGGAGAAGTGCATGACGCCGTCTTCAAGACCGGAGAACCTCAGCGAAGCCAGGTCCAAGGCGTAGTTCTGATGCAGCTTCCAGGGCGCGGTCACGCCCTGCTTTGGGAAGTCGCCGATCGACCTCTGGACATACCCCGAGGTGAAATCCAGCCAGGGCGCGGTCTCGGGCGGTGGCGCCTCGAGCACCGGGGTGCACTGGCGCAGACCTTTGCGGCGCATATGGTTGAGCAGCCGGCAGACGTACTCGCAGGTGAGGTCGCACTTCAGCGTCCAGGAGGCATTGGTGTAGCCGAAGGCCGAGGCGAGGTTGGGTACGTTCGAGTACATCATGCCCTTGTAGCTCAGCGTGTCCGCTGGCCGGACCGGGGCGCCGTCCACGGTCAGGGCGATGCCATTCATGGCCTGTAACCTCAGACCCGTCGCCGTGACGACGATGTCGGCGGTCAGCTCGACGCCGGACTTCAGCTTCAGGCCGGTCTCGGTGAAGGTCTCGATCTCGCCGGTCACCACCGAGGCCGAACCGGTCTTCAGGGCGTGGAAGAAGTCGCCGTCAGGGGCCAGGCAAAGGCGCTGGTCCCAGGGGTTGTAGCGCGGGGAGAAGTGGGTCTCGACGTCGAAGTCCGGGCCCAGGGTCACGCGCACCTGATCGACGATGGCCTTCTTCACCTGCTCCGGTTTCCGGCGGGCGAAGCGGTAGAAGACCATCCCCATCAGCACGTTGCGCCAGCGGATGAGCTGGTAGGCCAGGGTCTCGGGAAGGAACTGCCGGAGCTTCAGAGCCAGGGCGTCCTCGCCAGGCCGGGCCACGATGTAGGTGGGCGAACGCTGGAGCATGGTCACATGACCGGCGGTTCGCGCCATCTCGGGGACCAGAGTCACCGCGGTCGCGCCCGAGCCGATCACCACCACCCGCTTGCCGGAATAGTCCAGGTCGTCGGGCCAGGCCTGCGGATGAATGATGCGGCCGGCAAACCGGTCCATGCCGGCGAAGTCCGGGGTGTAGCCGCCCTGGTAGGAGTAGTAGCCGCCGCACAGGAAGAGGAAGTTGCAGGTGAAGGTAGCGGGGCCGTCGGGCGTCTCGGCCGTGAGAGTCCAGAGGGCGCTCTCGCTGGACCAGGCGGCGGCGGTCACCTTATGCCCGAAGCGGATCCGGTCCTCGATGCCCTCATCACGCGCCGTGTCGCGGATATAGCGCAGGATGGAGGGACCGTCGGCGATGGCCTTGGCCTCGGTCCAGGGCCGGAAGGAATAACCCAGGGTGTACATGTCCGAGTCCGAGCGGATGCCCGGATACCGGAAGAGGTCCCAGGTGCCGCCGATCGACTGCCGGCCCTCAAGCAGCAGGAAGCTGCGGTCGGGACAGGCCGTCTTCAGGTGCCGGGCGGCGCCGATCCCGGACAAGCCCGCCCCGATGATGACCACGTCGGCATGGGTCGCTGCACTGATCTCCGCCATCTCGTCCCCCGGCTCATCGCATCTCGGCGCATCTGTCATGACGATGGGGCGTGACGGGCGCAAGCGTCTTGCCGCCCGGCGGCGAGGGACCTAGCCTCGCACAGGTCCTTCGAGGTGTCCGAGATGTTCCGCCGCCTGCTCCTGAGCCTCGTCCTGCTCCTTGCCTTGCCCGCCGCGGCGACCGCCGCCGCGACCGCCGCCACGGCGCCCTCCGGGGTGAGGACGACTGCCTCTGCGATCCCCTCCAAGGAGATGCTCCGTTGGCGCGAGACCGCCCGCCGGGTCACCATTGTCAGGGACGATTGGGGCATCGCCCACATCCGGGGCAAGACCGACGCGGATGCTGTCTTCGGCATGATCTACGCCCAGGCCGAGGATGACTTTCCGCGCATCGAGACCAACTACTTGATCGCCCTGGGCCGGCTGGCGGAGGCCGAGGGCGAAGGCGCCCTGATGCAGGACCTCCGGGCTCGGCTCTATGTCGATCCGGACATCCTCAAGGCCCATTACGCCAAGAGCCCGCCCTGGCTGCGCAAGCTGATGGACGCCTGGGCGGACGGGCTGAACTATTACCTGGCCATGAACCCCCAGGTGCGCCCGAAGGTGTTGACGCGCTTCGAGCCCTGGATGGCCCTGAGCTTCTCCGAGGGCAGCATCGGCGGCGACATCGAGCGCATCGCTTTGGATGGCCTTGCGGAGATGTACTCGGACCGACCCTGGGTCCTGGCCAGCGCGGCCCCGGTCGGGCCGGAGGAGCCTCGGGGTTCCAATGGCATCGCCATCGGCCCGTCCCGGGCCTGGGGCGGACGGCCGCTGCTTCTGATCAACCCCCACACCAGCTTCTACTTCCGCGCCGAACAGCAGGTGACATCGGACGCCGGGCTCAACGTGTACGGAGCGGCGACCTGGGGCCAGTTCTTCATCTACCAGGGCTTCAACTCCCGGGTGGGCTGGATGCACACCTCCAGCGGGGTGGACTCTGTGGATGAGTTCTCGGTTCAGGTGATCAACCGGAGCGGGAAGCTGACCTACCGATACGGCGCTGAAGAGAGGCCGGTGGTCACGCGTACGATCGCCGTGCCCTGGCGAACGCCGCAGGGCGCCCTGGTACAGAGCACCTTCCGGGTGCACTTCACCCACCATGGTCCTGTCGTCCGCAAGGAGGGGGACCGCTGGATCGCCTTCGCCATGATGAACCGGCCGGTGGAGGCCCTCAGCCAGTCCTTCCTGCGCACCCGAGCCCGCAATTTCGATGAGTTCATGAAAGCGGCGGCCCTGGTCGGCAATTCCTCGAACAATACCCTTTACGCCGACGCTGACGGGGTGATCGCCTACCTGCATCCCCAGTTCGTGCCACGGCGGAACGACCGGTTCGACTACACCCGGACGGTCGACGGATCAGACCCGGCGACGGACTGGAAGGGACTGCACGCCCTGTCCGAACTGCCCAGCGTGAAGTCCCCCAAGGGGGGCTGGGTCTACAATACCAATGACTGGCCCTGGACGGCCGCAGGACCAGAGAGCCCCCGACGGGACCGCTTCCCCCGCTATATGGACACGGTGGGCCCGAACCCCCGGGGCGCCAATGCCGTCCAGCTGCTGGAGGGGGGGCAAACCTTCACCCTCGACACCCTGGCCCAGGGGGCGTTCAACACCCGCCTGCCGGCTTTCGAGGCCCTCCTGCCCGGCCTCGAGGCTGCCTGGGATGCGACCCCCGGCGCCGATCCGCTGCGCCTGAAGCTGGCCGAGGACATCCGCCTGCTGCGGGGCTGGAACCGGCGTTGGTCGGCCACATCCGAGGCCCTGACCCTGGCGGTCTTCTGGGGCGACCTGCTCTGGCCCGAGGCCGAGGAGATCGCCCGGAAGGAGGGCTTGAGCGTCTGGGAGGCGATGGCCAGCCGGATCGCGCCCCGGCGCAAGCTGGAGGTCCTCGCCCAGGCCTCCGACCGGCTTCAGGCCGACTTCGGGACCCGCAAGGTCCCCTGGGGCGAGGTGAACCGCTTCCAGCGGCGGACCGGCGATATTCGCCAGGACTTCAGCGACGCCGCGCCGAGCCTCGCCGCCCCCTTCCCCTCGGCGCGCTGGGGCGCGCTGGCCTCCTTCGGGGCCCGCCGCCCTGAGGGCCAGAAGAGGTTCTATGGGAGCAGCGGCAACAGCTTCGTCGCGGTGGTGGAGTTCGGGCCCCGGGTCCGGGCCCGGGCGGTGACGGCGGGCGGCGCCTCCAGCTCGCCCCTGTCGAAGCACTTCACCGACCAGGCCCCCCGGTACCTGAGCGGCGACCTTCGGCAGGTCTACTTCTGGCCTGACGAGATCAAGGGCCGCGTGGCCCGCACCTACCGGCCCGGGCAGTAGCGCGGTATTGCGCCGTCCGGCGCAATGACCTATCGCCCAAGCCTCCAGAACACCGGGACCGCCATGGACGCCTCCGACTCCACGCCGACCGCACGCCCCCTCGAGGCCGTGCGCGCGCGCCTGGACGAGGTCGACCGGCGCCTGCTTGAACTTATCGATGAGCGGGCCGCCCTCGCGGGCGAGGTGGCGGCGGCCAAGGCGGCGGCGGGCGAGGGTGGCCGCTTCGCCCTGCGTCCGCAGCGCGAGGCCGAGGTCCTGCGTAATCTCCTGGGCCGCTCCCGCACAGCCGCGCCCGCAGGTCTGATCGTCCGGATCTGGCGGGAGCTGATGAGCGACAGCCTGTCGCGGCAGGGGCCCTATCACGTCAGCGTCTATGGCGGACAGACGCCCGACGGGGTCCGCGAGGCGGCCCGGATGCGGTTCGGCGCCGCCCCACCCTTCACCGCCGTGAGCCGTCCCGAGGACGCCATCGCCGCCGCCCGGACGCCCGGCGGGGTTGCGGTCCTGGCCCTGGACACCCGAACCCCTTGGTGGGGGCGGCTGCTGGCCGAGCCGGCCCTGCGCGTCTTCGCCGCCCTGCCCTGTCTGAACGCCTGGGGCCGCCCCACCGCCCTGGCGGCGGCGGAGGTGGAAATCGGTCCGACCGGCGGGGACCGCACCTACTGGGTCACCGACGCCCCCGGCCCGCCTGGGCGGCTGGTCGAGGCCCTGAGCAAGGACGGCGTGGCTGCCGAACTCCTGGCCGATGCTGGCGGCCTGCGCCTCTTCGAGTTGGTCGGCTACTACCAGTCCGACGACGAGCGCCTCGCCCGGGCGCCCGGGCGGCTGACCGGCGTGATCGGCGCGGCCTC